>WNGB01007243.1_pt1 | contig 26774 bp, 17 predicted proteins | sample 5400681 | NCBI WGS metagenome assembly WNGB01 (sample SAMN13153367, study PRJNA577476) | soil metagenome | isolation source: 115 cm soil or saprolite under grassland replicate 2 | place: USA:California | collected 2016-06-15
CCTTCGTCCTTGGTCTGCGTATCCTGCGCGATCAGCTCCGCTCCAAGCGCCGCGCGGTTCTGACGATCGAGGTGCTGTTCCTGGGCGCGTTTGTGTTCATGGCTGTGCTGCGGGCGCTGAATCCCGATCTGTGGCAGCCGGTCTGGGGCGGCGAGAAGCCGTTCGAGTTCGGCTTCTTCAACGCCATCCTGCGCAGCCCGGTGATACCGCCCTACGATCCGTTCTTCAGCGATGGCGTGATTAACTACTATTACTACGGCCTGTTCCTGGTCTCCGTGCCGGTCAAGGCGATCGGGATCGCGCCGGCGGTGGCGTTCAACCTGATCGTGCCGACGCTGTTCGCGTTTACGCTGATCGGCGCGTTCGCGCTGGTGCGGCGGCTGACCGGCCGGGTGTGGGCCGGGCTGGCCGGCGGCGCGTTTGTGGCGCTGCTGGGCAACCTGGCTGCGGCTTTCCCGGTCGGCCTATCGCAGGGGCTGGCGCCGGTGCGCACGGCGCTCGGCGGCGGGCTGGCCGGCTTTGGCGCGCGGCTGGGCGATTGGTTTTGGGGGCCGAGTCGGGTGGTCTATACCGACACACTGATTACGATCAACGAGTTCCCTTACTGGAGCTACCTGTTCGCCGACCTGCACCCGCACCTGATCGCAATGCCGATCACTATCCTGGTCGCTGCGCTGGCGTTCGAGCTATTCGACCGGAGACGAAAGACGAAAGACGAAGGACGAAAGATTGCGTGGAGCGTTCGTCCTTCGTCCTTTGTCCTTGGTCTTTGGTTCTTGGTGGCGCTGGCCCTGGGCGCGTTGGCGATCACGAATGCCTGGGATTTCCCGACCTATGCGCTGCTGCTTGGCGGCGCGCTGCTGGGGCGGGCCTGGCGGGATAGTAGCGCCGGAGATCCGGCGCGCACGCGGCGCGAGCAGGCGCTTGCGCTTGGGCGCGCGCTGCTGGCCGCCAGCGGCGTGGTGCTGGTGGCGCTGCTGCTGTACCTGCCATTCTTCCAAAACTTCCAGCGCCCGGCCGGCGTCAGCGGGCTCGGTCTGGTCAAAGATGGCACGCCGCTGGGCGGCTACCTGCTGATCTACGGGCTGTTCCTGGCGCTGCTGGGCTTGTGGGTGTTCGGTGTGCTGGCGCGGCTGGCGCACGGCACGCGCCAGCCCAGCCGCACAGCGGCGCCGCAGCTGGTCGAGGAACAGGAGCCGGTCGACGATGCAGCGGTGCTGGGGTTTGTGGCGCGCCGATCGTCGTTTGTCGTCAGCTGGCGCATGCTACGCCTGGCGCTGGCGAGTGTGCTGGCGCTGCTGCTCATTGCGGTCGCATTGCAGCCCAAGCTGGCGCAGGGCCTGTGGGCCAGCCCGCTGCTGCTGAAAGCCGGGCTGCTCGTGCTGGTGGTCGCGGGCGCGCGGGTGCTGCTGGCGCGGCGATTGCCGGCGGCAGCCTGGTTTGCGGCCTGGCTGGCGGTGCTGGCCTGGGCGGTCTCATTTGGGATCGAGCTGTTCTACCTGCGCGACCATCTGGATGGCGGCGCGGCCTACCGGATGAACACGGTGTTCAAGTTCGGTCTGCAAGCCTGGATCTTGCTGGCGCTGGCCGCCGCCGCCGCGCTGCCGGGGCTGGCGCGTGGGCTGCGCCGCGCCGGCATTCTGGCGCAGGGCCTGGTTTGGGCGGCAGTTGCGGCGCTGGTCGCGCTGGCGCTGATCTTCCCGCTGGTCGGCACGCCGAGCCGGTTGGCCAACCGCTTTCCGGCCAGCCCAGGGCCGACGCTCGACGGGCTAGCGTTCATGGATCTCGCGGCCTACGATTGGCAGGGCAATCGCATTAGCCTGGCCGCCGATGCCGACGCGATCCGCTGGCTGAATGAGCATATCAGCGGCACGCCGATCGTGCTGCAATCCAGCCTGGAGTTCTACCGCGCCTATGGCGTGCGGATCGCGGCCAACACCGGCCTGCCGACGATCGTCAGCCCGCTGCACGCCAGCGAGCAGCACGATCCCGATCTCGTCGCCGACCGCGACCGCGATGTGCAGATGATCTACAGCACGCCCGACCTCGTATCTCACGCTGCTCTATAAAAACGAGGCGGTCAAGATCTATCAGGTCAACCAGAATGTCTACAGCCGGGCTCCCGAGACGATCACCGCGACGCCGGCGACCGAGCCGCCGCTCGCGGCGCCCGCGCCTGCGCCCGCGCCAAACTCGAGCGAGCCGACGATTGAGGCGCTTGAGCGCCAGGCGGCGGCCGACCCGACTGCGTCGGGGCCGGCATTCGAGCTGGCCCAGCGCTACCGCGACACCGGCCAGCTCGACAAAGCCGTCGCAGCGATCGAGCAGGCGGCGCGCGCCCATTCCGATGATGTGGCGCTGAACCAGCTCTGGGGCGATATTCTGCGCGATGCCGGGCGCGCCGATCAGGCCGAGGCAGCCTACCGCGCGGCGATTGCCGCCAGCCCAACAGCCGGCAACTACAACAAGCTGGGCGTCGAGCTGATCGGGTGGGGCAAGCTCGACCAGGCCGCCGAGGCGTTCAATCAAGCGATCGCGGCCGATGCGAATGCCGCGGAGCCATATTACCATCTGGGCGAAATCTACGAGCAGCAGAGCCAGATCGACCAGGCGGCTACGCAGTACCGCGCCTACCTGAACATTGCCGGGCCCGATGCGCTGTTCTCCGCGCAGGCGAAAGCGGCGCTGGAACGGCTGAAAAAGTGATAAGTATTTCTTTCACAGCTCTTGCATCTTTATAGCCTGCGGCAGCATGGTACTTTACTTATTTGTCGGTCATTTTTCGCCCCACAGGGCGAAAAATGACCGACAGAGGAGGCGAAATTCGTGCGATGCCTAAAAAAGTTCGTCGCGATGGTGGTTGCGCCTGGCCGGGCGCAACCACCATCGCGACGAACAGAAAAAGATAAAGTACCGCTGCGAAACGTGTGGTGAGAGAAAAACAGACGTACATCCTGTAGGGTAAGCACGTGACGCGAGATATTTTCATCTGGTGGCTGACAGCCCAGGCGTTCGGGCTGGCCGGCCTGCCGCTGACGCGCTTCCTGTTCCGCGCGCTGCCGGATCGCGGCTATGCCTTTGGCAAATCGCTGGGCCTCCTGCTGAGCGGCTATTTGGCATGGCTGCTGGCAATGCTTGGCCTGGCGCCATTCGGCCGCGGCCTGCTGGTGATCTGCGCGCTGGCGGTTGGAGCGATCGGCCTATTCATCACCAACGACCAACGACCAACGACCAACGACCAACGCGTATCCACGCCACGAACCGTCACAATTTACAATTTGCGATTTACAATTCCCCGCAGCTGGCGGCTCGTGCTGTCCTACGAAATCTTGTTCGCGCTGGCGCTGATCTTCCTGGCGCTGCTGCGGAGCTATAACCCCGACCCGTGGGGCACCGAGCGCCCGATGGATTATGCGCTGTTCAATGCTATTCGTGGCAGCGTGGCCTTCCCGCCGCACGACCCCTGGCTGGCCGGCTACAGCATTAACTATTACTATTTCGGCTACTTACTCATGGCCGCGATGTCGCTGGTGAGTGGCATCGATCAGGGCGTGGCGTACAATCTATCGCTGGCGCTGATCTTCGCGCTCACGGCGCTGGGCGTGGCCGGGATGATCGTCAACCTGACCTTGCTGACGACGAACGACGAACGACGAACGACCCTTCGACGCCGCTCAGGGCAGGCGAACGACGAACGACCCTTCGACGCCGCGGTTCCTGAGCGTGTCGAAGGGCAGGGCAGGCGACCGACGAACGATGCAGGCCAAGTGATGCGATCAACCCGAGGTAAACTTGGTCTTTCGTCTTTCGTCCTTGGTCAGGCCGGCGCAGTCCTATTATCGGTCGTCCTGGTGCTGTTCGCGGGCAATCAGGGCGGCGCGCTGGAGATCATCACCGGCCTGGCGTCGCCGCTGGCGATGGATGTGCGCGACCTGGCGCGGGCGGTGCAGAACGGGCTGGGCCAGCGCGATCCGCTGTATCTTCAGCACCCGTACCAGGAGTGGGGCGCGCCAGATGTGACGAACATTCTGACACCAACCGATATGCTGGCGAATTTCAACTGGTGGAATCCTTCGCGCGCGGTTTGGGATACCGCGCGCGATCCAGGCGACCCGACCAAGTTCTACGCGATCACCGAGTTTCCGTTCTTCTCGTTCTGGCTTGGCGACATGCACCCACATGTGATGGCGCTGCCGTTTGGCCTGCTGGCGCTGGCGCTGGCGCTGCAAACCGTCGCGCGGCCAGCCGCGCCGACTTTTACTACCGGCCGGCGCGGCTTGGCCGAGCTGGCGCTTACCGGCATTATCCTGGGCAGCCTGTACACAATCAACAGCTGGGATTTCCCCACCTATGTCTTGCTGTTTCTCGGCGCCCTGCTGCTGCTGTATGCGCGGTTGGGGACTAGGGATTGGGGACTAGGGACTGGGGGCCGGGAGGGCGTTCTCCCAGCCCCTAGTCCCCAGTCCCCAATCTCCACGATATGGTGGCGTCACCTGGCACCCCAGGCGATTATGGCGCTGCTGGCCGCCTGGCTGTTCTTCATACCGTTCTACCTGACGTTTCACTCGCTGGTTGGTGGCAAGCAGCCACTGATCAATCTGCCGATTTTGTCCACGCTCACGCGCACGATCGGCTTTGTGACATGGACAAAAACGCCGCTGCACAGCTTTGTGATCATCTTTGGCCTCGCTCTGGCGCCGTTGGTGGCCTATCTGATCGCGCAGAGCCGATTAGTCGACCCAATTGGCGAAACGCTGCCCGCGGCCGGCAAGGCGGGCGAGGCAGCGGCTGAGCCAGTGGCCGCCGGATGGCACGAGGGTCAGCGGCTGGGCTTCGCCGCCCGATTAGTTACGCCGCTGTCCTGGCGCTACCTGCCGTTGGCGCTCCTTGCCGTTTTGCTGCTGGGCATTGCGGTCGGCTTCCCGCTGCTGGTGCTGCTGGCGCTGGCGATCTACGCGGCGCGGCTGGCGATCGCGCGGGCCAACCAGCCGGCCGAGGCGTTTGTGCTGATGGCGTTCGCGCTGGTCTGCCTGATCTGTTTCGTCACCGAGCTGGTGTATATCCGCGACGTGTTTGACCTGCGGATGAACACAATCTTCAAATTCTACTATCAGGCCTGGCTGATCTGGGGCGTGCTGGCAGGGTATGCGCTGTGGTGGCTGTTCGCTGGAAAGACCAACGACCAACGACGAAGGACGAAAGCCGCTCGAACGAATCGTTGGTCGTTGGTCGTTGGTCGTTCGTCCTTGGTCGTTTTCGCCGTGCTGTTCGTCGCGTTGCTGGCCGGCGCGCTGGTGTACCCCTGGCTGACGGCCGGCAAGGCCTTTCGCGAGGATCGGCGGGTTGGATTGGACGGCAAGACCCCGCCCGAGCACACGCCCGAAGGCGCGGCGGCGATCGCGTGGCTGCGCGCCAATGCGCCCGCCGATGCGGTGATTCTGGAGGCGGCCGGCGATGATTACGATGGCCGCGGTATCGGCGCCAGCGCGGTATCGGCCAGCACCGGCCTGGCAACTGTTCTGGGATGGGCTGGTCATGAGCAGCAATGGCGCGGCGGCGACCCGCCAAGCTATGCGCAGATCGACCCGCGCCGGGCCGACATTGCGACAATCTACAACGCCGGCGACCTTGATCAATCGCGCGAGCTGCTGCGGAAATACGGCGTGGACTATATCTACCTCGGCGTCGCCGAGCGGGCCACCTACGGTCAGTTCGACCCGAACAAGCTAGCCCAGCTTGGCGAGCAGGTATTCCAGCAGGGCAACGTGACCATTTACCGAGTGAAGTAATGACAAGATGACAAGATGACAAGATGAAATGTCACCTTGTCATCTTGTCATCTTGTCACCGGTAGCCCTCGGCCTGCATCTCGAACAGCCGCGCGTAGGTGCCGCCCAGCGCCAGCAGCTGGGCATGCGAGCCAAGCTCGCTGATCTGGCCATCCTCGATCACCGCGATTCGATCGGCCATGCGCACGGTGCTGAAGCGATGCGAGATCAGCACAGCGATCTTGCCCTCGGTCAGGTCGCGGAAGCGCTGAAAGATCTCGTACTCGCGCTCGGCATCCAGCGCCGAGGTTGGCTCATCCAGCACCAGCACCTCGCCATCGCGCATGAACGCGCGGCTGAGCGCGATCTTCTGCCACTGCCCGCCCGAAAGCTCATGGCCCTTCTCGAACCAGCGCCCGAGCATGGTATCCATCCCCTCGGGCAGCTCGGCCACCACCGTGTCGGCACCGCCGCGCTCGGCCGAGCTTGCCACCCGCGTGGTGTCATTCAGCCGATCGATCTGCCCGAAGCCAATATTTTCCTTCACGCTGAGCTGGTACTTGACGAAATCCTGGAAGATCACGCCGATCCGCTGCCGCAGCTCATCCAGATCGTACTCGCGCAGATCCACGCCGTCGAGCAGGATCTGGCCCTCGGTCGGGTCGTACAGGCGCGTCATCAGCTTGATCAGCGTCGTCTTGCCAGCGCCGTTCTGACCTACCAGCGCAATCTTTTCGCCAGCCCCGATCGTTAGGTTCAGATCGCGCAGCGCCCAATCCTCGCGGCCGGGGTAGCGGAACCAGACGTGGCGGAACTCCAGGCCCTGCCTGATCTTGGCCGGCATCGGCCGCGGGTGCTCGGCGACCGCCATCTGTGGCGCTAAATCGAGGAAGCTGAACAGATTGTCCATGAACAGCCCGTTTTCGAACAGGCGGTTGACGTTATCGAACAGGCCCTGGAAGGTGCCCTGGCTGCTGCGGAACAGCGTCAGGTAGAACACCAGGCCGGTGCCGATCCGGATCTGGCCGGCGACGAACGCGTAGATCACCCAGGCGTAGGCGCCGTAGTAGCTCACCGAGGCGACCATGCCCCAGATCAGGCTGATCCATGAGCGGCGGCGCGCCAGCTGCTCGTCCTCCTCGAAAATCTTCCAGAACATATCGTTGTAGCGCTGGAGCAGCGGCTCGCCCAGCCCGAACAGCTTGACCTCTTTAACGCTGTTGTCGACTGTCAGCACATGTTCCAGGTAGTTCATCCGCCGCGACTCGGGCGCGCGCCAGGTCAGCAGCCGAAACTGCACCTTGCTGTACTTGTTCTGCGCGATAAACGATGGGATGGTGGCGACGAACAGCAGCAGCGCGATCAGTGGGTTGAAGGCCAGCAGCGCCACCGCGAACGACAGCAGCGTGATTACATTCTGCACTACCAGGAAGCCGCCGTTGATGATGCCCAGCGCGCGGAAGTCGGCCTCGCGACGCGCGTTCTGGAGCTTGTCGTAGAAGCTGGCATCCTCGAAGTATTGCAAATCGAGCGACAGCGCCTTGCGGATCACCGCGCTGTTAATGTGGTGCCCCAGCCGCGCGTTGAGCACGTGCTCAGCCAGCCGGCGCAGCTGCGTGATAATCGCGCTGAGCAGCAGCAGCGCGAACTCGAGCGCCAGGTACGGCAGCGCCGCCTGCAGTCCGGCCTGCGGCGTGATCTTCAGCTGAAACGAGTGCGTGACCGAGTTCAGAATCAGGCCGCCGGCCCAGGCCTGCGATAGCGGTAGAAACGCGCTGACCAGCGTAAGCACGGCCATGACGATTGTGCTGCGCTTGTCGGCACCCCAGACGAGCTGAAACGCGCCGGGAATATTGCCATAGGCGGTGCGCATGTCTTGCAATCGCTCGCGCCAGGGCTTAGGCGGCTCCGAGCCATTCATAGAGCGCCAGCGGCGTGCCGGTTTGTTTGTAGCGATCATATAACCTCAAGAGAGTATGGGCGCCATGCCGCGCCCTAGAGCTTAAGCATCGAGATAATCAATGTAGTTAAATAATACCACAGAATGTGTAATGATGTAATTAGATCGGTATAAATATTTAGGACTTATGCGAGCCGTAGATTTTTACTCTTTGTAGATTCTTTTTTCGCCCGACAGGGCGAAAAAAGAATCTACAAAAGTGCATGGGCCACACAGGAGTATATCAGAACTCTACGACAGCTATCGTCACACCAAAGCAATGGTATAATACTGCGCACACGAATCGCAGCAGAGGAATAAGATGACGCAAGACGTACCGCCAGGCGTTCCAAACCTGGACGCACTTGGTTTTGATCTGCCGACGCCCGAGGAGGGCCTGGTCGAGGCCAAGCGTCGCTTCGCGCTGACCTTGCGGCGCAGCGAGCTGGTCTGGTGGTTGCAAGAGCAGTACGACCCAACCACGCCTGCCTGGAATATCGATGTGGCGCGCATGGGCGTGAATGGGCGCTGGGTGCGCCAGCGCTCGCGCTTCGACGAGCAGGCCCAGGTGCTGTACTTCCTGGGCGAGACGCCGCTGAGCGATGCGGAGTTCCGCGCGGCGCGCAAGCAAGGCCAGATCTTCCCGGTGGCCGAATGGCAGGATCGCGCTATGTAGCGTGGTTGGGGATTAGGGATTGGGGATTGGGAGACCTTTGTATCCCAGTCCCCAGTCCCCAGTCCCCAGTCCCCAAGAACTATGAATGATCGCACCCCCATTACTATCGACGATCTCTATCAGCTTGGCTGGCTGGAAGATCCGCGCTTCAGCCCGGATGCTCGCCAGGTTGCGTTCGTGCGGGTGTCGGTCGATCGCGTGGGCAACTGCTATCGCCACGCGATCTGGCTGGCGCCCGTCGGTGGTGGGCCGGCGCGGCGCTTCACCGCCGGCGTGAAGAGCGATACGACGCCGCGCTGGCGCCCTGATGGCCGGCGTCTGGCATTCTGCTCGAATCGTGCCGACGATGCGACGCAGATCTACACGATCGAGTTGGCCGGCGGCGAGGCGCGCAAGCTGACCAGCCTGCCCTATGGCGCCAGCGCGCCGGCCTGGAGCCCCGATGGGCGGCGGATCGCTTTCCTCGGCCGGGCCAGCGCGCCCGAGCGCGACACTGAGGACAGCCGCGATCCCGCGCCCGAGCCGGCTGATGATTGGGATCGCGAGCATGCCGAGGCGCGGCGCAAACATACCGAGCAGCAGCGCTTCGACCCGCGTGTGCTGACGCGGCTGCCTTATCGCGGCGGGACGGCCTTCTTCGACGACCGACGCAATCATATCTATGTGATCGATCTGCCCGACGACGACGAAGATCCGCCGCCCACACCGCGCCGCCTGACCGATGGCGACTGGCATTACAGCGCGCCGGTCTGGATGCCCGATGGCCAGTCGATTCTCACCACCGCGACGCGCGACCCCGAGGCCGATTCGATCTTCGCCTACTACGATCTGCTGCGCGTGCCCGTGCCGGCCGAGGGCCGTGGCGAGGCCACGCGGCTGACCGAGGCCGGCTTCTCGTACTACGATCCCGAGCCATCCCCAGATGGCCGGCTGATCGCGCTGCGGCGGCTGCCCGAGGATCGTCCGCTGGCGGCGGGCGCGCGCATCGCACCGCTGGCTGCCGGATGGCGCCGGGCTGCTGTACACGGCTGGGTGGCGCGGCGAAGAGCCGATCTTCCGTGTGATGATTGAGGACAAGGAGACCGGGAGACAAGGGGACAAGGAGATGAGCGCGCTCCCGGTCTCCTTGGCTCCTTGTCTCCCGGTCTTTGAAGCGCACGGCCGCATCATCAGCGAGTTCGACATCGGCCTGGATGGCAGCGTGGCCTTTGTCGCCGGCGCGCCGGGTAACCCCTGCGATCTGTTTCTGCGCCGGCCGGATGGCCAGGAGCTTCAGCTCACGCGGATCAACCACAAGCTGCTGGCCGATCGCACAATCGCACCGTCCGAGGAGCTGATCTATCGCGCGCCGGATGGCCGTGAGGTGCAGGCATGGCTGCTCTACCCGCCCGGATTCGACGCAGCCAAGAAATATCCGCTGGCGGTGCATATTCACGGTGGGCCGCATGTTATGTGGGGGCCGGGCTTGCGCTCGATGTGGCATGAGTGGCAGGCCAACGCCGCGCGCGGCTACGTGGTGCTGTTCTGCAACCCGCGCGGCTCGGAGGGCTACGGCGAATACTGGCGCGATGCCATTCATGCCAGCTGGGGCATGGCCGACGCGCCGGATATCCTGGCCGGAATCGACGCGACTATCGCGCGCGGCGGGATCGACCCGGCGCGCATCGCGGTGACTGGCGGCTCCTACGGCGGCTATATGACCGCCTGGCTGATCGCGCATAGCGATCGCTTCGCCTGCGCTGTGTCGGCGCGTGGCGTGTACAACCTGCTCTCGGAACATAGCACCAGCGATGCCCACGAGCTGATCGAGTTCGAGTTCGACGGCTACCCCTGGGAGCAGTATGAGAAGCTCTGGCAGCACTCGCCGCTGGCGCACGCCCACAAGATCAATACGCCGCTGCGCATATTGCACAGCGAGCAGGATTACCGCGTGCCGATCAGCGAGGCCGAGCAGCTGTTCGCCATCCTGCGCCGGCGCAAGCAGGTGGTCGAGTTTGTGCGCTACCCGCGCGAGGGCCACGAGCTGACGCGCAGCGGCGAGCCGCGCCACCGGGCCGACCATATGGAGCGGACGCTGGAATGGTTTGATCGCTACTGTAAGCCGTCTGAAAATGACAAGATGACAAGATGACAAGGTGACAGTTCATCTTGTCATCTTGTCATCTTGTCGTTGCTGTAGGGAGCCCCCGATGTCCGACTCAAACGCTTCACACGAGCCACACCCATGGGCCGACAAGACGCCGGACGACGTGCTACAGGCGTTGGTCTACGAGCTGTATGCGCCGGTGAGCGCGCTTGGCGAAGAGATCGATCGTCTTTCAACCGGCGCGTTCGAGGATGAGGAGCTGACCGTGCTGCTGGCTCAGATACGCGAGGGCGTCGATCATCTCAGCAGGCTGGTGGTTCTGCTCAAGCGCTACGCTGCCGAGCGCCAGGATCTATAGCTGTGAGCAAAGGTATTGATCCTCGCTTTTGGAGTACGGCAGCCATGCTGCCGTACTCCAAAGGATCAATGTATCTGCCCAGCGCTATAGGGATGCCACCGGCTCAGCCTTGAGCTGGGGTGGCGGGTGGGATGGCAGCCGCTACAGTCCCCAACTGTGAAGCTAGGCGACAGCTGCGAGCGCCAGGCGTAGCCCGTCGAGCGCAGGCGGCCTCATCTGTACACTGCTATCCGTAACTATCACCGAAGTGCTCGAAAAGCTCAATACGCTGGTCTCATTAACAGGACTTACGCGGTGGGGGTTTGGGGGCGGCTTGCCGCCCCTGAAATTCCCTTTTTGGGCAAGGTGCGGCGGCAAAGCCGCCGCACCTTGCCCAAAAGATGAAGATCTTGGAGGGCGTTCGCCCTCCAAACCTCCCATAAGCACGCCGACTGCGTAAGTCCTGTAATTGAACAGTGTGCTATGGGCACTAACCATCCAATACGTTACGTCCTGCCCATCGACACGTAGCGACGATCCTGGTTCGCAGTGTGGAAACGCAGTGACCATGGATGCCGGGCACAGCAGGGCATCCCAATCGTGCAAGAACTGCTCCCATGCGAGCATTGATTGGTCACGCCGGTGGAGCGCTTCTAGGTATTGGGCAAGGGTGGTTGGTGGTTTATGCTCTTCAGGTTGGAACGCCCCAGTGATCATCCCGATCAATTCGCCAGCGCTTGATAGCTCCTGGGTGAAATCCAGCTCTGGCAGAGTCGCTTCTTCAACAACCGCGCCTGATCGATTGAGCTGCTGTGCAAGTTTCTCGATGGCGTGGCGAATATCCGCCGCGACCGGAAAGCCCGGGAAGGTTGGCGTAAAGGCGATCCTCAAATTGGTGAGTTCGATCTCTGGCAGATCGTCAATCGGCACTGGCGGCACGTCGGTATCGCGCCCATCTGGTCCTGCGATGATCGGGTGGAGCAGCGCCAGATCTTCGACCGTGCGCGCCATTGGCCCAATACTGGACATAATTCGGACGCTCCGCAGCGGTGGGAGCCCAGGGATAAGTCCGACTAATGAGACGCGATGTTCGGTTGGCTTTAGTCCAAACAGGCCGCAACAATGCGCGGGGATGCGTATCGAACCTGATAGATCGGTGCCGATCTCAAATGGTGTCATCCCCGAAGACAGCGCTGCTTCCGCGCCGCCGCTGGAACCACCCGGTGTGCGCTCAACATTCCACGGGTTGTTGGTGCGCCCAAAGATCGGATTATTGGTTTGAAAATCGGCTAGCATCGTAGCCACGTTCGTTTTGCCGATCAGAACGCCGCCCGCAGTTTTGAGGCGCGCCGTAACTGTGCTGTCTTCCTGCGGAACCTGATCGGCGAATGGTGGGAACCCGGTTGTGGTGCGCATGCCGGCCGTGGAATGGGCGTCTTTCAGCGTAAAAGGTACACCATGGAGTGGCCCCCATATCTCTCCGCGCGCTAGCGCTGCATCCGCTTCGCGCGCTCGCTCACGTGCCTGCTCAGTATCCAGTGTGACAACGGCATTCAGCGCCGGATTATATCGTTCAATCTGCGCCAAATGCGCTTCCAGCACTTCTGTGGCCGAAACGGGCGCTGCTCGGAGGGCGGCGGCCAGCTGTGTCGTGCTGGAGAACAGAATATCCTTCACGATGCATTGCCTTTCCATAGCTTGCCAGATTGTCCGCCATCATGTCGTCATCGAAGTTATCGAATTGCCATGGATCGGGCGATTCAGTGATGCCATCCAGTGAGATAAATAGCCCTGCGTTTACTTTTCGCATTATTATTCTCCTTTCGTGGCTACGTTACGACGGGAACGGAAGGTGAGCTCCTTAACCGGCCGCACCTCGATACACCCCAAGCGCGCCGGCGGCATCTTCGACGCCAGTCGGATGGCGTCGTTCAAGTCCCTGGCTTCGATCAGGTAAAAACCACCCAATTGCTCCTTTGTCTCGGCGAAGGGGCCGTCGGTGATGGATACCTTGCCGTTTCGAACCCGTATGGTCGTGGCCATCTGAACGGGTTGCAGGGGCGACGAGGCAATGTAGTGACCGCTTTGCCGGAGCTCCTCACGGTAGTCGAGGACCTCGCTCACGACGGCATCGTACTCGCTCTTGGACAGGGCGTCCAGCTTCGTCTCCTCCTGGTAGACCAGGCACAGGTACTTCATCGTTGCCTCCGAATCTTGGTGGAATGGCTGTGATACACGATAGTCGTTCGGCGGAGCCCAAAATCGACAACCGGCCTGGCCAACTCGATCCTTATGAAATTTGACGACCAAAATCGGCAACCTGGAATCGAGGCTTTAGCCGGTACGCCCGCCTGAAGGCTCGACTCCGCGTGCTATTACCGGACTCGATTGTCAAATTTCTTCAGGCCGCGTCGGTCGCGTAGTGTGTAGCAGCGGGCATCACGCCTGGCCGAAATCCGCCGGCCCGAACAGCTGAACGATCTCGGACTCACCATCCCCGACGATCATGCGGAAGCGCTTGCACCATTCGATCGCCTCTTCCAACGATTTCACCTGAATCACCGCGAAGCCGCCCATCAGCTCCTTCACCTCAATGAACGGGCCGTCGGTCACGGTGAACTTCCCGCCCGAGAGCTGGAGGCGCGTGCCCTGCCGTTGGAGCGCTCCGGTCGTGACCACCACGCCGGCCTTGGTCGCCTCCTCAATGAACTTCCCCATCTCGGCCATGAGCTCCGGGCTTGGGGCCGCCTCCGCCTCTGGGTTCTGGTTGGTGTCGTAGACGAGGAATTGCATGTTCATTGCTCCTTACGACGATTCAAATTACAGGACTTACGCAGCGGGCGTTTTTAGCCTTCGGCAGAGCGGTACTGTATCTTCTTTTTGTTGTTCGTTTTTTCGCTCGCAGAGCGAAAAAACGAACAACAGATGAAATGGGAAGTACCATACTTTGTCACCCCACTTTGTCACCCCTTCACCGGCACAAGCCAAGGCACGCTAGGGGCTACTGCTTTGCGGCTATCTGCGCGCGCTGGCGCTCCTGCTGCTCTCTGAGCTCGGGCGTGAACTCGGCGCCGAAGTCATCCGCCTCGAATACCTGGCGAATCTCGATCTCGGATTCCCCGCCCATCGGGTTAGGGCAGCGCTTGACCCATTCGATCGCCTCTTCCTTGGAGTTCACCTGCCAGATCCAGAAGCCGGCGATCAGCTCCTTGGCCTCGGTGAACGGCCCGTCGATCACTGTCCGCTTCTCACCCGAGAACTTGATCCGTGTGCCCTTGGAGCTGGGATGCAGCCCTTCGCCCGCGAGCATCACACCAGCTTTCACTAGCTCATCATTGAACTTTCCCATGGCGGTGAGCAGCTGCTCATTCGGCAGAACGCCTGCTTCAGAGTCCTTGTCGGCCTTGACCAGAACCATAAATCGCATTGGTGTGCCTCCTTCATTATTTGAAGCCGGGCTTCCGGGCGATCTCGACCGGAGCGTGCGCCCTGACTTTTGCTGTTGACATGGGATAGCCGTTCGGCGGAATGCGAAATCGACAACAGATCTAAGCGATTTTGAACATGCTGTTTTCGCTCCTCAGTCCGGGAGCTCGGCCAGCCGTCGCGCGAGAAAGCGCCGCTCCGGCTCCTGTTGGGTGAGGCTGAGCGCCCGTTCGTAGGCGACGCGGGCATCGGCCGTTCTGCCCAATCGCCGGCACAGGTCGGCCTGCGCCGCGTGCGCCAGGTGGTAATCGGCCAGATCGCCGCGCGCCAGGATGGCGTCGATCAGGGCCAGGCCTGCCGCAGGGCCGTCGCGCATCGCCACCGCTACCGCGCGGTTCAACTCAACCACCGGTGACGGAACCAGCTGCGCCAGCACGTCGTACAAGCCAACAATCTGGGTCCAGTCCGTCGCGGCGACGTTGGGCGCCTGCGCGTGTACCGCCGTGATCGCCGCCTGGAGGGTGTAATGGCTAAACCGGCGCGACGCCAGCGCCTGTTCCACCAGCGCCTGCCCTTCCGCGATCTGATCGCGGTTCCAGAGCGAGCGATCCTGGTCTTCCAGCAGCACCAGGTCACCTGCCGGCGAGGTACGCGCCGCGCGCCGCGATTCGTGCAGCAACATCAATGCCAGCAATCCTACCACCTCGGGTTCTGGCAGTAGATTGATCAACAGCCGCCCCAGGCGGATCGCCTCACCCGAGAGATCAGGCCGCGTCAGCGACTCACCCGCTGAGGCAGCGTAGCCCTCGTTGAACACAAGATAAATGACCCGGAGCACCGTGTCCAACCGATCGGGAAGCTCGGCCCGCGCTGGCACTTGATAGGGAATGCGCGCATCGCGGATTTTCGTCTTGGCGCGCACGATCCGCTGGGCCAGCGTGGGCGGAGCGGTGAGGAAGGCGCGCGCGATCTCCTCAGTGGTGAGCCCGCAGACCTCCCGCAGCGTCAGCGCCACCCGCGCGTCCGGCGCCAGGGCGGGATGGCAGCAGGTGAAGATCAGCCGCAGCCGGTCGTCCTCGACGCTTTCATCCGATCCGGTGTTGACATGCGCTTCCACCTCAAGCTGCTCGGCCAGCACCGCCAGCGAAGCATCAAACCGTGCGCGGCGGCGTAGGGCATCAATGGCTTTGAAGCGGCCCGCCGAAACGAGCCACGCCCGCGGATTGGCGGGCACTCCATCGCGCGGCCATTGCTCCAGCGCGGCGCGAAAGGCATCGTGCAGCGCCTCCTCAGCCCGATCAAAGTCGCCCAGCAGGCGGATCAGCGTGGCAAGGATACGGCGCGACTCGGCGCGGTAGACATCGTCCAGTAGCTCGCGCAGATGTTCGGCTGTGTGCTCGCTAGTCATTCGGATTCCTTTGCAGATGTACTTGCAATCCTTTGCGGGGCGTGCCGCGCAGTCGGCGCTAGTGGCCCGCCACAGTAAAGATGGCGAAATGTCGGTGATCGTGCCCATGGTCGAATGCGACCCACCGCCCAGCCGCTTCTGGTCAACCACAATTGCCATGCTCAGATTTTCGATCGCATCGGCATTTGGCTGGGCGAAGCGTGGCAGCAAGTTGCGAATGAACATGCTGAAATTTTCGTTGAGCAGGCGCTGGGCTTCGGTGGCGATCGTATCGAAAACAATCGACGATTTGCCCGAGCCGGAAACGCCGGTAAAGATCGTGATCTTGCGCTTGGGAATGCGCAACGACACATTCTTCAGATTGTTTTCGCGCGCGCCGCGGATCTCGACATATTCTTGGGGCACAATGCGCTCCTTATAGCGGGGCTTACGCAAGCCCTGGATCTCTTCCCTTTGGCAGGTCATTATTTCGCCCGGCCGGGCGAAATAATGACCTACATACATCGGTGATGGCGGTCATGTTGTGCTCCTGTCTGGCGCGCAAGCAGCTGCCGCAGCTCGTATGCCAGCTGCTGAACCAGCTCTGGTCGCTCGTGAAACTGGGCCGGGGTGTTCTGAAGAAGTCTTGCTGCGCCGGGCATGTCGAGCAGTAGCGCGCGGTGCATGGTTCATTTCGATCGGTTCAATGGAGGGGCGATCGGCATCCGGCACGATCCCCGAGCACAGAAACAGCCGGCGACTCGCCGCTCGCGCTTGAGCGCGGCGAAGGTGGTGGCCGACTGATTGGCAGTATGTGCAAAGATACTGGCCACACTGCAATATCTAGCTTCTTAACGTTCGCGCTCGCCGGTGCCTGGCCGCGTAGTGTAGCACAAGTGTTCGGTGAATGCAAGTTAGGATGCACAGCGCCCTACTGCAGCGTATGGTTTACGAGTTCCAATCACACAACCCGCGCGAGAGTTGGTGAATTGGGCGCGGTCCAAACATCGCCTTCCAGCGTAGAAAGAGTGCGTCGCCCACTTCGGCACTCGCTCGACTGCTTGCTTGCCATGAATCACATTTCAGATCGATCAAAATGATGCCACTGCCATCCACGGCGGACAGCAGTGGTGCTCAGCAGGGGAGCCGATGTGGCCTGGCTCCCCTATGATCCCGACAGAGCGACTAATGATCTAACCATCGACCTCGAGGCCCTGCACCAACAGCATATCCGTGGTGTGGGGGATGGCGCGGCCATCCTGGGTGCGGTGCTGCAGATCTATCAAGAAGCTCTTTCCATCAGCCAGGAACTGGATGCCCGTAAACTCGGCGTTGCCGTCCTCCAGGGTCATGACCCGAACACAGCCGTCGGACAGCACGTCACTGTCAGCGCCATCAGGCAGACATGCCCATACATCGTCGTTGCTGAAGCTCGGATTTTCAGCACTGGTGGTCGCGTCCATGAGTACATAGAGGATGCCCGTCCCTGGCTGGAAATCGATATTGTCGGGCATACGCAGGCTGGGGTTGCCGATCACGAATGGTGACACAACTGGTTTCGTCCCGGTGAGGAATGTGGCGTCGGTGGTCGATTCGTCGGCGGCGCAGAATACCTCGCCCCAGTTTGCGCCAGTGTCGATGCCAGTGTTCGTCCAGCAGAAGCGAACCTGACCTTTCGACCATGCGAGCGGATCGAGATCCATGTCCTCAGGCCGGTAGTAGCCGGTGTAGCCGCCCATCGCGATTGCATTGGCGGCAAGGTTGCCAGCCGCAATCGGGCCGATCCACTTGCCAGCGCCGATGTTCGATCCCTGACCAAAGTCGGTCCCGCCGTTGCGGATGCCAATGCGCAGGAAATAAATACTGCCAGCCACCAGAGGCGACTGATCCAGGCTAGTGATCGGACCCGCATGCGGATCGCGCTTCGTGGTTGGCACAAACTTGTAGATGCCACCGCCGGCCTTGCCGTTGCTCGGGCGCAGCTCATCGCCATAGTAGGTGGTGCCATCCGGTAGCAGCACGATGCCTTCGTAGCTCACCTGGCCAAGCGCGGTGCGTGCCACCACGTGGGTCGGATCGCTCGTGGCGCCGGTGGCGCGGTCAATCGTTACGTTATTGACCGCGAGCGGGTCGAGGATCTCATAGACCCGGCCGGATGTCCCGGCTTCCTCGCCGAAAATGATCGTGCCCCAATCGGTCCGATGTGCCGGATCACAGGAAATATTGCCGAAGACCATGTCGCTGACCTGGCCATTCGATAGCTGCACCCGTTGGACAGTGGCGGGCGCGCCGGCTACTGTGCCATCGATCTCATTACAAAAGATCGCGTGAGTGGGATGGGCATCGTCAGGCCAGAGCGCGATCATGTCGGCATTCTCCCCAACCTTGTCACTCACCAACTGAGCCTTGAGGCCACCCGCGACCTGGACCGCGTTTGGGCCTGGCTCGGTGCTGCTAGGCGTGGTTGCCGAGGTCGATACAGTTCCAGGCTTTCATTGAAGAGCGTGTGCGCACGCACCCTGTCACCCTGGTTGAACAACTGGGCGGCCAGGTTATTGAGTGCAGAAGCAGTACCCTTCCTATCCTTCAGTTTTTGGTAGAGGGTCAGAGCCAGTTGGTGGTAACGCGCTGCCTGTGCATAATCTGCCTGTACCCATGCCAGTGTCCCCGCACCGGTCAAGGCCCAAGCCCAGTGTTCAGCTTGCTCCGAAGCGGTGCTGCTGGCATTGAGTACCCACCCCAGCCAGGTGCGTCCTTCGCTGAGGTGCCCATGGATCTGCCAGAAGCGCCAGAGTGCCCCCACCAGCCGGAGCGCAATGCCGGTCTCGGCTCGTTCGAGTGTCCACTGCAGCGCTGCACGAAGGTTGTCATGTTCTGCCTCCAATCGGGTGAGCCATGTGGTATATTGCGCCGTCTCCAGTTCGGACTGCGCTTGCTCGGCAAGCGCCAAGAAGTACTGTGTGTGGCACCGTCGAACCGTTTCCGTCTCGCCACGAACACCTAGCCGTTCCAGTGCATACTCGCGGATGGTCTCCAACATGGAGAAGCGCGGTTCGCTCCCCGGCCGATCGTCCTGTTGTACCAGACTCTTTTCGATCAACGACTGCAACCCGTCGAGCACATCCAGCAGGTTATGCTCCGCAGAACATATGGCCTCTGCCGACTCCAGCGTCCACCCCCCGGCAAAGACACCCAGACGCCCGAAGAGCGTCTGCTCGTCGGGTTCGAGCAGGTGGTAGCTCCAGTCAATCGTCGCCCGCAGCGTTTGCTGCCGTTCGGGCAGGTCGCGCGCCCCACCGGTCAATACTTTGAGGCGGCTCCCCAGACGCTGTAACAGGACCTCCGGGGCGAGGACTCGCACCCGGGCCGCAGCCAACTCAATTGCCAGGGGCAGCCCATCCAGGTGGGCACAGATCTCGGCCACCGTCGGCGTATTCGCGTTGGTCAGCTGGAAGTCAGCTTTTGCCGCCTGTGCCCGAGCGACGAAGAGCTGCACCGCCTCATACTGGGATAGCTCGTCCAGCGGCGGTGAGGGGGGACGGGGCACCGCCAAGGGGTCTACGATGATCACATGCTCCGCCTGCAGGCGCAGCGCCGCGCGGCTGCTCACCAGCACCTTCAACGTCGGCACGCCCAGCAGCAGTTCCGCCACCTGCACCCCGGCGGCCAGCACCTGCTCGAAGTTATCCAGCAGCAGCAGCACCTGCCGATCCTGCAATGCTGTCTGCACGCTCGTCAGCAGCCGCTGGCCGCCCTGTTCCATGACTTCCAGTGCCTGGGCGATCGTCGGTAGGACCAGCGTCGCGTCGCTCAGCGCCTGCAGCCCCACGAAGACCACCCCGTCGGCAAACGTGGTCTGGACCGCGTCGGCCACCGCCAGCGCCAGGCGGGTCTTGCCTACGCCGCCCGGTCCCGTCAGCGTGACGAGGCGCACGTCGTCTCGTCGGAGGAGCGCTGCTATTTCAGCGCTCTCCCGTTTCCGCCCGACCAGCTTTGTCCCCGGCGCCGGGACATGCCGGACGCCCCGCGGCAGTGCGTTGCCGAGAGAGCCAATTGATACCGGGGGAGGTGTCGGGAGCTGCCGGGAGCGGCGTCCGGGCAACAGCAGCGGTCAGTCCAGCGCCCATAAATGGCTGTTCCGCGGCATGGCCGGCAGATGATGGCGTGTCGACAACTGATACTGGAGCTTCGTCTGCATCGGCCTGTCCGCGCTGTTTAGACAGAATGCCTTCTGATGCGCGTCCGGCACGGATAGCTTCCAACTCGGCCGCCACTTGCCGCATGCTCGGCAGCCGCCGCGCTCGCTCCTTGAGCAGCATTCGCCCCAGCAGGTCCACCAGCGCCGGCGGCGCATCAGGACGAAACTCCCGCGGATCCGGCGCCGGATCGGCCTGAATGGCGGCCAGCACCGGCGTGATCTGCACGCCCTCAAACGGCCGCCGTCCGGCTAGCAGCTCGTACAGCAGCACCCCTAGCGACCAGATGTCGCTGCGGGCATCCAGCTCCTCACCGCGCACCGCTTCGGGGCTCATGTAGGCCGGGCTGCCGAACAGCGTCCCGCTCTGGGTCAGGCGTGCGTCATCCCACTCCAGACGCGCCAGGCCGAAATCGGTCAGCCGCGGCGTGCCATCGACGGCGATCAGCACGTTCTCGGGCTTGAGATCGCGATGGACGATGCCGAGGTGATGGGCGCGGCTGAGCGCGTCGGCCAGCTCCAGGCCAATCGCCAACACTCGGTCCAGCGGTAATTGGCGGGCCGTATCCAGCAGCACGCGTAAGGATCCACCGGGCACATACTCCATCACGATCGCGTAGCGGCCAGCATGCTCGAACGTGTCTAAGATGCCGACAATATTGGGATGCTTCAGCCTGCGCAGCGCCGCCCCTTCGCGCACAAAGCGGGCGACCATGTCGAGATGCCGATCGGCCAGTTCGGTCTTGAGCCATTTGATCGCCACGATTTGGCCAGTCAGCTGGTCGCGGCCGCGGTAGACCTCGCCTTGGCCGCCCTCGGCCAGACGTTCTTCCGGCACGTACCGCTTGTAAGGTTCCGTCTCGCTCAGCTCCGATGCGGGGCCAGGTTCGCGATCGGTGGCTTCCAGCGGGGCAGGCTGCCGGGCGCGGATCGCTTCATACAGCGCGGTGGTCTCCTCTTCCGGTGCTGCTCCCAATTCGGCAGCGAGGATGCGCGCGCACTCCTGATACTGACGCAGTGCAGCGGCTTGTTGCCCAGCCCAGGCGTACAACCGCATCAACATCCGATGCGCCGGCTCGTGCAGCCCATCCAGCGCTAACCAGCGGCGGGCATACGCGATCGCCTGATTCCAAGCCTGCTGGCCTCGGTAGGCCTGCACCAGTTGCTCGAGCACCTGGCCGTAGAGCTGGCGCAAGCTCTCTCGTTGAAAGAACTGCCACTCGTCGAACGTCGGGCTATCCGGCAGGGTGAATCCGGCCAGAAAATCCTCGGTGTACAACTCAACGGCAGCGTTCAGGTGGGCAAGACGCTCCGGCGCGAACACATCCTGAGGGGCCGCGGCCAGGCCGGCTGTTACGTGCTTTCGGAAAACGGCGCAGTCGAGCCAGAGCTCGGCGCGGGGATGCACGCGAATGGTGTCGAGGCTGGTATCGAGGACCTCCTCGCCCACGAGCAGATTGAGGCGATGGAGGGTGCGACGCAGGCGCGCGCGGCCCTCGCGCCCATCGCTGTCGGGCCACAGCAAGGTCGCCAGTGCGTCGCGGCTGTGCGGCTGGCCACTCACCGCCAGGTAGACCAGCAGCGCCAGGGCTTTGCGCAGGTTCAGCTCGATCGGCCCTCCGTCGCGCTCCAACCGCGGCTGGCCGAGGACGAACAGCTTCAGGTGTGCCATCGTGAATCCTCCGGATGTTAGGGCGATCATACTGGAGATCCCCCGATCGCACAACCTGCGTAAGAAGGACATTGCAGGGGACGCGCCCGGCGACGCCTGGTGGACGCCTCTGCGCTACACTGACCTAGAATGGACGAGATCCTGACGCGGTGCAGGCTCACCAGGTCGCACAAAGGAGAATTCAACAATGTTCAATCCCATGTGGAATGAAAGGATGTAACCCCATGAATCAGTTGCGATCATCTGCGGCCATCGTGTTGGCCGCGGTACTGCTTGTTGTCGGGCAGGTACTGAGCATGCCCGTGTCAGTAGCCGCCAGCGCCGGCGCGCCCCCCATGGTGCCTGAGGCAATCGCCGTGCCACCTGGCTCGGTGCTGCTGTTCAGTCGCCACGCCAAGGGGGTGCAGATCTACGAGTGCCAAAACGGCCAATGGGCCTTTCACGCGCCCCGAGCGCTGCTGTTCGACCCCCAATCGGATCAGCCCACTGCGATCCACTACGGCGGCATTGATCGCGGCCTGACGCCGGGGCCATGGTGGGAGTCGGTGAACGATAGCAGCCGCATTCGAGGTGGCAAGGCGGTGAGCGCCCCGAGCCCGAACGCCAATAGCATCCCGCTGTTGCGCCTGGAGGTGTTAGAGCGGCAAGGCACAGGGGTATTCAGTCCGGTCAGCTACATTCAGCGCTTGAACACAGTGGGTGGCGTCGGTCCAACGGGCGAGTGTGAGCCGGGCGCGCAGCGCTGGGTCGCCTACACAGCCGACTACTATTTCTACCGAAACCCCTAGCTCCTTGTTCAGATAACGAGTATCGGCCACTGCGCATTGTCTCAGACGGGCACCACGCAGTGGCCCTGAGCAGAACGTCTAACGCGCGCCTTTGCCTTGCCGGCTAGTACAGCCCGGCTGTTCGTTGATGCAAAGAGAGCCGCGAAACTGCGCTCTTACAGCGCCGAGCAAAGGAGTTGATCCTTTGGAGTCCGGCAGCCATGCTGCCGCCGCCCCGCAGCATGGCTGCCGGACTCCAAAGCGCGTGGATCAACTTCTTCGCTCACAGCTATAGTATTCCCTGCACATCTCGCGCTCTGTGATTTGACAAGGATGCGGCAAGCGACTATACTTGTGAATGAACGGTTCATTCATTCAGAAGGGTAGTGTTATGCAGCGGATAGATGCTGTGGATCAACGTCCGCGCGAAACGCAACGTGCCAACATTCTCGAAGGCGCCAAGCGTGTCTTTGCACGCAAGGGCAAGGCGGCCACGATGGCTGATGTCGCCCAGGCCGCGGGGGTCAGTCAGGGGCTGGCGTATCGCTACTTTGCCAGCAAGGAGCAAATCTATCGCGAGCTGGTCGAGCAAGCCCTGGAGCAGGAAGGTCTCGTGACCGCGCAGCTCATGTACGAGAACTCCGCGACACCGGGGCAACGCCTTGCCCTGCTGATTACACGGCTGGTGGACTACCGGCGCGATCATCTCGAAATCTTTCAACTGCTCGATCAGGTGCTCAGCTCTGACAAGGCACCGGACGACGTTGCCGAACAGATTCGCCGGCGCCGCGAGAACTTTCTTGCTGAGTTTCGGCAACTGATCGTCGAGGGACAGGCGACCGGAGAAGTCGCAGCCGGCGATCCAGATCAACTCCTTATCGCCATTACCGCAAGTCTTGAGGGATTGTTCAGATACGGCTTGCACCACCCCGAGCAGTTCCATAGGCTCTGCCCTGATGCGAGCATCCTCCTGCGCATGCTCAAGCCGTAGCGCAAGCAGCCACAGCGCGAGCGCCTGCTCTCCCAAGCGGCGGCTCGTGGAGCGCCAGATACGCACGACATAGAAAATTCCTCGCCGGCACGCCGACACGCGGTCCGCACCAAATCACAAGCAAGAAAGGCACGACATATGCGAGCCAAAGGCATCAATTACGACACCGGTTTCATCAACAAGGGCGTGAGCAGCCGCGAACCGTTCGACATCGAGGTCGTGAAGCGAGAGTTACAGATCATCCACGATGATTTGCATTGCAATGCGGTACGTGTCACCGGTGGCGATCCGCAGCGGCTTGAAATCGCGGCTGTCATCGCGGCCGAGGCCGGCCTGGAGGTCTGGTTCTCGCCGTTCACCTGCGATCTGACGTATGAGGAAATGCTCGACCTCCTGGCCGATTGTGCTGAGCGCGCCGAGCGGCTACGCCGGCAGGGAGCCGAGGTGGTGCTCGTCACCGGCGCCGAGATCAGCCTGTTGAACAAGGGGTTTCTGCCCGGTGACACCATCGGCGACCGGATGGAACTGCTGGCTGACTTGCAACGCCTGCGCGCGTTGATCGCGGAGATACCTGCCCAGGTCAACGACTTTCTCGGCAAGGCGGTGGCGGTTGTCCGCGAGCGGTTCGGCGGGCGGATCACGTACGCCGCGATGCCGTTCGAAGGCGTTGACTGGACGCCGTTCGACATCATCTCGGTCGACATGTACCGGTCGGTCGAGGTGGCCGACCGGTACGCCGCCGGCATCCGGTCGCTTGTCGCGCAGGGCAAACCGGTCGCGATCACCGAGTTCGGTTCGGCCACCTACAAGGGTGCGGCCGACAAGGGCGCTCGCGGCGGGGAGATCATCGAGTGGGACAAGGACGCCGTCAGAGCGCTTGGGTTGAACGGCGACTACATCCGCGATGAAGAAGAACAGTCGACGTACCTGCGTGAGCTGCTGGAGATCTTCACTGAGGAAGGCGTCGACAGTGTATTCGTGTTCGCCTTCGTTCTGTACCAGCTGCCCCACCGCCGCGATCCTCGCGAAGACCTGGACGTGGCGTCGTACGGCATCGTGAAGGTGTACGAGGATCGGTTTGGCGACACCTACCCCGACATGGCCTGGGAGCCCAAGGCCGCGTTCACCGTCCTCGCGGACTACTACCGCCGCTGACCGAAACATACAAGCAGGGCACGCTACCACGATAGCCAAAGAATACTGGTCACACTGTAATCGCCTCTGCGCTGACGTTCCGCGCACATCTCCGTCTTGCCGCGTGACAACAGCGAGTTCTCTGAAGCAGGCCGCGCCCGTCTGGAGGCCTCAGCCGGCGCGGTTCTCTTTTCGGCAGTGATACTGACTACCATAACTGTGCCCTTCACATTTTTGTCTCTGAAGCACCGTCATTCCAAAAGAGTGGTCTGTTCCGAACTCGTACATAATACTCGTCGTCGAGCGATCCTCCAGAAGGCCTGCTTCCGATCATTCAGCTACAACAATTGCTGGGTCGAGAACTGTAGCGAACGCCTCCTCCAGCGACATCTGCTGCCCCGTGGCGAACGCTTCGGCAAAGACCACCGGGTCGAGCGCAGCTTGCACCGTCGCCAGCGCCGCGTCAGCTCGAGCACGGATCGGCCCGGCAATCGCATAATCGATTTGGCTATGTACCCGATCGGCCAGCCCAAAGAGTATGGCGGCGCGCAGATACTGCTGTTGCACCGTCGTCACGCGGGCGGAGACAAAGAGTCGCGTTACCTGGAAAATGGTGATTCGGTGTTGAAGGATGTGGCGAGGGTCCCACTTTCGCCCTTTTGGGTGTTAGATTACGATACGGTCATGCACCACCTGCTGCAGGCGCGCGGTTTTGTGATGATCCCGGCTGAGCCGGTTGCTCGATGCGTGTATCGGCTGCGCCCCTACAGCGATGATTCCTTGGCGTCCAGCCTTGATCCATCATTGATCGGCGATTCCTCCAACGCTTCCGTGATCGCCTGCTTCAGCGTCAGAGCCCGCCCCTCGGCCCAGGCTGCCGCGAAGGTCGCGTCGTCGAGCAAGGTGCGGGCGGCGGCAACCCCGCGCTGGTAGTGCGCCTCAGCTCCGCGTGCGGCCGCCACACCCGCGCACACTTCGAGGGCGTGAACGGCCATCCATCGATCGCCCAGGTCCCGCAAGCGGGTCAAACTCTCTGTCAGGTATGCGCCCGCCCGTCCGGCGTCGCCCTCATCCAATGCCACGATACCGAGATGCAGGAGGAAACTGGCAGTCATCCAGGTATGTTCGAGCTGCCGAAACATGCTCAGGCCCTCCTGGTAGCGCTCGCTCGCCCGCCTCAGGTTGCCCTGGGCATACGCCAGGTGCCCCATGAAGAAGAAGCACATGGCGATGCCGCCACGATCCTCGAGCTGTCGAAACAGGGTCAGGCTCTCCTCCAGCAGGGCGCGGCTGCGCTCATAGTCGCCACGGAACAAGCCCACCACACCGAGGCTTCCCAGCGTATCGGCAATGTTCCACGTATCCCCGAGCTCCCGGAACAAGGCCAGGCTCTCTTCTAGGACTGGCTGCGCGGCTGCCTGGTCGTTCTGCCATGCGGCCTGGTCTCCAAGCCGTGCGAGCGCCTTGGCCCGCAGCGAGCGGGCGGCCGTCGTGTCCGGCCAGGCTGCCCCGTCGGCACGCGGTGTCAGCGCATCCGTCAGCCACAGGCGCCCCTCGCTCAGATAGCCGGAATGCCGCCAGAACCCATCCAGGGCCACCACCAAGCGCAATTCGGTCGTGCCATCCGCCTCGGTTCGGCTCCACTCCAGTGCCGCGCGGAGGTTGGGATACTCGATCTCCAGGCAATCGTGCCGCACGCCTGCTTCTGACAACGTCACGAAAAAGGCGGCGTGCTGCTGGCGCAGCCGCTCGGCTTCGCCGCTCGCTTCGAGCCGCTCCAATGCATACTCGCGGATCGTCTCCAGCATCACAAAGCGTTGCTCGCCGGACGGCGTCGTCTCGGCGCGCACCAGACTTTTGCCAATCAGCGCGTGGAGCGTGACATTGAGCGGACGTAAAGCGGTTGCCATGCTATCCGCAACGACCGCTGCCACCGCTGGCAAGTCAAACCCACCCACAAAGACACTCAGGCGGCGCAAGAGCGTGCGCTCCGCTTCATCGAGCAGTTGGTAGCTGTGCTGGATGGCGGTGCGCAACGTGCGCTGGCGAGGTGGCAAATCGTACGCACCCTCCACCAGCAGATCGAGACGCCGATCTTGCAGGTGCGCCAGCAGTTGGGCAGGCGCGAGGAGATCGATCTGCGCGGCACACAATTCCAGCGCCAGTGGCAGGCGGTCCAGCCGTTGGCAAATCGCGGCGAGGGTTGGCTGGTTCTGGGGCGTGAGGCGAAAGTCTGCATTCACCGCCTGGGCGCGCTGGACAAACAATTCGATGGCGGGCGCGAGATCGAGCGGCGGCACTTGGAACCGTTGCTCGGCGCGCAGATGCAGCCGTTCGCGACTGGTAGCCAAGACACACAGCCCTGGGCATTCTGCCAGCAAATCTGCGATCAGAGG
>WNGB01004750.1_pt1 | contig 26757 bp, 22 predicted proteins | sample 5400681 | NCBI WGS metagenome assembly WNGB01 (sample SAMN13153367, study PRJNA577476) | soil metagenome | isolation source: 115 cm soil or saprolite under grassland replicate 2 | place: USA:California | collected 2016-06-15
TGCGCTCTATGCGTCCGCTACAAATGGACGACGCTTGTAGGGGCCGTCTGGTCGGCCGCGCCGATCATCTGGTCGACTCGCTCCAGCATTTCTAGGCAGCGCGCGAGGATCTCGACGCCACGCTCTTCGAGCGGCACCCCGCCCTCCCAGTCGCGCAGCAGCGCCACGGCTTCAAGATAGGCCTCTAGCATCGCCTGCTGCTCCGCACTTGCCGCGAGTCGCGCGTCCACGGTGGCGACGAGCAGGTTCAATCGCTTCCGGGTCATGTCCATGCTGTTTGCGTGCGGCTGAATGAGCGAGTGGCACTCCTCCAGCAGCGCGCGCTCCTCGTCGAAAAACTGCGCGATGTTGCTGAAGCAGGCGCTGATCTCGGCCGCGAGCGGGTCGCCGCTCTGCCGCGCCAGCAGCCGGACACCGCGCAGCGCCGCCTCACGCTGCCGGGCCGCCTCGGCGATCTCGTCGGCAAACCCCACCGTGCGCGCGAATGGCTGCTCTCGGTATGGCCACAGATTCGTCAGGTGAAAGGCGAGCTGTGTAAGCTCGCCTACCTGTGCGTTGCTCCAGAACGCCAGCAGCGCCCCCGCCAGCCGCGTCTCTTTGACCACGCGGTCGCACAGACCCCTGGCCCGCGGCAGAGTGGTGACGATCGTCTGTAAGGCCCGCGCGTAGCCTTCCAGATCCTGCCGCAGCGCTTCGTTGGCGCGGTCAAACATGTTCATGGCTGGCTCCGCTTTTGGGTGTTGGTGTTTCGCTCTTCCATCGTGTATGTACCGCGTGCGGCTGCACCGTGGATACGAAGAGGCAGCAATGCCCGCGCCGCCGTACGGATTTGCACACAGGTCGCTGCGATTTTGATGATTCGCGATCGAGCGGCCTGGCTTAAACTCTAGATAGGGACCGAGTAGCGTGTCATTCGGAGCTAAGACAAGGTTCTCGGGAACCTGACAATCCGGGTGGGGGTGTGGGGCCGGGGCGCAGCCCCGGCCCCACACCCCCACCCCCACAAAACTGTCAAGTCGCCAGGAACCTTGCCTAAGGTGGGGGTGTGGCCATATGCAGCTTGTGCCCGTCGGCGCTCCGCTCGCCGTGCGGACTTGGACTCAGAGCGCCTGTAGTAACTTGCCACAGCTTACTGTCTTGTCATTAACGTAACGAAAAGCGGCGATGGTCGGTTATAACACTAGAACGAGAGTTCCTGACGCATACCTGCCGTTCACGTTGAACGTTATGTTTCCGGAGCCACTGTCCCTACGGGCACGGTCGGCGTCCGGTTTAAACCTGTACGACACCCCAATCAGAACTAAGGAGGCACGCCCGTGAGTCGCCGCAAAGGATGGATGTTTTTCGCGCTTGGGCTGATTCTCGCCCTGAGCGCCGGCGCGATGGTCTTCGTCGTCCTGCAGAAGCAGGCCATCGCCGCGGCTGATGCGGCGAAGCAAGCGGCGCAGCCGCTGCCGACCATGAAGCTGCCGGTCGCCGCCCGCTCGCTGGAGCCAGGCATGACCCTCAGTTCCGCCGACTATGTGCTGAAGCCCTTTCCGCTCGACCTGGTCCCGCCCAGCGCGATCTCCGACACGGTGGCCCTCGACAATAAGGTGCTGGCGCGCACGGTCAGTCAGGGTGAGACATTCCAACCCAGCCAGTTCCTGGGCAGCCAGGGCGGGACGCTGAGCCAGCAGATCAAGCCGGGGAATGTTCTGTTCGCATTCCCGATCGTCGATCTTATGAGCAAGAGCAACCTGCTCCATGATGGCGACCATATCGATCTGCTCCTGACGCTGCCGGTCAAGGCGGCGGATGGCCAGGATACCAGCAAGGCGACCGGCTTTACACTCCAGAATATCGAGGTGTTCAAAGTTCTGAGACCGACGGCCGAAGATAACAAATCGGCGGGAGACGCAACGGCGCTGCTGTGCAGCCTGCCTCCGCAAGACGCTGTGATTATCAAGTCGATCAAAGACTCCGGCGGCACGATCGATTTCACGCTCCGCTCGCCAGCTGACAAAGAGCCATTCGAGGCTTCGCCCATCAACCAGACTGAGATGGAATCCCGTTACAAGCTGAAGTAAGACGAGGTTTCTGAAAGCGGCTTCGACTTTGCAGTGGTCCTGCGGTGGGGTAGGAGAGCCTGGGGCGAGCCCGGTATCCTCGGGTGCCGCCCCAGGCTCCTGCCCCGCCACAGATTGTCACATCGCCAGGAGCCTTTGGCAGCCTCTTACTCGACGTCGGTCTGTTTGAGCGGTTGCGTCAATGCAGAAAGGAACGGTTGTGTCGTCTGATACACGTGTTGTTGTTATTACGGCCCCGGAGCGACTCGAGCAAGAGTGGATTACTCGGCTGGCTCAGGAAGACGATATCGGGTCTGTTGAGCGCGTCGGCGTGCTGACGGCTGGGTTGGAATTGGTCCAGCAGACCCGCCCGGATCTGGTGGTCGTCGATCGCGATATCGATCAGACGGAAGCCTGTATTCGGCAGATCTTTACGACGCTGCCCGCAACTCTATGCATCGCTATTGTCGCGCATCCCGACATGCCCACATTGCGGCGGCTTGTCGGGGCGGGCGCGCGAGATGTGCTGGGGCGCCCAATCCAATATGCTGAGATGATGTCGAGCATCCGCGCGGTTCTGGCGACCGAGGCCGACCGCCGCTCGCGGGCGCTGATCGCTGTGAATGGCGCTTCGCCTACGGCTGGGCGCGGCAAGCTCGTGGTGGTGGTATCGCCTAAGGGTGGCTCCGGCACCACGACGATCGCGACGAATCTGGCGGTCGCGCTGCGCCAGATGAGCGCCGGCCGGGTGGTGCTCGCCGATTTTGGCCTCCAGTTCGGCGACGTGGGCGTGCACCTCAACATCTGGTCGAAGTACACCATCCAGGATCTGCTGGCCCACGTCGAAGATATCGACGACGCCATGCTCGCGCCGGTGCTGCAGCAGCACAGCTCGGGCATCCATGTCTTGCTCGCGCCGACGACGCCCGAGATCGCTGGCGAGATCACCGCCGATCAGATCGATTTGCTGCTCGATCAGCTTCTGGCGCGCCACACCTACGTCGTCGCCGATACTTGGTCCTTTCTCGACGAGGTGGCCTGTTCGCTGCTCCGGCGCGCCGACGAGGTGGTGGTGGTGACCACTCCCGAGGTTCCGTCGCTCAAGAACGTCAAGCATTTCCTGGAATATACCCGCCAGCAGAGCCTCGTCGACGGCCGGATTACGCTGGTGCTCAATCGCTTCCCCAGCGTCGAGGGCATCTCCTTGCAGGATGTGCAGCAGCACCTGCGCTATCCGGTCGGCGCCAACATTCCCAGCGAGGGCCGGCTGGTGACCCATAGTGTCAATCGCGGCATCCCTGTCGTCATCTCTCACCCGCAGAGCTGGGTCGGCCAGAGCATACTCAAACTGGCCGGCCACATCGCCGGCGATCACATCAGTACAATTTCGCTGACGCCCGAGAACCGCAAGCCGAAAGAAGTGTCCGCCGGCGATACGAAGCGGCGCGGCCTCTTTCGATTTGTGCGTCGCGAGGTATAGGTATCGAGGGCGAACCTTTTTGCACGGCAGTGCCCGAATCTTTGGCGAACATTGAGGAGCCGCTCCATGAATCGCATTCGTTTTGCCCGTCCTGGCAGTCAATCCGTCGATAATACCACCTCTCCTGGCGGCGAGGTTGCACCGCACTACGAATCGCCTCCGCCGCCTGAAGTGTCCCCCGCCGCCGTCGTCCAAAGTGCGTCTGCGGTGCGCGAGGATCGCGAGGTGATCGAGCATGTGCAGTCGCGGCTGCTGGCCGAGCCCAATATGCCGAACGTCAGGCGCGACGCGGATTACTTTACGCGTCGTATTGCCGCGCTGGTGGTCGAATACATCGAGCTCTCCGGTCGGGTCATCTCCGACCGCGAGCGCGCGCGGATCACGCGGCTGGCGCAGGCCGATCTGCTGGGCCTTGGCCCGCTGGAGCCACTGCTCGCCGACGACAGTATCACCGAGATTATGGTCAACGGCCCCGATCAGATCTGGATCGAGCGCGACGGCAAGCTGCACGAGTCCGACGCCCGCTTTACGAACGATGATCACGTCCGCCGGATCATCGATCGGATTATCTCGCCGCTCGGCCGGCGCTGCGATGAGACGACCCCGATGGTCGACGCCCGACTGCCCGATGGCAGCCGTGTGAATGCGATCGTCCCGCCGCTCTGCCTCAACGGCCCGTCGCTGACGATCCGAAAGTTCTTCAAAACGCCGCTGTCCGGCGCCGACCTGGTGCGGCGCGGGAGCTGCTCGGCCGAGCTGATGGAGCTGCTGCGCGCCTGCGTCCTTGGTCGCTTGAACGTGATTATCTCGGGCGGCACCGGCACCGGCAAGACCACGCTGCTCAACGTCCTTTCGTCCTTCATCCCCGAAGACGAGCGGATTATCACGATCGAGAATGCGGCCGAGCTGCAGCTCCAGCAGCGCCATGTTGTCACGCTGGAGTCGCGCCCCGCCAATATCGAGGGGCGCAACGAGGTCAGCATTCGCGACCTGGTGGTGAACGCGCTGCGTATGCGCCCCGACCGGATCGTGGTCGGCGAGTGCCGCTCCGGCGAGTCGCTCGATATGCTCCAGGCGATGAACACCGGCCACGACGGCTCGATGACGACGCTGCACGCCAACAGCCCGCGCGACGCGCTCCATCGCATGGAGACGATGGTCATGATGGCCGGAATGGAGCTGCCGATGCGCGCCATCCGCGAGCAGATCGCCTCGGCCATCCATCTGATCGTCCAGCTCGAGCGCCTGCAAGACGGCTCCCGCCGCGTCACGCAGGTATCGGAGATCACCGGTATCTCCGGCGATACGATCGCGATGTCGGATCTGTTTGTGTTCCAGCACCAGGGCATCCGCGACGGGAAGGTCATGGGCCGCACGACCCCCACCGGGATCAGGCCGCGATTTATGGAGCGGTTGCAGCAGCTGAATATTACGCTCCCGCCACAGGTCTTTGGGGTCAATCTGGCGGGTCGGGCTTGAGGTCGACATGATTGGTGGTGCGGCGCTTCAGCCGCTTATGCTGATCCTGAACGGGGTTTGCCGATGATGACACTGCTGCTTTCTATCTCCGCCGCGGCTCTGAGCGCGCTTGCCGTGCTCACCGTGCTCTTTGCCGCGCGCAATCTGCTGGCACGCGACGCAAATGTCGACACGCGACTCAGCACCTACCTGAGCCCCACAACAGTCGACGGCGAGCTCGAGGCGCCGGGCGATTCGCCGTTCACGGATAAGCTGAACGATGTCATCAGGCGCCAGAGCTTCGCCGAGCGGATCGAGCGCGATCTGGCGCAGGCGAACCTGCCGCTGACGGTGGCGGAGTATTTTCTGCTGCGGATCGGCGTGGCACTGATCCTCGTGGTCCTGGCGCTGTTGGTCTGGCGATCGGTGCTGATGGTGCCGGTGGCGCTGGCGATCGGCTTTGTGCTCCCCATCCTGTGGTTGCGGAGTCGCCGCAAGCGGCGCAACCGCGATTTCAACGATCAGCTCGCCGAGACGCTGTCGCTGACCGCGGCCTCAATGCGGGGCGGCTTTAGTTTGATCCAGTCGCTGGCCAACGTCGCGAAGGATTCGCAGGAGCCGACCAAGAGCGAGCTGCGGCGAGTCCTTCAAGAGGTCCAGCTTGGCCTCAGCATTTCTCAGGCGCTCGACAACCTGGTCGTGCGGATGGAGAGCGAGGATCTCGATCTGGTGGTGACGGCGATCAAAATCCATGGGCGCGTCGGCGGCAACCTGACGAACATTCTGGAGAATATCAGCACCACCATTCGCGAGCGCGCCAAGCTGCGGCGCGAGGTTCGCGTGATCACCTCCATGCAGCGGATCTCGAGCTATGTGATCGGGTTCTTGCCGCTGGCGTTGGCGCTGATTATCTTCACGATTAATCCGACCTACATGATGCGGCTGTTCGAGCCGGGGTGGACGCTCTGCATCCCAATTGGCGCGATTTTTTTCGCGGTCATCGGCTTTCTCGTGATCCAGAAAATCGTGGATATCAAGGTGTAAGGAGCCGAGATGAGTCTGCTGATTCTAACCAGCCTGCTCGCGGCGCTCAGCGTAGCCTGCGTTGTCGCCGGCTTTGCCCTCTCGCGCGGCGAGAAGAGCGTCAGCGAGCGGCTCGATCTGTATCTCGCGAGCGGCGACCCGGACCAGGTCGTGACCCTGAAGGAGATCGAGCTCTCGAAGCCGTTCAGCGAGCGTATTATTCTGCCGCTGGCCAAGCGCGCCGCGCGCATCTTCGTCTGGATGCTGCCGCAGAACCGCATGAACGCACTGCGCCAGCGGCTGGTCATGGCCGGCAACCCTGCCGGCATCAGCGCGAACGATTTCGTGGGCGTCAAGGGGATCGTCATGACGTTTGTGATCGGCGTGGCCCTGTTGTTCGGCTACCTGACACATTATCCGCTGACGTTCTTCAATGCCATCCTGCTGGGCCTGCTTGGCTTCTGCTCGTTCGCGCTGCCGGACTTCTGGCTCTCGCGCCAGGTCACACAGCGCCAGACGGCGATCACGAATTCGCTGCCCGATGCGCTTGATCTGCTGGTGATCGCGAATGAGGCCGGCCTGAGCTTCGAAAGCGGCTTGCAGGAGATTACCGGCAAGTGGAACAATGAGCTGGCAGTCGAGTTCAGGCACGTGCTGCGCGATGTAGGTATGGGCCAGGCGCGCCGCGATGCGCTTGTCAGCCTGGCGGAGCGCACCGGCGTCTCGGACGTCAACAGCTTTGTGTCGGCCGTCAACCAGGCCGAGAGTCTGGGCGTGAGCATCGGCCGTGTGCTGACGGTTCAGGCCGAGGAGCTGCGCGTGCGGCGCCGGCAGCGCGCCCAGGAGCGCGCGAACCAGGCGCCGGTCAAGATGATGTTCCCGCTGGTGTTCTTGATTTTCCCGGCCATCTTCGCTGTGCTGCTCGGGCCGGCGGTTCCTGAATTATTGCAGGCTATGGGCGGCTTGTGAGGCATCAGATGCAACACGAACGGACACCTGAAAACGATGCGCTGTTTGCGCGCGGCATGGCCCAATTCCGGGCCGCGCAGTGGGATGCCGCCGTGGAGACGCTGTCGGATCTGCGATCGGTCAGCAGCGCGTATCCCGAGGTGGACGCGCTGATCGCCGACGCGCTGCTCAAAATCGAAGTCGAGCGCGCCAGGACACCCGACGGCGTGGCGCCGCCGAAGTACCGGCGCTTCTTGCAGCCGCGGTTTCTGGTCGCGGCGCCGATACTGCTGGTGATCGGCGCCGCGCTGCTGATCGCGTTCGGGCCGGCGGCGCCCGCCGCGAACTCGGTGCTGGCGCCGACATCGGCGCTCGCGCTGCCTTCGCCCGCGCCGACCAACATCCCGCCGCCGACTGTGACGCCGCTGCCCACCGCCACGCCGCTGCCCACCGCCACGCCGGAGCCAACCGCGGTTCCCGCTCCGAGCGCTCTGAAAGTGCGGATGGCCGAAGGCCAGTCGCTGGTGCGGACGATCGGAAACATCGACATCATCCTGGATGCCTCCGGCAGCATGGGCGCGAAGATCGACGGCCGCCCCAAGATCGATATCGCGCACGATTCGTTGACTGCGCTGGTGAGCAAGCTGCCGGCCACGACGAACGTCGCTCTGCGGGCCTATGGTCACCGGAAGGGCAGCGACTGTAACGATATCGAGCTGCTGGTCCCGCTTGGGCCGCTCGATCAGGCAGGGTTGATCGGGCGAATCAACGCCGTCAAGCCGGCCCAGAACGGGATGACGCCGATCGGCGCGTCGCTCCAGCAGGTTGCCGAGGATCTCAAGGGCGCGCAGGGCGACGCGCTGGTGGTGCTGGTCACCGACGGCGATGAGACCTGCAGCGGCGACCCGGCTCAAGTGGCCGAGCAGCTGCACGCAGGCAACCCGCGGCTCAAGATCGACGTGATCGGGTTCAACGTCGGCGGCGATTCTCAGGCGCGCTTGAGCGCGATCGCGCAGCGCGGCGGCGGCGACTACTTCGACGCCGGCAACGCCGACCAGCTCGCGAGCGCGCTGCAGCAGGCGGTCGCGCTGAACTTCCGCGTCGTCGACACCAAGGGCAAGGAGGTCTACGTCGGGCCACTTGGCAGCGAAATAACCTTGCCGGCCGGCCGCTACAGCGTCGAGATCAACGGCGACTCGCCTCTGACGATCGACGACGTCGTGGTCGGCGGCAAGCCGGTGACGGTTGAGCTGCGCGACAAGGGTGGCGCGCTGGCGGGGACCGTCTTGGCCCAGACGACGCCCTAGTACAGGTTTCTAGAAAAGCGTTTCCGGTTGTCATTGGCTGGTTCCACGGTTTTGTGACTGTGGAACCGCAGAACCGCGGAACCAGCGGTGGCGGTCCGAACCCGATAGGAACGTCCGCAACCCTGTACTAGTGCAATTGCAGATTGCAGATTGCCAGAGTAGCCCAAGTCTCCAATTTCTAATCGCCAATCTCGTCGAATAAGGGTCGCAGCCTTGCGTAGGTCTGGTCGAGCGCCTCGGGGATGAGCTTGGTGCCGCCGACGATCGGCATAAAGTTCGCGTCGCCGTTCCAGCGCGGGACAAGGTGCATGTGCAGATGCTCGTCGATGCCGGCGCCGGCGGTGCGGCCCAGGTTCATGCCGATGTTGAAGCCGTGCGGCGCCAGCGCCGCCGTCAGAATCGCGACGCTGCGGCGGATCAGGTCGAACAGCTCGGCGGCCGTCGCGGCGTCGAGGCCCGGCAGGTCGGCCGTGTGGGCGTAGGGCGCAACCATCAGGTGGCCGGTGTTGTAGGGATACAGGTTCATCAGCACGTAGCAGGTCGCGCCGCGGTGGAGCACGAGGTTGGCGGGGTCGGGCGACTCGCGGCCCCTGGCGCACAGGACGCACTCGGCGTCCGCGGGTGTATCCGAGCCTTTGATGTAGGCCATGCGCCAGGGCGTGAACTTGATCTCCATTGGTCGAGGCTCCTCTCGAAGACTATGCTCCAGCTGGATGGGCCAATGATACCATCGTTTGTATCGGTTTTGTCATCGCCCAGATAACGAAATTGCCAGCTTTATACACGGATCGTTTCGACGATAATTCCGTTTTCTTTTATGGTAGGCGTACACGGCGCCTACCCTGCGCCGCCAGGGCGTATCAGCGGAGAGGGCATCGATGCGAGCAATTTCTAGAGCACGGGGGCGCAGACCGGCGCAGAGCATGGTCGAGTTCGCGCTGATCCTCCCACTTCTGGTGGCCGTGCTGTTCGGCATCATTGAGCTGGGGATTCTCATCAATGTCTACGTTGGCATGACCAACTCAGCGCGCGAGGCCGCACGGGCTGGCTCCGTCTACCAGGAGAGCGCGCCGCTGCTGACGACTGCGGATGCGACTGCAGCCGACACACGCCGCTTGCAGTATATCAGCCAGGTCATTACCAGCACGATCAGTCCAATGATCAATCCGGTGACCGATTTGAACGTCACGGTGAGCTATACGCCGACCACTGCGCTGGATACGAACCTCTACCGCGCTGGCGATACGGTTTCGGTGCAACTCAGGCACGACCATCAGCTTTTCTTTGGCATGCTTGGGCATGGACAGATCACGCTCAAGGCGTCGAGCGCCATGCGGATCGAACCAGGGGGGACGCAATGATGAAGTTCTTTGTATGGCGCTGTTCGCCTTGCCAGCGTGCGGCCGGACAGTCGCTCGCCGAGACGGCGCTAATATTGCCTATTTTGACGCTGCTCCTGCTTGGCGTTGCCGAATTTGGCTTTATGCTGTACGCCCACGTCCAGGTCTCCAACGCGGCACGTGAGGCGGCACGGGCGGCCTCGCTCTACAATGCGACCCGATACGTGCCCTGGGCGGATGGTTCGACCATTAAGAAATGTGAGGGAACGATCGACGGCTGGTCGCTGAATCAAACGGTGCAGCAGGCGATCGTGTATCGTGGCATATCGACCAGTGGATCAGACAAGGGTTGTCCCAATTCTAGCGGTTCTATCGTTTACACATCGCTTGGTCGTTTGGATGCAACGGTAGTCTTTACAGCCACGGTAACACCCGCTCAGAGCACGTACTACAACGCGACGAACAATGTAACTTCCTCGCCTACACCGGGTACGACAGGCACTGTGACGCTGGTCTATCCGTATCGGCTGCCGATACTTTCCAACTTGATACCATATCTTAAAAACCCAATTCTGATCAGGAAGTCTGTGCAGTATCAATATGTGCAGTAGGGCAGGAGACAACATTATGCCACGCCGAATGTTCGTGCTGTATCGCGTCCGAGGGCAATCTTTGGCGTTAATGGCTCTGTTCGCAGTTTTCATCTTCGCCATCGTCGGTTTTGGTGTTGATGGCGCCCTGCTTTACATGCAGCGCCGTCTGATGCAAAACACGGCTGATGCGGCGTGTCTGGCGGCCGCGAATAGTCTGGCGCTGAATAAAATTAACACTGGGAGCACACTTGTCGATACGGCTACAACAGCGGCGCAGCAAATTATCCAGAATAACCTGGGCACGACGCCGGGATCGGGAGTGAACGCGCCCGGCACACTGGCGTACACCACGGTGAGCGACGTCTACACAGCACAGTCCGGCACCGGCACGGGCCTCACGAAAGGGATCGAGATCAGCAACTCCGATGTCCGGGTGGCTCTCCAGAGTCCGGCCAATGCCTTCTTTATGCGAGTCCTTGGGTACAGCACCTACACCGTGGCCGCACGAGCGCACTGTAATGCAAAGGCTGGCGGTGGCGGCGTGCCGTTCGCGGTGGCGCGCTGGCGTGGGTACGACTCGTCGAGCAATGTGGTTTTTGGCCGCCTGACAACGAACCAGCAGCTGCCACAGCCGGCCGGACCTGGAGCTGGCGCTGGCAACATGACCGTGCGTGATATCATGGCGCCGGCATCTCAAAGTGTCATTACACAGTGGCCTGGGTGGGGCGCAGCCGATTATCCAGGCGATCCTGTCTCAGGGACCGACCTGTACAGCATCCCATCGCCGGCTGCATCTGAAGCTGCGCTTGGCCCTGAGACAACCATAGCCGGCGACGAAGCGAAGCCAAATGGCGGCGATACGAGCTTTCGAGGACCGATTGTACTGGATTATCGCCAGACGACCTACCCACAGCCGCTGTTCTACAATGGCTTGACGCCTAGTACGGCACTGAACACCTACAAAGATTACCTTACTAAGTATATCTACGGACCATACCCCGGCCCGCTCGTCATCCCGGGGCAGCAAATTGCATACTACAATGGCGTCTCGGCAGGCCAGGTCATCAGTCCATTTAACCAGCGCTACAAGGTGGATGATAAGGTTGCGGTATTGATCTATAACGGCACGATCTACTCCGACCCAGATTTCGATGTAAGATTTCCAACCCCCGCAAATCCGAGTGATTCATCGCAGAGTAGATCTGCCGGCAATTTTACCAGCGGCTCGGCGTCCTGTAGCGTTCCAGCCAACCATACCTTCGATGGGCAGAATTCGCCGCAAACCTCGCGCCAGGCCTCGGCCGCCTACAATATCAACGTGCTGCCGCAGACCTACTCGACGTTCAAGCTGCGCGCTTTTCTCTCGACTGATCCAACGAGTTGGGGCGATATGAAAGGGAGCTGGAATGGCGGTAGCAGCTGGCTGGATTTTAACATTAACGGGGCCGGACCGGTTGTGTCGATCAACACAAGTGGACAGGATCTGACCTTCCAGGCGCGGCCAAACTCGGAGTTTAGCTGCACTGATCCAGTGACCTTGTCCACAACCGACTATCCCGATCGCATGGATGGCGCTGAGACGATCTACCTGGAGGCGCAGGACACGGCGACCGGCAAGCGACGTGGTGTCTATGTGCTGCTGGACCAGAACGCCGACAACAACGACTTTTTCGCCTATTTCGGTCAAACTCCGATTACAAACCAGCCGTTGGAGCCTGGCAATTCTACATCGACGGATCTCACACTCACAAAGGTGAGCGGTAGCGATCTTGACATCGGCTCCGGTCCTTCCAAGGTTCAAGTTGGGACTATCCAGTGGTTCGATCCGAGCAATCTCGGCACCACGCTCGCGACTGGTACCTCGTACAACGGCGTTACGGTTGACGTCAGCCACAGCGGCTCACGAGATAAATTGTCGATCGATGCATCGAACAGCGCGACTACCGGCAAGGAATACTATCTGCGCATTCCGTTGAGCTACGGTAGTTTCACCCACTATGTCTGGTACTACTTCTCGGTGCGGCCGCCGCTGAGTAATGCAAGCAGTATCACTCAGTTCGTCTACGCACTCGGATATGCGACGTTCAAGATCACGTATGTCGACTCGAATACGATTAGGGGCCAGGCAATTTCTGGACTGATGCGGGCTCCATCGGATATCATCTCTGGGTTTCAGCCACGTCTGCTACCGTGGCAGTAAGTCCGGTCTGTAATACGTGGTGCGGTCGGAAGTGATGTATCGGTGCGGCCCTCACATTTTGTGTGAGGGCCGCGCTGTGTGTCCAAGCAGCACTGCTACTTCGTGTGCCCCAGTCTCCCCACCTCCTGGCGCATGATCCGGCGGGCGACGGCCAGCGAGGTGGCGTAGGTCGGGTCCATGCCGAAGTACGAGAGGTTGCGCGTGCCGAGGTTCATGCCTTTGCTGTAGGGCGTATCCGAGGCGTAGTGCAGGAAGCCCAGGTCGAATGGCGGGCGCAGGAAGCTGACGTTCTCGCCGCGCGGGTAGCGCTCGGCGAAGGTCTGCTCGTAGATCGCGCCGAGGTAGGGGCCGGCCTCCATCTCGACGTCGGTGAAGAAGTCGCGGTAGAGCGCGTCGAGGAACGCGGCGTTCTGCAGGAAGGTGCCGCGCGCGGTAACGGCCTTCTGGTTGTCGAGCACGCTGCCGTGGGCCAGGTAGGGCTCGACGTCGGCGGCGCTGAAGGCCGGCGCGAAGCTGTAGGTGTTGTCGGTGTGCTCGTCGTACACGACGCTGGGGATGAGCACGTCGCCGATCTTGCCGTTGAGCGTGGCGGCCTTGCCGAGCGCGTAGACGCCGCGCAGCTCGCCGACGCTGCGGGCGACGATCTTCAGGATGTGGTAGGCCGCCAGGCCGAGCGGGTAGTCGATGTTGATCACGATGGCGTTGCTGCGGCGCAGCTCCTCGACCCCCTCGAAGCGCAGGCGCGGGTCGATCAGCGCCGGGTCGAGCTTACCCAGCTCGATCACCTGGGCGTCGACGTCGACATAGAAGCGGCTGGCGACGCGGTGGATTCCCAGGGCGCGCTCCTGCTCGGCGCGGCGCTCGAAGTAGTCCCGGCTGGACGGCTCGGCCTGGTATTTCTTCTGGACGTAGTAGAAGAAGTTTTCGATCGACGATGGCACCTGCTCGGCGACGATCTTCTCGTGCTCGGCCAGCAGCCCGCCGTGGTCGCGCGCGCGGATGAAGTCGAGCAGCTCGCCGGTGTGGCGCAGCGCGAAGCCGGAGAGCAGGTTGACCAGGCTGTGGGTGTTGCTGGAGACAAAGTAGACCGGGCGCTCGCTGAAGCGCAGCGGGGCCAGCTCGTGCTCGATCCGCCACCACCAGCGCAGGGTCGCGCGCTCGTAGTCCATCAGCGAGCCGCCGAGCATGCGCACGGCAAAGCGCTTCTTCCACTGCCCGATCCGCAGCAGCCGCTCGGCCATCTGGCCGCCCCAGATCGTGCGCAGGCGCAGCACCTCGTCGCGCTGGATGCCGGCCGCGGCCAGCAGCGCGTCCTGCTCGTCGTCGGGGATGTCGACGTCGTCGCGGATGCGCTCGATGGCGCTAAGGAAGCGCTGATCGGCCAGCAGGGCATGGATCTTGTTCCACTCGATCTGGAAGGCGACCAGGATAGGGATCAGGTCGTCGACGTCGGAGGGGCTGGCGACCAGGACGGCCAGGGTCTCGTCGCCGTCGAAGAACATCTTGCGGCGGCGCCCGGGCGCGCTCACGAGCTGCCAGCTCAGCACGTCGCCGTAGCCGTGCCGCGCGAAGACCTCGAGCGACTGGCCGAGCAGAATCAGCCGCACGGAGTCGATGCATTCGGGCAGCCGCAGCGACGTATAGGTCAGCGCCGCCGGGTCGGGCGCGGGCCAGCGAACGGCGTGGTGCAGGCTCGGCTCGAACGCGGCGTACTGCTCGACGAGCGCCTGGATCTGGATCTCGCCGGTGCTGCGGAGCAGCGAGTGATAGGTCCGGTGGAACAGGTCGAGCGGGGCGCGGACGGCGCGGTCTTGCAGGTGCATGCTGGTCATCCGTAGCGTTTAGTCTTCGATCGCAATGCCAGCTCAGTATAGCAGAAGATTCGCCTCCTATCATTTACAGGGGTTAGACAAGGTTACAGGTTACAGGTTACAGTTGGAGCGCATCTGCAAGCCATGCGCGAGCCTAAACTGTAAAGTATCCGCGAACCTTGTCTTACGCGGTGGCGTTCAATGTGGCACGGAACGGATTGTCAAAGCTCCTATCGTGGGTATTTTTTCGCCCGCAGGGCGAAAAAATACCCACGATAGGAGCTTTGACAATCCGTTCTCTGTCTGTGACCGCGTAAGTCCTATCATTTACCGATAAGCAAACGGCAGATAGACGTATAGGAACTGTTGTGTGTCCGGCGGTTTCGTAACCGTCAGCGTACCGTCGACAAAGGTGAAACGGTAGTTTCGCGCTGCCAGCGTTCCCGGCGCGCACGCGATCGGGTATGTGCCGACGGAGCTGGCCGGTCCGGCGGTGGTGGTGCAGCTGGGAGCGCCGGTCAGGGCGCCGGCGGTATCGTCGTTCACGAAGCCGCTGTAGCTGACGGTGAAGGGTGGATTGGCCGCGCCGGCCTCGCGGATCTGGTTATCGGCGGCGATCGTCAGCCGGGCCGGCTCGACGCTCAGCGTGCCCTCTACGAACGCGAAGTCGTAGTTGGGCGCCGTCAGCGTGCCGCTGGAGCAGACGATCGGGTAGCTGCCCACATCGCTGGTGGGGCCGGCGGTGGTGACGCAGCTCGGGCTGCCGGCCAGGGCGCTCGCGGGCGTGTCGGCGCCGACGAAGCCGCTGTAGCCGGCGGCGAGGATCGGGTTGGCGCCGCCGTAGATCCGCGCCTGGTGGTTGGCGGTGGCCGTCAGCGTGGCTTTGCCGATCTCGATCGTGAACGTGCGGGTTGCGGCGGGGCCGTAGCCGTTGCTGGCGGCGACGGTGATCGGGCCGTACGAGCCGGGGGCGGTTGGCGTGCCGGAGATCGTGCTTCCGCTGAGGGCCAGCCCCGGCGGCAGGGCGCCGGCCGTGACGCTCAGGGACGGCGTGGGAACCCCGGCGGCGGAGAAGCTATGGCTGTAGGACGCGCCGTAGACCGCGGCGGCCGGGGCCGCGCCGGCGAGCGCGGGCGCCTCGGCAGGGGTGTAGGTGAAGGTCGTCGCGATCGAGAGCGGGCCGGCGTTGCCGGCCGCGTCGGCCACGCGCGTCTGGAGCGTGTGCGGACCGCTCGACAGCGCCGTCGCCGTCGTGAAGCTCCAGCTGCCGGACGCGTCCACCGTCGCGACGCCGGCGAGCGCTCCGTCGATCAGAACCGTCACCGTGCCGCTCGGCTCGGCCGTTCCGGTGAGCGTTGGCGTCGACGTGTACAGGACCGCGCCCTCCGCCAGGGTTACGACCGCCGGGTCCGCGGGCGCGATCGTGTCGATCGTGAAGCTGCTTTCGTTCGACTCGGGGCTGACATTGCCCGCCAGGTCCACGGCGGTCGCCCGGATAGTATGTGGTCTGTCGGCCAGCGGCGCCGGGAGCGTGAACTGCCAGCGGCCCGACGCGTCCGCGCTCGTCGTGCCGGCGATGGCGCCGTCGACGAAGATCGTGACAGTGCTGCTCGGCTCGGCGGTCCCGCTCACGACCGGCGTGGCGCTGTTGGTGAGCGCGCCGTCCGCCGGGGCCGCCACGATTGGCGCGAGCGGCGGCGTGAGATCGATCGTGAAGGTCTGCGGCGGGCTCGGCGGGCCCTGGACCGCCTGGAGTTCGGCCGCGGCCTGGACCTGGTGCGGGCCGGGCGCCAGATCCGCGGCCGGCGTGAACGCATAGGCGCCCTGGTCGTCGGGCGTGGTCCGGCCGATCGCGGCGCCGTCCAGGAGGATGACGACGGCGACGCCGGGCGAGGCGGTTCCGCTGATGACCGGCCGCCGCTGCCGGGTGAATGACCCGCCGGCCGGCGCGGACAGCGCGGGTGCGAGCGGCAGGGCGAAGCCGCCGCCGAGCGTGGTGGACACGCCGGCGGCGCCTGCCCCTGCGCCGTAGCTTATGTCGCCGGATGCATTACCGTCCAATTGCCTGCCGCTGGCCACGCCGAGGACGGCGATCGGGCAGGCGCCGCCGGCCGACTGAAAGAGCACGCGCCCGCCGCCGCCGCCGCCGCCGGGACCAACAGAGCTGGGCGATTGATACGTATCTCCGCCTATGCCGCCATTGGCGACGACGCCCGAGCAGGATGCGTCCCCGGCGACGCGCAGGTAGATGCTGCCGCCCGCGCCGCCGCCGGCGCCGGCGTCGCTCTCGGCTGGCCCTGGGGAGGCCCCGACGGCGGAGATCGTGCCCGCGCCGGCGAGCTGCCCGGCGCGGATGAAGATCACGCCGCCACCGGCCCCGCCGGGCTGGCCGATGACATCGACGCCGTGGCCGGCGCCACCGCCGCCGCCGAAGGTCAGGTGGTCGAGCAGCGAGTAGGAGAGCGCGGCGCCGCCCAGGCCGCCGACGTCGCGCATGCCGTCGAGCGCCGAGTCGGATCGACCGCCCATGCCGCCGGCCCCGCCGTTGCCGCCGCCGCCGCCGCCGGCCTTGAAGCAGTCGCCGCCGCCGCCGCCGTTCGCCAGGTTGCCGCGGCCGGCGCTGGACGAGCCGTAGCTTGTGTTCGCGATGCCCTCGCCCTTCCGCGCGCCGGACGGGGCCGGCTGGTCGAGATCGTCGCAGCCGGTGGAGCCGATCGGGTCGTCGACGTAGGCGCCGCCACGGAAGCCGCGCCCGTTGGCGCGGATCTGCCCGCCGTTGGTCAGCGTGCCGCTCGCCAGGAACGCCACGACGCCGCCCGTGCCGCCGTTCCACGCTGGCGCGGTGATGCTCGCGCCGGCGTTGACGGTAACAGTGGTATACTCCGGCACGCGGATGATCTGCGTCGCTATGGCGGCGTAGGCGTGCGCGAGCGGCGCGGTGAGCGTGATCGTGGTCCCGCCAGCCGCCGCCAGCCGCGCCAGCTCCCAGCGCCCGACCTGATCGTCCGCGAGATCGATCGTCTCTGGAGCGCCGGACTCCGGCTCCGGCGCCAGGCCGGTTGTCTGGAGCAGCATCACCAGGTCGCCCGCCGCGAATCCGGTGGAGGTCGAGACCGCGACGAGAGCGTCGCCCGGCGCGAGCGGCGCGGTGACCTGGGCGTAGCTGTTGACGACCAAACTCGGGCTCGTCACGGTCAGCGGGCCGTCGCGGCCGGTCCCCAGGCCGAACGAGTCGGCCTCGGCGCGCGCGACCCGCGGCGCGGGGAGGAGGACGGCGGTTGTCACGAGGCCCAGCGCCGCCAGGATCGGCAGCAGCATGGCTGCCAGGCGTCGGAGCGAGGATCGGGACACGAGTGGAATCGATTTCACGGGCAGGTCTCCTCAAAAGTACTATATGCATTAGTGAAAACCGCATCAGTCAAGATCTATACAGCTCTGCCCTCAGATCAAGTCGATCGCGGTTTAGTGACAGTTCGATAGCGACTGCAATTTTTCTAATCGCAGTGAGTGATATGAGGAGACGAACCCGTGGAAAGCGCCCAGCTCAAGACGCAACACTCCGTGCTCAAAGTGCACGGTGCGGTGCTGGCGATGGCCGGCGTAAACGTGATCTGGGGCGCGGCCTTCCCGCTGACCAAACCGGCGCTGGAGACGATCCCGCCGTTCAGCTTCGCGCTGCTGCGCTTCACGGTGGCGCTGGCGCTGCTGCTGCCGCTGGCGCGCGGCGAGGCGCTGGCGCTGCTGCGCGGCCCGGACGGGCGGCGGCTGGCGGTGATGGGTCTGCTGGGCTTCTGCGTGGCGCAGCTCGCGCAGACGCTGGCGCTCTCGCTGAGCCCGGCGTCGGACATCGCGCTGCTCTCGACGGCCTCGCCGCTGTGGATCGCGCTGCTGGCCTGGCTGTGGCTCGGCGAGCGGATCGGGCGGCGCGGGGTGCTTGGCTTCGGGCTGGCGATCGGCGGTCTGGCGCTGATCCTGTGGCCGCACGATCGCGCGGCGACGGGCGCGGGCCAGCGGCTGCTCGGCGACGCGATCTTCCTGGTGAACGGCTTCACGTGGGCCTGCTACAACGTGATGGGCAAGGATATGATGTCGCGCCATGCCCCGCTGCCGGCGACAGCCGCGGCGGGGCTGGTCGGCGCGGCCGGGCTGCTGCCGTTCGCCGCCGGCGAGTGGCTGAGCGGGCGCACGCCGCAGCTCACGCTGGTCGGGGCGGCCGCGGTGGCATACACCGGGCTGCTGGTGACGGTGCTGGGATTCCTGGTGCTGTTCTGGGCCTACAGCCGGGTGCGGGCCGCGCAGGTCGCGATCACCATGTACCTTCAGCCGCTGGCGGGCGTGCTGGTCGCGTGGCTCTTGCTGCACGAGCCGCTGAGCGGGGTGTTTCTGGCCGGCGCGGCGCTTGTGTTCGGCGGGGTGTGGCTGGTGACGACGGCGCGGGGGCATGGCGCCGAGGCGTGAGCCGCTGATTACTTCTCACTGCTTCTATCGTGGGGGATTTTTCGCCCTGCCGGCGAAAAATCCCCCACGATAGGAAAGAAAAATCCGTTCTTGTTTCATGATCACGACACCCCGATATCCCAGGCGGTCTCCAGGTCTTCGGACGAGAAGCGCCGGAACGCCAGCACGGTGTTGGTCCGCAGGATGCCGTCGATCCTCGACAGCCCGTCGGGGACCGCCTCGGCCAGCTGGTCGAACTCGGACAGGCGCAGCACGACCAGGATGTCGAAATCGCCGGTCACGCTGTAGACCTCGGCGACATTCGGCATGTTGGCGATGGCCTGCGCGATATCGGCGATCTTGTTCGGCTCGGCCTCGATCATGACAAAGGCGGTAAACATCGCTTCTTCTCCACTAGCGGCTGGCTGACGACTCGGAGCAGTATAGCGCAAGCGCGGGTAGGGTGCAATCGGCGCGACGGCCACGGCGTCGGGTAAGGCGTTGCCCTGGCGGCAGCAGGCTGGCGTGCTCGAAGACGGGCGGTTGGGCGGGTTTCTCGGCGGCTTTAGCCGAAGCATCGAACATCCTTGCGGATGTTGTCATTCTGTGCTGCCATCAACATCCGCAACCGGGCCGGATAGGTCCGTTGGGCGTCAAGCTTGCCATTGGGCGGGTTGGCCCAAGAAGCCGCGCGGCTTCTGAACTTTGAAAAATAGATCGGGTATTGGCGACCCCGTACGCCCGGCGGCTGAAGCCGCGGGCTAGCCACACCAAGCCCGCTTAAGCGGGCTACCCGATTAATTCCTTGAACTTCATTAGCCGCTGCGGAGTGTCACCCATGCTATACTACTCGCGACATGTCATCGGGATCCTTTTTCGCTCATCTGGTACACACAATTTGCGACTATGTCAGACGATTTGATCCCAGCGCTGCCCCTGCCCGAGCCGGGCGCGCCGCCCCCGCTGCTCGCCGCGCCGCGCCTGTGGCTGTACCTGCGCACCCAGTGGCGGCGCGGGTTCGGCCTGAACGTCAGCCGGATCGACGAGCTGCTGTTCGTGGGCGGGCAGTTTCGCGCGCGGCAGTGGCCGGCGCTTTCGGCACTGGGCATTCGCGCGGTGCTGAGCCTGCAGGCCGAGCGCGAGGACGTCTTCCACGGCCCACCCCCCGCGCGAGCCCTGCGCCTGCTCGTGCCGGACTTCCACCCGCCGACAGTCGAGCAGCTGCGCGAGGCGGTCGCGTTCATCGAGGCCGCGCACGACGATCAGCTGCCGGTGCTGGTCCACTGCCACGCCGGCGTCGGCCGAGCGGCGCTGACCGCCAGCGCCTACCTGGTGTCGCGCGGCCTCGGCCACGCCGAGGCGTTCGGCACGATCCAGCGCACTCGCCCGATCGTCCGCCTGAATGCGGCCCAGCGCGTGCGGCTGATCGAGTGGGATCGGCTGCTGCGTGACACGGAAGAGACACGGAGACACGGAGCCAGGGTGACGAGTAATCATTGACCTCTGACCCCTGACCCCTGACCCCTGACCCGCTCACCCCGCCAGGCGCGTTGACACCCCCTCTGCGCTGTCGTATAATGCCGCCCGCTCGTATGAAAAGCGATCTTCAGCCGTCGAAGGCGATCTGCACGCGTTGATGGCTGCTGTCGGTCGGCCGCTGGCCGAGAGTTGATGACGAGGGCTTGGAACGCGTCGCACTGCCAGTCGGGGCACGTCTGCGCTGGCGCACGCCCGCGCTGGCGATCATTGGCGCGCTGCTGCTGTCCGGGGCGCTGACCGCGGGCGGCGGCGGCGCGCTTTTGCTGTGGGGCCTGGAAGGCCTGGCGCGCCATCCGCTTCAGGTGGCCGCGCTGGCGGCCCTGTACCTGGCGCCAGGCCTGGCGCTGCTGCGGCTNNNGCGCTGGTCCTGCCGCAGCGGCTGGCGCTGGCGCTGGGCCTGAGCGTCGCGCTGCCGCCGCTGCTGTTGCTGCTGTTCCAGCAGCTCGGCCTGCCCTGGGGCGCGGCCGCGACCTGGGCCTATATTCTGATGAGCCTCTTGTTGGTTGTGGGATTAGAGATGAGAGATAGGAGGTTGTCGTCGTCCCAATCTCCAATCTCTCATCTCCAATCTCGGACGCGCCTGGACAGCGCCGATCTCGCTCTTGCCGGAGTCACGCTGGCGGCGCTCCTGGTTCGTCTCTATGCCGTGCGCGACCTGCGCGTCGGGCCGCTGGGCGACTCGTACCACCACACGCTCATGGCCCAGCTGGTGGTGGAGAACCGTGGTATCTTCCACTCCTGGCAGCCGTACGCCCCGCTGGCCACCTTCACATACCACTTCGGCTTTCACGCCAACGCCGCGTTCGTCCACTACGTCGGCGGCCTGGACGTGGTCCAGAGCGTGATCTGGTCCGGCCAGATCCTGAACGCGATCGTGGTCCCGCTGGCGTTCGCGCTGGCGCTGGCGCTGGGCGCCTCGCGCTGGGCCGGCGTGTGGGCCGCGCTGATCGCCGGCTTCGTCTCGAACCTGCCGGCGTTCTTCGTCAACTGGGGCCGCTACACCCAGCTGACCGGCCAGATCGTGCTGGTTGTGGTGGTGGTGTGCTGGGTCGCGCTCGCGGAGACCACGGACGACGGACGACGGACGACGGACGACGGACGACGGACGACGGACGACGGACGAGCGATGAATGATCAGATAGCCGTCAATAAGAGATGGTGGTCGGTGGTCGGTGGTCGGTGGTCAGGGCAACCGTGGCGCCTCATTGTGCTCACCGCCTTCGTCACCGCCGCGATGATGCTGACGCACTACCTGGTCGGCGTGCTCGCCGCGGCGTTCGTCGCCAGCTACCTGCTGACGCTGGTGCTGGCGCGGCGCTCATGGCATGTCGCCGGCAGGCTGGCGCTGCGGGCGGGGCTGGCCGGCGGCCTGGCGCTGCTGCTGGCCGCGCCCTGGCTGCTGAACGTGCTGCGCGGCCACCTGCTGCGCAACGCCGCCGGGATGGTGGGCGGCGGCTCGGGCCGCGCGGTGATCGCGCAGCTGTCGGCGCTCGAGCCGGTGGTGCCGAAGTACGCCGGCGGCTACGTGCTGCTTGGCGCGCTGCTCGGGCTGCTGGTGGCCTGCTGGCGTCGCGACTGGCGCATGGCCCTGCCGGCGGTCTGGTGCGCACTGCTGGTCCTGATCGTCGTGCCGTACGTGGTCGGGCTGCCCGGCGCCGGCGTGGTCGACACGCTGACCGGCCTGGGGACGCTCTACCTGCCCACGGCGCTGCTGGCCGGCTATGCCCTGGCGGCGGCGCAGAGCTGGGGCGGTGCGCTGCTCGGCCGGCTGCGCGCGCCCGGCGCGATCGGCTCCGCCCTGGTAGGCGCTCTGCTGCTCGCCGTCGTGGCGCTGAATGCCGGCTGGCAGGCGCGCATCGTCGGTGGCGAGACCGCGCTGGTCGTCGACGCCGACCTGGCGGCGATCGCCTGGATTCGCGAGAACACGCCGCCCGAGGCGCGCTTCCTGGTCAACAGCTTTCCGGCCTACGGCGGCACGCTGGCCGCGGGGAGCGACGCTGGCTGGTGGCTACCGCTGCTGGCGGGCCGCTGGGCCAGCCTGCCGCCGCTCACCTACGGCAGCGAGCAGGGCGAGCAGCCCAGCTATCAGCGGGGCGTCAACGCGCTGGTGATGAAGCTGCGCGGCCACCCGCTGAGCGATGCTGCGCCGGTGAGCGTCGACCTGACGCGGCCGGTGGCGCTAAAGGCGCTGGCCGACAATCGCTTCGACTACGTCTACAGCGGCGTGCATCCGTACCCCGGGCCGGCCGCCGCCGATCGATTCGACACCGCAAGGCTGCGCGCCAGCCCGCTGTTCCGGCTGGTCTACGACCGCGACGGCGTCGAGATCTTTCAGATTCTGAAGAGCAACCTATGAAGATCGCAGTCATCGGCCCAACCTACCCGTTTCGCGGCGGAATCGCCCACTACACCACGCTGCTGGTGCGGCACCTGCGCCAGCGCCACGAGGTGCGCTTCTACTCCTACCGCCGCCAGTACCCGCGCCTGCTGTTCCCCGGCAATACCAGCGCCGACCCCAGCGCCGCGACGCTGTACGAGCCGTGCGAGCGCACGATCGATACGCTCAACCCGCTGACGTGGTGGATCACCGCGCGGCGGATCGTCCGCGAGCGGCCCGACCTGCTGCTGCTGCAGTGGTGGACGCCATTCTGGCTGCCGCTGCTGCTGATCGTCTCCTGGTCGGCGCGACGCGCCGGTATTCCGATCCTGTATATTTCGCACCAGTTCATCGAGCCCGATAGCTCGATCGTCGAGTGGTTTTTCGCGCGCAGGACGTTGCGGCTCGCCGACGGCGTGATCGTCATGACCGAAGAGGAGTTCGGCATGGCGCGGCGGGTGCTGCCGGGCAAGCCGATCCGCACCGGCCACATCCCGATCTTCGAGGGGTTCCCGCAGGAGCACCTCGCGCGCGCCGAGGCGCGCCGCCGGCTGGGGATCGCCACCGACGCGCCGCTGCTGCTGTTCTTCGGCTTCGTGCGGCGCTACAAGGGCCTGCGCTATCTGCTCGACGCGCTGGCCCGGTCCGATCCGTCGGTCCATCTGCTGGTGGCCGGCGAATTCTGGGAGGCCGATCAGCCGTATCGCGAGCAGATCCGCCGGCTGGGCCTGGAGCAGCGCGTGATCGTCCACAATCGCTATATCCACAACGAGGATATCGAGCCATACTTCGCCGCGGCCGACGCGCTGGTGCTGCCGTACCTGAGCGGCAGCCAGAGCGGGGTCGGGATGGTAGCGATCCACTACGGTCTGCCGGTGATCGCCACCGCGGTGGGCGGGCTGGCCGAGACCGTGCTCGACGGCGCCGGTGGCAGCGCTGCCGCCGCCGATCGGTCTCTCGGCCATCATCCCGGTGTACAATGAGGTTGACACGATCGAGGAGATTGTGCGCCGGCTCGAGCAGGTGCCGGTGATTCGCCAGATCGTCGTCGCCGACGACGGCTCGCGCGATGGCACCCAGGAGATCGTACGCCGCCTGGTCGCGCAAGGGCGCGTCGTCGCCTGCTTCCACGAGCGCAACAGAGGCAAGGGCGCCGCGCTGCGCAGCGGGCTGCGGCTGGTCCAGGAGGAGTACATGGTCATCCAGGACGCCGATCTTGAGTACGACCCGCGCGATTTTCAGCGCATGGTCGATCTGATCGATCAGCGTGGCGCGGAGGTGATCTATGGGTCGCGCTTCCTGGGCGGGGCGCGCAGCGGAATGCTCTGGACGCACTATCTCGGCAATCGCGGGCTGACGCTGCTGTTCAACCTGATCTTTCGCCAGCGCCTGACCGATATGGAGACCTGCTACAAGCTGTTTCGCACCAGCCTGCTGCGTCGCCTGGGAATCGACAACGACCGGTTCGAGATCGACCCGGAGCTCACGGCCAAGGTCATCCGCGCCGGCTATACGATCTACGAGCTGCCGGTCTCCTATTCCGGCCGGCCGTATGTAGCAGGCAAGAAGATCAAGCCGCGCGACGCGCTGACCGCGGCGGCGACGCTCTGGCGCTATCGCCGCTGGCGGCCGCGGGTCGCCGCCGCGGAAGCCCGGCCGGCTCAGGCGGTGCGCTAGGTGACGACGATGCAACGCCCGCATTTCGCGGCTCTCTACCGCTCGCTGCTGATCGCCGAGCAGCTCGGCCTGCCCGCGCGGGCCGCGCGCGTGCTCGACGTCGGCTGCGACGACGGCTACCTGATGAGCAGGGTTGACGCGCCGCTGCACCTCGGCGTCGACCTGAGCCCGCGGCTGCGCCCCTCCGCCGATCTGGCGGTGCTGCGCGCCTCGGCGACCCGGCTGCCGGCGCTGGCGGCCAGCTTCGACTGCATTCTGGCGTTCGACGTGCTCGAGCATATCGAGGACGACCGCGCGGTGATGCGCGAGATGCTGCGGGTCCTCGCTCCGCACGGGACGATCTGGTTCAGCACGCCGTCCAGCGAGTTTCGCATGGTCCCGAACTTCCTGACGCCCTACACCAACCGCGGCTTCGGGCATGTGCGCAATGGCTACACGCCCACAACGCTCCGTGCGCTGCTGCCCGACCCCCAGCAGTGGACGGTCGAGTGCCGCTACTGGAACGAGCCCCTGCTGCGGATCGGCTTCGGCGCGCTGCACTTCGTCGACCTGGCCGCGCCGAGTCTGGCTGCGCTAGTGACCAGGCTGTGCTACCGGATCGACCGCCGCTTCCCCCACGGCCGGCGCGGCCACCTGCTCGGCACGATCCGGCGAAAGTTAGAAGGTTAGAAGGTTAGAAGGTTAGAAAGTTGGAAAGTTCGCGGGTTTGGAAGGTTCGCATGCGCAAACCTGCAACCTGCGAACGTGTGAACTTGCAACGTGCGAACCTGCGACCTGCAACTATGCGAATCACCTTCCTTAGCACCTCCTGCCTTGACGACCCCTCGCCGCGCGGGCGCTGGCTGCCGCTGGCGCAGGAGCTTGCGGCGCGCGGACACGTCGTCCGGCTGATCATGCTCCACCCGACCTACGACCGGCTCCCGGCCGCGCTGCGGCGGCAGGAGCGCGGGGGAGTCGTGGTATACTACGCCGGTCAGATGCACGTCTACGGGCCGGTCGATCGGCGCCGCTACTACGGTTCGGCGGCCCTGCTGCGGGTCACGCTGCTGGCGACGCTGAGCCTGGCGCGCGCCGCGCTACAGTTCGACGCCGACGCCCTGCACATCTGCAAGCCACAGCCGATGAACGGCCTGGCCGGCATGCTGGCGGCCCGACGCCTCGGCAGCCCGCTGTACGTCGACTGCGACGATTACGAGGCCGGCGGCAACCGGGTTGGTGCGTCCTGGCAGCGCGGGCTGCTGCGCTTCTGGGAGGATGGGCTGCCGCCTCGCGCCGCCGCCGTGACGGTCAATACCCGCTTCTTGCAGCGGCGCTGCGCCGAGCTTGGAGTCCCACCGGCCCGCGTGACCTACGTGCCCAACGGGATCGCCGCCGATCGGCTGGTCGCGCCCGATCCGCGCCATGTGGCCGGGCTGCGTGCGGCGCTTGGGCTGGGCGATGCGCCGGTGGCGATCTACGCCGGCACGCTGAACGAGGCCAGCCACAGCGTCGGGCTGCTGCTCGACGCGTTCGCGCTCGTCGCCCGGCGACTGCCCGAGGCGCGTCTGCTATTGGTCGGGGCCGGTGCAGATCGGGAGGCGCTGATCGCGCGCGCGCGCGGCCTGGGCCTGGGCGAGCGAACGATCTTTGTGGGGTACGCGCCCTACGGCGCCGTGCCGGCCTACCTTGCCCTGGCGTCCTGCTCGGTCGATCCGGTGTGCGACGACGCGGTTGCGGCGGCGCGCTCGCCGCTCAAGATCGTCGAGAGCCTGGCGGCGGGCGTGCCGGTGGTCACGGGCGACGTGGGCGACCGGCGCGAGATGCTGGGCGACATGGCCGGCGTCCTGGTCGCGCCGGGCAGCGCCCGATCGCTCGCCGACGGGATTGCCTGGGCCTTGGCAGACCGTGGCCGGCGCGCGCGGCGAGCTGCGGCGGCGCGGGAGCGGGCAGCGGCGTACAGCTGGGATCGGCTGGCCGAGCGCTGGCTCAGGGTATACAGCGGAATCGTGTCAACAACCCAGGGCTAAGCGCCTGTCAAAGAATAATTTCCAACCGCCAAGACACGAAGGACGCCAAGATTCTGATACATTTCGCCGCCTTGGCGCTCTTGGCGACGTGGCGGTTCAGAAAAACGGGAAGTTGTTTTTTAACGAGCCCTAAAGCGCCTGCGTTTCCGCACACCGAGGTTTCTATGATCTCAGTCGTCATCCCGAACCTGCACTCGCCCTTGATCGACCAGGTGGTCGACGCGCTCGATCGCCAGACGGCGCGCCATCTGATCGACGAGATTATCGTGGTTGGGCAGGATCGCTACGGGCGTGTGCCGCCACACACGCACTTCGTCGCCACGCCTCGGCCGCTTTCGGCGGCGGCGGCGCGCAACATGGGCGCCGGTCTCGCGCGCGGCGAGTACCTGCTCTTTCTCGACGCCGACTGCCTCGCCGCGCCAGACCTGGTCGAGCGCCTGGCTGCGCATCACCAGCGCGGGCGGGCGGTGGTCGGCGGCAGCATGGCGATCGAGCCGGGCAACTACTGGGTGC
>WNGB01004240.1_pt1 | contig 26747 bp, 30 predicted proteins | sample 5400681 | NCBI WGS metagenome assembly WNGB01 (sample SAMN13153367, study PRJNA577476) | soil metagenome | isolation source: 115 cm soil or saprolite under grassland replicate 2 | place: USA:California | collected 2016-06-15
CGTCTCTAGTACGAGAGGACCGAGACGAACGGACCTCTGGTGTATCAGTCGTCGTGCCAACGGCGCTGCTGATTAGCCACGTCCGGATGGGATAACCGCTGAAAGCATCTAAGCGGGAAGCCCACCTCGAGATGAGGCTTCCCATCCTCTAGAAGGAGTAAGGGCCGTGGGAGACCACCACGTTGATAGGCGGGACGTGTAAGCGCAGCGATGCGTTCAGCGGACCCGTACTAATTGCCCGAGGTCTTGATTTGAACACCGTTTGTCGCTATGGAGTTTTGAGGGTGCGCGCTCAGCTGTGCAGGAGCATGGCGCGGCACCTTTGACAGCTTCCGGTGGTCATAGCGGCGGGGGTACACCTCTTCCCATTCCGAACAGAGCAGTTAAGCCCGCCAGCGCCGATGGTACTCGGAGGGCAACCTCCCGGGAGAGTAGGACACCGCCGGATTTTTTCTCGAGGGCCCCGCAAGGGGCCTTCGACGTTTCGGCCGTAGGATGCGGACCTTGGAGCTCCGCGACGGCGAGCTGTTGATGCGTCCTCCGACCGAGGCAGACGTGCCGGCGGTCGTTGCGGCCTGCCAGGACCCGGAGATTTCCCGCTTCATCCCGCTCGTGCCGAGACCGTACGGGGAAGACGACGCGCGGAGCTGGCTCGCGGCACTTTCCGATGCGCAGGGCGACATGCCGGAGACGACGTTCGCGATCGTCGACTCGGGACGGGACGAGTTTCTCGGCGTCGTCACGGTGCGGCTCGTCGAGGAGGGGTCGGTGGGCTACTGGCTCGCACCGGCCGCGCGGGGACGCGGCGTGATGACACGCGCGGTGCGGCTCGCGGTCGACTGGGCGAGGAGGGAGCACGGGATCCGCGTGCTTCGCCTGACCACCCACCCGGCCAACTTTGCTTCGCAGCGGGTCGCCGAGCGCGCCGGCTTCCGTCGTCTCGGCACCGCTGTCTTGCCGGAGCGGCCGCCCTTCCGGGACGGCACCAAAGAGGTCGTCCTGTTCGAGCTCGGGCCCGACTAGACCATCGGCTTACGCCGCGCGCAGCTTCTGGCGCCAGTCCGGGTCGAGGTCGCGCAGCCGTCGCACGCGCTCTCCCACGGGCGGGTGTGTCACGAACAGCCTCGCCAGCCCTTCGTCTGCAAACGGGTTGATCGTGTACAGCGGCTCGGTCGCCGGGCTCGCGCGAAACTCGACCAGCTCGCTTGCCTGGTCGAGCCGGACGAGCGCGTCGGCGAGCCCGTGCGGGGATTCGCAGAGCTCGGCCGCCAGGCGGTCCGCCTCGAACTCGCGGCGCGGTGAGAGCAGGAGATGCACGAACGAGGCCGCGACGGGCCCGAGCACGTAGAGCAGAGCCCGGGACATGAACCCGCCCACGCGCGAGAGCTCGACCAGCGACGCCGCCAGCACGACAGCGGTCGTCTGGACCAGCACGTCGCGGTTCCGCACGTGCGCGATCTCGTGGGCAAGCACGCCTTCGAGCTCCGCCGGCGCCGGCAGAGCGAGCAGCCCGGTGCTGACCGCAAGCGCCGAGCTCGTCGCGCCGCGACCGGCCGAGAGCGCGCGCGGGAACCCGTCCGGGATCACGTACAGCCGCGGCTTGACCACGCCCCCCCGCAGCGCCAGCCGCTCGACCGTCGAGTGCAGCGCGGGCGCCTCGCCCGACAGCAGCTCCCGCGCGCCGACCATCCCCATCGCCACCCGGTCCGCGTACCAGTAGGCGCCGACGCCGAGCAGCAGGCCGCAGAAGACGAAGACCAAGCCGACGCGGTAGCCGCTCAGCCACCAGCCGAGCGCGCCGAGCGCGGCGCACAGGCCGAGCAGCAGCGCCCAGGCCTTCGTGACGTTGCGGATCGCCGGCCAGGCGGCCCGCACCTAACCCTCGTCGTCGCCTGCGTCCTCGGCGAGGCCGCGCGGCGGCCAGTCCGGCTCCGGCGCATCGCAGCGGCTCGAGCAGTGGAGGGAGGCGGTGAGGACGCCGTCCTGGTAGTCGCCGTTCATCAGCGCGACCTCGACCTGCTCGCCCTTGTACTTGCTGGTGTAGTCCTCCACCTGCGGCTCAGTCTACGCTGAACGTTCCGTCCCGGAAGCGCAGCTCGTGCACCGCGCAGTTGCCGATCGGGCCGCCTCGCTCGACGCCGGAGGCGGCGAGCGCCGCGCGAACCGGGCCGCCGTGGGTGATGACGAGCACCCGACCTTCGGGGTGCGCGCGGGCGATCCGATCGAGGACCTCTTGCACCCGCCTCGCCATCTCCTCGGTCGTCTCACCGTCTCCCCAGTGACCGAGCGCCGCCTCGGGGAACCGCGAGAGGATCTCCTCGTCGGTCAGGCCCTCCCAGGTGCCGAAGTGCTTCTCGCGCAGCTCCGGCATCGCGGTCACTGCAAGCCCTTTGTGCTCGGCGACGATCCGGGCAGTTTCGTGGGCGCGCACGAGGTCGCTCGAGTAGACGGCGTCGAGCTCCTCGGCGTCGAGAGCATCGGCGAGGGCACGCGCCTGGTCGCGACCCGTGTCGTTCAGGGGCGTGTCCGAGTGCCCTTGCACGCGCCGGTGCAGGTTCCAATCGGTTTCGCCGTGCCTCGCGAGGAGGATCGTAGTCACGCTGGATACGCTAGCGGCATGGATCTGGGGCTCCGCGGGCGCGCCTGCCTGATCACCGGCTCGACCGGTGGGATCGGGCTCGCGACCGCGCGGATGCTGATCGACGAGGAGGCGCGCGTCGTCACGAACGGTCGGCGCGACGCACCCGGTATCGGCGAGACCTTCCACGCCAGAGCCGACCTCAGCATTCCCGGTGAGCCGGAGCGGGTCGTTGCGGAGGCGGCGCAGGCGCTGGGCGGTATCGACGTGCTCGTCAACAACGTGGGCATCGCCCGCCAGGCGCAGTTCGAGGAGGTCCCCGACGAGGAGTGGGACGCGTACTGGCAGCTGGACGTGATGAGCTACGTGCGGACGATCCGCGCCGCCCTTCCGCACCTGCGTGCCGACGGCAACGGCGCGATCGTCAACGTGTCGTCGACCGCGGGGAAGCGGCCCTCGACCTCGATGCCGCACTACTCCGTGATGAAGGCCGCCGTCCTGTCGCTGTCCCGGTTGATCGCCGACATCTACGCCAAGGATGGGATCCGCTGCAACGCGGTCACGCCGGGGCCGACCGCGACCAACGCCTGGCTGGGCGACGGCGGGCTGGCCGACCAGCAGGGCGACCGGGCCGAGGTGCTGGCCAAGGTCGGCGCCGGCCGCCCGCTCGGACGGCTGGCCCAGCCGGAGGAGATCGCCGCCGTGGTCGTCTTCTTGTGCTCGGACCGTGCCGCCTACGTGACGGGTGCAGCGTGGAGCGCCGACGGCGGCACCGTCCCGATCATCATCTAGGTTGCAAACGATGCCCGAGCTCGCCGGGAGAGTTGCTGACGCCTTCGAGGCTCTCGTCCGAGAGCACGAGGACTCCTGGCTTTCGCCGCTCGCGGTCCGCTCCTACGAGACGCAGGGCCGCGAGCGCGACGAGGAGCCGTGCGGCGTGCGCACGCCGTTCCAGCGCGACCGCGACCGGATCGTCCACTCGAAGCCGTTCCGCCGGCTGAAGGGGAAGACGCAGGTCTTCATCGACCCGCAGGGGGATCACTACCGGACGCGGATGACCCACACCCTCGAGACGACGGCGATCTCGCGGGTCGTCGCCCGCGCGCTGCGGCTGAACGAGGACCTGACCGAGGCGATCGGGCTCGGGCACGACATGGGCCACACGCCCTTCGGCCACGCGGGCGAGGACGCGCTCGACCAGGCCCTGCAGGCGCGCTTCGGCCGACGCTTCCGGCACTACGAGCAGTCGCACCGGATCGCGCGCTCGCTCAATCTGACGCATGAGGTCTGCGAGGGGATCCTCACGCACACCGGCCCCGTCGCGCCGGCGACGCTGGAGGGGAAGATCGTGCGGATCGTCGACCGGGTCGCATACATCAACCACGACATCGACGACTCGATCCGCTACGGGCTTCTCCAGGAGGACGACCTCCCGCACGAGGAGCTCGAGCTGCTCGGGCCCAGTGGCGGCAAGCGGATCGACCGGCTCGTCCACGACCTGGTCGAGACCTCGACCGTCGCAGGCGACATCCGGCAGAGCGAGGAGATCGGCAGCGCGATGCACCGGTTGCGTGAGTTCATGTTCGAGCGCGTCTACCTTGCGGAGCACGCGCAGGGCGAGCACCGCCGGGCGCATGCTGCCATCGCCAAGATCGTCGACCACCTCGTCCGACGCGGTGACTCGGCCGACGAGATCGTCGAATATGTCGCGGGAATGACCGACCGCTTCGCTCTCGCCTACGCCGAGAGGCTCTGATGGCTCGGATCAAGGACGCATCTGTCGAAGCGGTCAAGCAGGCGACCGACATCGTCACGCTGGTCGAGGGCTACACGCGCCTGCGGAAGTCGGGCAGCCGCCTGGTCGGTCTGTGCCCGTTCCACCAGGAGAAGACGCCGAGCTTCGGCGTCTCCCCCGACCGCGGGACCTTCAAGTGCTTCGGGTGCGGCGAGGGAGGCGACGCGATCGCCTTCGTCGAGAAGCAGGAGAACCTCGACTTCGTCGGAGCGATCGAATGGCTCGCGGACCGGTTCGGCGTGAGGCTCGAGTACGAGGAGACGTCACCCGCGCAGGACCAGGCCCGCAAACGACGCGAGCGCCTGTTCCAGGTGCTCGACCGCGCGGCAACCTTCTACGAACGCTACCTCTGGGAGTCTGAGGCTGGCGGCTTTGCGCGCAACTACCTCTCCTCCCGGGGGCTCGGGGAAAAGATCGCCCGCGACTTCCGGCTCGGGCTGGCCCCCGGCGGGGCCGCCCTGGTGCGGGCCGCAGCCGAGAACGGATTTACCCGTGACGAGCTCGCCGCCGCCGGGCTCGTCAACCGCCGCGGCAACGACTACTTCGCGACGGGCTCGACCACTCGCGCACGTCGATCGCGAAGCAGGATCGTGCGGTCATCGTCGAGGGGAACCCCGACGTGCTCGCGCTCCGGCAAGCGGGCTTCGAGCCGGTCGTCGCTTCGATGGGGACTGCCCTGACGGAACAGCAGCTGAAGGAGCTCGGCCGTCTGACCAAGCGGCTCTCGCTCTGCTTCGACGCCGATGCCGCCGGGCAGGACGCAACGTTGCGAGGAATGGAGCTGGCCGCTTCCCAGGGCTTCGACATCCGCGTCGTCTCGCTGCCCGCTGGCACCGACCCCGCAGACGACCCCGCGCGCTTCGAACACTGGTTGGCGCAGGCCGAGGACTACCTGCCGTACCGCGTCCGAATCGAGATCGACCATGCGTTGCCGGACCGGCAGCGTGCGTTCGAGCGCGTGCGCGAAGTCCTCGCCCCGTTTTCAGAGTCGCCCGAGCGTCAGGATGCGCTGAGACTCGCGGCGGACCGGTTGGGCCTGCCGCACGAGCTCCAGGCCGGCCTGGCTCCGGCCGCTCGGGCTCGGACCGGAGCGATCTCGACGAAGGTGCTCGAGGCCGGCGTCCGGCTGGAGCGCGACTCGCTCGCGGGCGTGATCGCACACGCCGGCCTCGTCCCATTGCTCGCCGAGCTGACACCCGACCACTTCGACCTGGAGCTGCACCGCCGCGTCCGCGAGCACCTGCTCGAGCCCTCATCCGCCGACCGTGAGCTGGTCGGAATGCTCGCCGAGCTCGACCAGCGGGCGGCGACCGAGGCGATCGACGAGGGCACTGCGAAAGAGCTGCTCCTGCGCCTGCGTGAGCGCGCGATCCGCCGTGAGCTGAACGGGTGCGAAAGCCCGGAGCGGATCAAGAAGCTGCAGGCCGACCTGGCCAAGCTGCACGAGGCCGTCGGCGCTCTGACCTAGCTACGCTGGACCCCATGCACGACCCGCTCGTCATCGCCGGCCGCGAGTTCCGCTCGCGGCTGATCACCGGCACCGGCAAGTATTCGTCGTCCGAGGCGATGCGCGACGCGGTGGTCGCGTCCGGGTGCGAGCTCGTCACGGTCGCAGTCGGTCGAATCGATCTCGACAGCGTCGAGGAGGCGATCACCGACCACCTTCCGGAGGGGGTCACGCTGCTCCCGAACACGGCCGGGTCGGCGACCGCCGAGGAGGCGGTGCGAATCGCGCGTCTTGCGCGCGCGGGTGGGCTGCCAGACTGGATTAAGCTCGAGGTGATACCCGACCCGCGCTGGCTGCTCCCCGATCCTGTCGAGACGCTGAAGGCGGCAGAACAGCTCGTCGGCGAAGGGTTCACCGTGTTGCCCTACGTTCTGCCCGACCCGGTGCTGCAGCGGAAGCTCGAGGCCGCCGGCTGCGCCGCGGTGATGCCGCTTGCATCGCCGATCGGCAGCGGCCGCGGGCTGAAGCTGCGGCACACGATCGAGATCATGATCGAGCAGGCCGAGGTGCCCGTCGTGGTCGACGCCGGCCTCCGAGCGCCCTCGCACGCCGCCGAGTCGATGGAGCTCGGCGCGGACGCCGTGCTCGTGAACACGGCGATCGCGCGGGCCGACGATCCTGCCGCGATGGCCCACGCCTTCCGGCTCGCCGTCGAGGCGGGACGCAAGGCGCGCCTTGCCGGGCTGATCGAGGAGCGCGAGACGGCTGAGCCCTCCAGTCCCCTCGGCGGCCTTGCCGCCCGGCCGTGAGAGACGAAGCCGAGTACAAAGGCGCCAGCGAAGCTGAGCGCCTTGGTGCGAGGCGATGTCGTGACGCCGAAGGCGTCACCGTCACCGTCAACGGGCGGGCGCAGGAGGCGGCTGCGGGCGAGACGGTTGAGACGCTGCTCGAGCGTCTCGGCCTTGCAGCCCGGTACGCGTTGGTCGAGCGGAACGGCGAGCCGGTCGAGCGCGGCCGCTACGGAACGACCGCGCTCGAGGACGGCGACACGCTCGTGGTCGCGCGCCCGGTTGCGGGTGGATAGCCGCCTCTACCTGATCACCGCTGCGCGGCGCGACCTCGGCGGGTTCCTCGAGGCGTCCGTCCGGGGTGGGGTGGATATCGTCCAGATCCGGGAGAAGGCGCTCCTCGACGGCGAGTTGCTCGCCGTGCTCCAGCAGGCGCGCGACGTGACCCGCCGACTCGGCGTGCCGCTCGTCGTCAACGACCGGCCCGACCTCGCGCTCCTCGCCGAGGCCGACTACGTCCACGTCGGCCAGGACGATTTGCCCGTCGCGGCCGCCCGGCAACTGGGCCTGCGGGTCGGCCAGTCGACCCACTCGCCCGACGAGCTCGATCGCACCGACGCCGACTACGCCGGCGCCGGGCCTGTCTACGCGACTCCGACGAAGGAGGGTCGGCCGGCGGTCGGGCTCGGGCTGGTCCGCCACGCGGCCCTCCACGCGCGCGTGCCGTGGTTCGCGATCGGAGGCATCGACGCATCGAACGTTGCGGACGTCGTCGCGGCCGGCGCCGAGCGGATTGCGGTCGTGCGTGCGATCGGCGACGCACCGGACCCCGAGCGGGCGGCCGCCGAGCTTCGGTCAATGCTGCCCTGACCCTGACCGAACGAACTCTTGACGTGCCAGAGGCGCTCAGAGGCGCCTCTCGTCGGGACTCCGGGGGTGGGACTCGAACCCACAACCCTTCGGTTAACAGCCGAACGCTCTACCATTGAGCTACCCCGGACCGCTACTCGGTTATGCTGCCCGGGAAGTATCGGCAGGGTAAGGCAGGATCCCGCCCTCGACTTCCGCGTGGCAGTTGGCGCACAGTAGCACGCACTTTCGCGCCTCCTTCCGAAGAACGGCGAGCGATCGCGTGACCCCTCGCTCGGCAAATTCGAACCGCTTTTCCGCCGGATCGAGGTGGTGGAAATGGAGCGCGCCCAGGTAACGCTCGTAGCCGCAGAGCCGGCAGGTGCCGCCCGCCTCCGCTACCAGGATTTCCTTCATCTCCCGCCGCCGGTGGGCAACGCGAGCAGAGCCGCACGGTCCGCAGCGATAGCCGCCCGAGCGGCCGACGTGGCGGAAGACCGTCCAGCCGTGAACGCGGCATTTGCGCAGGATCTCGTGCGGCTTCGGTCCGTCCCGCCGTGCGTAGCGGGCCGGCTGTGTCTTCAGCCCGAACCGGGTCAGCCAGTGCCGGACCGCCGTGGCGCTGAGGCCGCATTCGGCGGCGATCTGCCGGACGGAGAGGCCGCGTTCGACGAGCGCACGCAGGCGAGCCTCCTCGATGCCGCCCCGCGCCACGTGCCTCGGCGCATGACACGACGTCAGCCCGTGCTTGTTGACCCAGTACGCGACGGTCGACGGATCGCGACCCACCGTTCGCAATCGCCTCGATCGAGCGGTCAGCCGCCAGCTCACTCTCCAGCCAGTCCCGGTCCATGAGAAGCGAACACTAGTTCGCTCACCGGACGGCGGGGCCCATCCTGGTCGAGGCCCCGGCCGCTTAGCGGCCTTGCCTGTTGGCGAAACAGACGACTGAGAAGGCTTAACCGCAAGCGGAACTGCATTGCGAGTGCTCGAGGCTCACCGAGAGGAGGTCGGCTTCATGGGCGGCGCGCTCCTCGTCGCCGTAGTGCTCCTCTTCTTGTTCTCGCGGCTGCCGGTGTAGGCCCCTTTCCCAGGGTCGTTCCTGACGTTCCCTTGTTTCTTGGTCCGATCGGATGGGATGATGTTCACGTCCCGGGGCAGTGGTTGGGGAGGGAGGAAACGCGATGAGGCGGTTGCTGGTCTTGGCTGGTCTGGCCGGAGTCCTGGTTCTGGTTGCCACGGCAGGCGCATCGCCGAATGCAGCAAACGTTCGGATTGACTTTCAGCACTCGAATTGTCTGCAGGTGCCGGATCTGAAACAGGTTCGGTTCTTCGTGCAGCTGGTGAACAGCGGTGACTCGGCTGGAGCGTTCGGGTCGAACATCCACTTCGCGTGGTTGCAGATCAAAGGTGGTTGGAAGGATTCGCTGAGCACGCTCGAGGGCAGGCAGCTCCGCGTCCCGGCGCGCTCAGGGAAGCTGTACTACACCGACTTACGTGCCGATCCGACCAAGTTGATCACCGCTTGCGGTTTGAAGATCGGTACCTCCCCAGCCATTCATCGCCTGCGGGTGCTGGTTCACGCCCCCGGCTAGTTCCTGCCCTGTTGCCACAATGACCGAGTGAGCGGAGAGAGTCGGACGCCTGTTTCTGCTCGCCGGCCAGGTCGGGACGGCGCTTATGCTCTGGCCGGGCTCGTCTCAATCGGGGTCATCCTCGGAGTCGCGTACGGCACGGGTCACGGCGGCTTCGAGGCCGGCACTTTTGCGCTCGCGGCCGTGGCCGCGTTCGCCGGGGTGGCCGCTCTGATTGGCACTGCCAGGCGGGACCGCCGCGACGAGCAGCTCGTGCGCGAGCTTCGCGAGCTCGCCGAGTTGCAGCGTCTCGCTCTCACAGGCGCCGACGGACGAAAGCCCGAGCCCAAGGCGCTCCTTCTCATACAGGGGGACGAGGGCGTGGAGCGCGCCCGCATCGAAAGACGGCGGCCGCGACGGCTCGATATCGAGGAGACGGTCGCGCACGAACGGACCTTGGCGCTGCGGACGCTGCCGCCCGCCAAGGGCGAGGCGGTCGACCGCGCGATCGGCTCGCTGAAGATTCACCGTGAACCCAGCGAGGAGAACCGGAACGCTTTTCGCCGGAAGGTGGAGAGCTACGCCGCGGATCTCCGTGACGCGCTCGAGGAGTACGACGCCTACCGCAAGGAACGCGCGCTGCTTGTGAGTGGGCGATTCCGGTTCGAGAACCACGGCCGCGGCCCGGCACGCAACGTGACCGTCGTCGTGCACTTCCCCGATCCCTTCGAGATCGTCAGGGAACGGCCTGGGCGTCCGGCGATTCCGACGCGCCCGCTGTTCCACCGAGATCGAACACGCCTGTCCGCGCTGCTGGGCGGCGATCCGCGGCTGGCCGTCCCCGACGAGCTCTCAATGGCCTCGCGAGATCCGATTGTTGCCGGCTCCGGCGGCAACGTCTCGCGGCCACGGTATCGGGAGGGATCGGCGATCGTCGAGGTCGGCATCGAGAGGCTGCAGCATTCGCAGCCCACCGACATGGACGAAGGGACCTGCTGGACACTTCGGCTGCCGACCCCCGGTGAGTATCGGATCCCGTGGGAAATCCATAGCGACGAGCTCGAAGAGCCGGCACGCGGCGAGCTCCGGCTGGAGGTAGTCGAGCTGATCGACTACTCGCCGATTCGTTCGGTCAAGGAGCTCCTCAGCGAGGATGCGGGAGCGACCCTGGGGGCCTACGATGAGGCGGGATGCACGACGAACTAGACAGCTCGCATGTCTGACCTGCCGCTGACCGGAGGCTGCCTCTGCGGGGCGGTCCGCTTCGAAGTCACAGATCCGCTCGTCTCTGCCGGCTACTGCCACTGCACGCGCTGCCAGCGGCGCACCGGTGCGGCCGCATCACCGTCCGCCCGGGTTGTGCCCGGGTCCCTTCGCATCGTCGCGGGGGAAGAGCTGCTCGGATCGTACGACCCGCCCGACGGGTTCTCGAAGGTGTTCTGCTCGGCGTGCGGAGGTGCCCTGTGGGCGCAGCACCCCACCGACCCGGACGTCGTCTTCGTCCGTCTCGGCACTTTCGACGGCGATCCGGGGATCCGGCCGTCGTACCGGCAGTTCGTCGCCTACGCGGCACCGTGGGAGCCGATCCCCGACGACGGTCTGCCGCGACATCCAGAACGAGTGCCGGCTTAGAAGTCCGGCCGGAATTTTCTTCGCGCCGTCCAGGCCTCCGGGTTAGGATCGGCGCGTGCGCAGGCAGCGACTCAGACCCCTCACCGAGGCGGAGGCATATGCGCGCTGCCACGGCACGCGGGAGTCCGAGGTGAGGATCGTCAAGATCGAGCCGCGCAGACCGCGCTACCAGCTCGAGGTCTCGGGCGAGGACCTGCGGCGGTCGTTCGAGCAGAAGCTCGCCGGCCGCGAGCCCGAAGACGAGATCGTCGGGGGAACCGCGTAAGGTCAAGGAGGGCTAGCGAACGGTGAGGACCTGGGTCATCTTCGTCGGGTGCAGCGAGCAGTAGAGCCGGTATACGCCCGGCTTCGTGAACCGGAAGGTGAATGCTCCGGTGAAGACCGACGGGGACGAGAACCCGACCGGCCCGTTCGCGAGCGTGACGTCGTGCTGGGACGGTCCGCCGAAGCGCCAGCGGAAGGTCGAGCCGCGAGGGACGACCACACGCTGCGCGGTGTAGGCGAAGTCGGAGACCAGCGAGCTCAGCACGCGCCGCAGCGGCCCCACCGGCTGCCGCGCGAGCGGAAGCTTGAAGCGGGGCGGGGCCGACGGATGGCTCAACGGGTCGGGCGGGATGGCAGGCACGGCCGCGCAGGGCGCGGTCGTCTGCGGTGCGAGGAAGAACATCATGATCCCCATCGCCCGCGAGTGGGGGAGGCTGTTCTCGTAGGTCGCAGTCATCCGCAGCCGGTCGCCCGCCCCCACGGGGATCCCGTTGGCGGTCGAGAACGTCGTCATGTGCTTCGGGCCCGGCTCGTGGATGATCGGCTTCACGACGGGCAGGCCCCACGTCGGCTCGGAGGTGAACAGGCGCGTGCCGCACGTCCGGTTGGAGAGCTGGACTCGGAGCCCGCCGCCGTGGACGTGGCCGCCGGCGGCGACAATCCGGCCGCTCTCGGGCATCGTGAAGTCGACGCTCTGCGAGTAGGTGGAGAAGAGCGGCCCGCCGCCCGGGACGTCGAACTTGGGGTCTGCACGGCAGTTCCTCACGTCGAGCCAGTACGGCCGGACGGGCGTCAGCGCCTCCCGGGTCGTGTACCTCACCGTGTACTGGATGTACACCGTCCTCGCGGTGGGCTTGTGGTTCATCAGCATGTAGACGAGGCCCCACCGGTCCCTGGCCTTGTTCGGGTAGCCGTAGCCCGCGGGGAGTTGGAGAGCCGTTCGCTCCTCACCCTCGGCGTAGAAGCGCTGGACAGGTACCGAGAGGTTCGTGCCGTCGTAGGCGACGAAGTGCGAGCAGGTCGCGTCCGGGACGCCGAGCTTGGCCAGCACGACGTGGTGGAGCATCACGCTGGTGATCGGGATCGAAGCGCCGGCCTCGTCGACGACGTCACCGCTGATCGCGGTCACATAGCCGTCGACCGCCGGGGACGGCACGAGCTGCGTGTTCTGGCTGACGCCGTAGCCGGGCACCGTGATCGCCGCCGAGCGAAGGACGATCGTCTGGTCGGCAGCGCCTGCCGCGGAGGAGTAGAAAGCGGCGGCAAGCACGGCCAGCCCGGCCGCGCGGTTGAGCCTCGGCATTGCTCGAGAGTAGCCGAGCCCGCCGGGCCTCGCCTTGTGCCCGTGTCTAGAATGACGGCGTGAGCTGGCTCTTCATCGGCTTGCTCGCCGCAGCCGTGATCATGCTCGCGGGTGCCGAGTGGCCGCGGATCGGCGAGCGCGCCGGATCGCGCGCGCGGCAGAAGCGGGCGCGTGCCCGCCAGAAGGCGCAGTTGCGGCTGCTCCGGACGGAGAGCGATGAGTTCGCGGCGAGCGTGCAACGCGACCTCGAGCGGCTCCCGACGATCGAAGAGCACGACCCGTCGCGGTAGCAGCAGCTACCTGACGCGGAATGTGGCGCCGAGCGTGCGCGTGTTCGGGAGGATCCCCGGCACGTTCTCCATGTTCTTCAGCTCCTGGTGGTCGGCAGCGCGGAAGACGAGCCGGTGCGGGCCGCGGGCAGCCGCGCCGACCGAGACCAGTGCCCGGCCGCGTGCGAAGGCAACGTTCGCCGGCCTGCCGTCGATCGACGCCTCCAACGAGAGCGGATCGACGCCTGCGCCGGCGTCGGCGACGACGAGTTCCAGGCTGGACCTCGCCTTGACGGTGGCGGTAAGTAGCCGGACCGTCGGAGGCGTCACGTCGTCGATCCAGAAGCGGAAGGTGAAGGCACCCGGCGCCCTTCCGGCCGGCGTCTCGAAGACGATGTCGTACGCGCCCGGCGCAGGCCGGATCGCACCGGCAACAGGCCGTGGTGTTCCGAAGCTGTCGGCGTACGGATTGATCGCGAGGGGCAGGCCGGGGGTCCCCGTCAGGCGGCTCTCGTCACCGGCGAACACGACGCGCGGCGAGGTGCGCACACCGCCGACGACCGCCACCCCGAAGTTGGCCACCGGCTTCCGCAACGTCACCCGGAAGACCTGCTCGGGGCCTGAGAGCAGGAGCGGGGCGCCGCCGGGGACCTCGGGGTAGCGGTAGGACGTGACGAGCGACTGCTTGCCCTTCGTCTGGCCTCGGTAGCTGCCGGTCCTCGAGAGCGTGCCGTGCGGCTCACGGCCGAGCACCGGCGCCGAGACACGGAACCAGTACGGGATGCGGCGCGTGACGGGGCCGAGCGTCAGCACGACGAACCCGGTCACGTCCGCGGCCGGGGTGGTGCTCGTGATCGTCGCCGTCACCTGGAAATTGCCGGGCACGGTCACAGTGGGCGGGGCGGTGACGGCGACGCCCGGGACGGTGGTCTGTGGGGCGACGGCGACCGTCCAGGTCCCGCTGCCCCCGCCCGCGTCGGCCAGCCGGATCGAGCGACCGGCTGTGGCGGTGAGCAGGCCGAAGGAGAGACCGGTCGGGGTGGCGAAGATCTTCGGGTCGTTCGCAGCGGGGACGTCGATCAGGCCGCCGCCCCCGCGAGTGGTCGGCGCCTCGCCGCTGCCGGCCGAGACGACGACGGGCTTCCCGGTGAGCACGAGCGCCGACTTGATCTGGGCAACCGTCCAGTCGGGGTGGCGCTGGCGAAGGAGCGCGACCGCGCCGGCCACGTGCGGGGCGGCCATGCTCGTCCCGCTGAACGACGCCCACGTGCGGTCGCGCGGCGGCACCGAAGACGTGATGCCGACGCCCGGAGCCGCGACGTCCGGCTTCATCTGGAGCGAGATCGGGGTCGGGCCGGCGCTCGAGAACGAGGCGACGACCAGCTGCTTGCTCACGGCCGCGGCGGTGATCGCCTTCGAGGCGCTGCCGGGCGAGGACACGCTCCCCCTCCCGAAGTCCCCGAAGTCATTCCCGGCCACGACTGTCGGCACGACCCCCGCGTCCGCCGCCGCGTTGATCGCGGCGACGACGAGATCGCGGGAGGGCTCGATCTCGGGCTCGCCAAGCGAGAGATTGACCACATCCATGCCGTCTTTGACGGCCGCCTCGATGCCCGCGGCGATCTCGGGCGCATTCCCGTTCAGCCCGAAGTTCTCGGTCGGGACGGTCAGCACCTTGTAGTTGCCGAGGTAGGCATTCGGTGCGATTCCGGAGAGCGGCCCACGGGCTGGGATCACGCCGGCCGAGTACTCACCGGCTGCGATCCCGGCGACGTGCGTCCCATGCTCCGACTCCTCCGGGTCGAAGGGCGTCTTGGCGTACTTCCAGGTGTTGGTCGGCGGCGAGAACGCGCGGGCGACGATTACCTTCGCGGTCGTGAAGGCGGTGTCGCCCTTGGGGAAGCCGGGCGGCATCGTGTACCCGCTCGGGTTGAAGAACTGGTGGGCCTGGTCGACGCCGTCGTCGATGATCCCGATCTTGATCCCGTTGCCCGCGGTAGTGAAGGCCGGCGCGCTCCACAGCTGGTCGGCGCCGATCAGGTGGGGGCTGCGGTCGAGCAGCGGCCGGTATGCCAGGCTCGGCCAGACCTTCGCAACGCCGGGCACGGACGACAACCGGCCGAGCTCGGCGCGCGGGAGCAGGACGGCCATGCCGTCGAGCACGACCTGGTAGCGCCAGGTGATCCGTGCGGCCGGGATCGTCCGGACGATGCGGGCTGCGAGCGTCCGCTGAGCGGCCGCGAGCGAGCGCACGTAGTCGACGCTCGCCGGCGAGCGCAGGTCGAGCCGTTGCGCCTTGGCGCGCGCGGTCAGCACGCGGCTCTCCCGGACGGCTCGCGCGAGCGGCGGTGCCTCGAGCGTGACGACGACCTCGACGGGCTGCGCAGGAGAGGCGGCCTGTCCGACGCCCGTGAAGAAAGCGGCGGCCGTCGCCGCCGCCAGCAAGAGAACGAGCCGTCTCAGAACGGAAAGGCTAGCCCAAGCCTGTGTGCACCGGCAGGCCCACCAGCGCCGCCAGGACCTGCGCGGCGTGCTGGTCGGGCTTCACACGGCGGAGGACGCGCGTGACCGTCCCGTCCGGGCCGATCACGACCGTCGAGCGCTCGATGCCCATGTACTTCTTGCCGGCAAAGCTCTTTTCGACCCAGAAGCCGTATCGCTCGGCGAGGGTGTGGTCGGGGTCGGCGAGCAGTGCGAACGGGAGGCCGTACTTCTGCTTGAACTTCGCATGTGACTTCTCGCTGTCGGGACTGACGCCGAAGACCGCTGCGCCGCTCTCGCGGAAGGCGTCCCAGGCGTCGCGGATCCCGCACGCCTGCTTCGTGCACCCCGGCGTGTCGTCCTTGGGGCATCCGGCTTCAGCATCACGCTGCTCCCTCCGGGGGGTCCGCCGCTCGGATTCGCCGGGTGGCCGAGCGCGATCCGTCAGCTGAAGATCCACCATCCATGGGTGAAGCCCTTTGCGTCGGACGCGGCGATCGTCCGCACGACGCGATCGCGGTCGATCAAGAGCAACTCGCCCAGACTGTCGTACACACCGATGAAGCCGGGGTTCTTGGCACTCCTGAGCTGGGACAAGTCTCCCACTTTCTGCTTGAGCTTCTCGTAACGCTGCTGTGAGTAAACGGCCGCGTTCTTTAGAGGTCTGCAGCTCTTGCGCTCGGCGCCGACGTAGTCCTTCAGACTCTGCGTGTAGCCAGCGCTGGGGGTGCTCGGTGGAGGGATCGAGATGAAGTCGGATATCCGGTCGGAAAACAGGAACCAGCATCTTGCGACGCTGTCAGAGAAGTAGGTTCCGATCACCGTATGGAGCTCCGCGCGGCTGATGAGCCAGCGCTGCTTGAGTTCTCTCCAGCGCGGCGCGGCGACATTCGCCGGCGGTGGCCTCTGGGCGAGTGTGATCGCTCCGCGAACCGTCTCCGTGCTTGATTGGGCAATCTTCTCGACGAGTCCGCTCTTGATCGCAAGCTCGGGCTGACGATCCTGCCAGATCGCCGACCAGCGGGGGATGAGTACGCTCGCGAGGAGCGTCCCGAGAAGCAACAGGCCCAGCGGGCTGCTGATGAGGCCCAGCACTTTCTTCAGCACGTCCCGGATGGTGCCTCCGTTTGCTCGACGGCGCTTTCGCCATGTTACGTTCGGCACGAATACAAAGCAAGACGTCCGACCCGTTGAAACCGGCAGACGCAGGACGCGTCAACCGCCGTAGCGGACAGGCGGTCTACTGCTTTAACCTGCGCGCGTGTCGTCGCGCGGGTAGAAGTAGAGGACGACGGGCGTGCCCCGGAGATCGGTCAGCCGAACGGTCTCGCCGCTGGCCCTCCGGAGCTCGAAATCCGGCGCGGGCTGGCCCTCTGTGACCACAACCCGAGGCTACACTGTGACCCCGCGCGGATGTGGCGGAATTGGTAGACGCGCACGGTTCAGGTCCGTGTGGGCTTCGGCTCGTGGAGGTTCAAGTCCTCTCATCCGCATAGCGCGGCGCCGACCTCAAACTGCATGCGGTCGGCGCCGATGAAGTGGGTTGATGCCTCTTCGCGTACTCTTCGTCGGGCTCGCCGCGGCGGCGCTCAGCACGGTCGCCGTGGGTGCTCCGCGTGCCTCCGCGCCGGTTGCCGTCGAGGTCGCGCGCACGAGCGCGCTGGACCACACGCCCCCGCACGTGGTCGCGTTGAAGAGCGGAGGCCACCGCGGCACGAAGATCCGCCTGCTCTACCGGGTCACCGACGCCAGCGGCCGCTCGAGCGAGAAGGTCACGGTCTTCGCAGGCAGGCGCGTGCTCACGAAGAGCCGCTGGGCACCGTTCGGGCCGGCGCGCGGGAAGCTCTACTACTTCGACTTCCCGACCTCGGCGAGCATGTCCGGCACCTACACGTTCTGCGTGCAGTCGCGCGACCCGAGCGGGAACGTCAGCAAGCCGAGCTGCGCCCGGCTCGTGTTGTCCTGAGCAACACCGCTACCCTGAGGTCATGAGCCGGATCAACCCGACCGTGCGCGGGTTCATGATCATCCTTGCGATCACGGCGGTGATCGTCGTGCTCCGGCTCCAGTCGACGCTGACCGCCCTCTTCCTACTCGCGCGGATCGCCTTCCTGCTGGCGATCGCCTTCTTCGTCTTCCTGATGTGGCGCGAGCGGCGCGGCGACATCGAGGTGTGGCCAGGCCGCGCGCGGGCGGTCTTTTACGGCGGCGCGCTGCTGATCGTCGCCGACATCGCGGCGATCTCGTTCCTCGACGAGACCGGCCTCGACGCGGTCGCGTTCGTCGCAGTGCTGGCCGCTTCCGGGTTCGCCATGTGGCGCACCTGGAAGGACCAGCACACCTACAGCTGAACGCGGGTAACGGCTCCGTCGAGCGCGTCCAGGGCGGCGCGGATCTCGACGAGCTGCCCGACGAAGATCGGCGTGTCGCGCTCGGTGAAACGGCTCGCCTCGCTCTCCCGCAGGCGCAGCATCAGGTGCATGAAGTCGGCGGGCTCGTCGCACTCGAACGCGGTCATGAACTCCTGGTCGTCGATCCCGAACGAGTACGTGGTGTGGTTGTGGATGCCCGGAAACTCCTCGCGCCCGATCCGGATGTGCTCGTCCATCGCGCGCTGCCGGTCGTCCTCGGGCAGCGCGTACCAGGCCCGCAGCTTCACGAACGGGTAGACCACGAGGTACGGCTGGTCGTGCGGCGTCAGCTTCCGCGCCTTGCGCGCGCTCGTGTACTGGGACGCCTTCGTGGTCGCGAGGTAGGAGTAGGGCGTCTGGAGCCAGCCGGCGAGCGGCGTCGCGTTCAGCTCGGCGCCGAGCTCGCCGAGGTCGGCGTACCGTTCCGTGATCTTCCAGAGGAAGAAGTCGCAGTCGGGCCGTACGCCGGTGCACGTGTAGGCGCGCAGTCCCTCCATCCGCTCGGCCCACGACTCGACGATGTCGGCGAAGGCGTCCTTGCCGGCGGCGCGCTTCTCGACCGGGAGCCGGCGCCACGCCGGGTCGATTCGGTAGCAGGTATAGGCGACGTACTGGCCGGCTGTCACGACCGCAAATGCTAGCCGGGGCAACTCGGGACGAGCGTCCCGAAGCGGGCCGCGTCCGCGGCCGTTCGCACCGCCGAGAGGCTCGACTTCGGCGTGTCGTCGGCGTAGTAGAGACCCGATTGCCAGCGGTCGAGGTCGACCTCATCGGTGACGTGGAAGAAGAGCAGCCCGACGACGTTCTTCTGGCAGGCGGCGAGCCGGAGGGCGATCGTGTAGTAGCGGGCCTGCGTCGCCTCGTCGACGGCGTCGGTCGCGGACGGGAGGCCGTGGTTCGTGTAGAGCGCGCGCTTGCCGTCGGTCGCCCGCGTCTGGACGCCGAACTCGTCGTAGAGGATCGGCAAGGTCGAGCCGCGCTGGCCGGTCCCGTCGAACGCCTTGCCGAGGAGGCCGGTGAGCTTGGCGTAGTCGGCGATCGCGATCACCTTCACCTTCGGATGGGTGAAGGTGGGCGAGATCGAAGACTTCTCCAGGTACGGATGGAACGAGAACCAGTCCATCAGCGGCCTCGTGCGTCCGCTGCGACGGTAGGCGGCGCCCATGTCGAGGATGAACTGCGTGGGCGAATGGGTGGGGCGGGCGAGCGTCGGCTTGTCGCTCCCGCGCGGGGCGAGCGTCCCCCCGATGACGTTGATCTGCGGCGAGACCGACTTCAGCTGGTCGTAGGTCTGGGCGAGCAGCCCCACGTACGACGACGCGGCGGCGTTCGCTCCGGTGGCCGTGAACTGAGGCATCCAGAACCGGTTCAGGTTCGGCTCGTTGCCGATGATCACGTCGCGGACATACGGTACGAGAGTCGGGATCGAGGCCGCGTAAGCGGCGAACTGGGCCCGTGCGGTGGGCGTACGCGGCGTGATCGACGAGCCGTTCGGGTACACGGCGATCAGCAGGCGGATCCCGTGCAGGCGGGCCGCGTCGGCCGCGTTCCGGAGGCCTTCGAGCTCCATGCCCGAGACCTGGCGGTTTCCAGGCCACCAGACCGAGGTCATCCTGATCGTGTTGAACCCGGCGAGCCGCGCCAGGCCCATCTTGGCGTCGGCTGCAAGCGGCCCCTGCTTCGCGCTGTCCTCGGCGGCGCCGACCAGGATCGGCCGCCCCGAAGCAGCCTGAGCGGGCACGGCCGCGAGCGCAGCGAGCAGAACGATCGTGAAGGTGAGTGCAGACCGCATGGAAAGGAAAATAGAAGCCGCGTCGGTTATCGGCCGGCCCGGCACTCTACTTGATCTTGCAGTCGATTCCTGCCCGAAGCTACCGAACGATCAACGTCGGGCTCGCCACCGCCGTCGGTGGGCCGACGTTCACCGGGGCTGTTGCCCGCACCGTGAAGCGGAACTGCCCCGGGGCGAGACGCAGCTGCCGGAACGGCACCAGTGTGCGCTCCCCCGCCAGCGCAAGCGCCCTTGTCGCCAGCGTCGTCGAGTGCCTCGGCAGCCGCTCCAGCCGTGCGTAGACGTTGCAGTCGACGTCGCAGGTCACCGCCAGGGCCGCGGTTCCGGCCGCGATCGAGCGGATCCGGGGGTACACGACCTTCACCTGGGGCGTCAGCTCCAGCTCGGGGCACTTCGCAATCACGCCGCCGCGTGCCTGGCGCACGGCGTCGCGTACCACCGGGAGGCTCGACTTCGGCGTCCCGTCGGCGTAGTAGATACCCGACTGGAACCGGTCGAGTGCCGATTCGTCGAAGGCGTGGAAGATCAGGATCCCCATCACGTTCGGCTGGCAGAACGTCATCGCGATTGCCTGCTTGTAGAAGGCCGCCTGCGTCGACTCTGGAACCGGCTTGATCGTCGCCGGCTCCGTTCCCGTGTAGAGGGACGCCTTCGTGGACGGGATCTGGGTGTCGATGCCGTACTCGGCGTACAGGATCGGCAGCGTCGAGCCGGGCTGGCCGGTGCCGTCGAACGCGGTGGCGAGCAGGCCGACGAGCTTCGTGTAGTCGGCGATCCCGATCGGCGTCGTGTTCGCGTGGGTGAAGGTCGGCGGGATGCTCGAGTTCTCCGGGTACGGGTGGATCGCCAGCGCGTCCATCACCGGCCCGGTCAGCCCGCTCGCACGGTAGGCGGTGCCGAGGTCCTGGATGAAGACCGTCGGCGAATGCGTGTCGCGTCCGGTCCCGGGGCGGTCGATCCCGCGCGGCGAGATCGCGCCGCCGAAGACCTTGATCGCGGGGCTGACTGCCTTGAGCGCCGTGTACGTGCGGTAGAGCAGTGACAGGTACGCGGGCGCGGCCGCGTCGCTGCCGTCGGGGTTGAACTGCGGGAGCCAGAAGCGGTTGATGTTCGGCTCGTTGCCGATGATGAAGTTGGTGAGGTCCGGGACCTGGCGTGCGAGCGTGGCCGCATAGCTCGCGAAGCTTGCCTGCGCCTCCTCCGTCAGCGGCGTCGTCCTGCTGCCGAAGTTGTAGACGGACGTGAACATCTGCATTCCGTCGAGCTTCGCGGCGGCCGCCACGTTGCGCAGCGCCGACAGCTCGCCGGCATCGGGCAGCGGATGGGCCGGATCCCAGATCGAGGTCACCCGGATGGCGTTGAGCCCGACGAGCCTGAGCAGGTCGAGCTTCGCTTTTGCCGCCGTCAGCGTGCTCTGCCGGACGTCGTCCTCGGCGCCTCCGACGAGCAGCGACGGCCCGCCCGCCCCGGCCGGTGCGGCGACGGCGAGTGCGACCAGAGCGACCCCGAGAATCCTGCGCACGTGTCCCAAAATAGCGTGGCTAGGCTTGGGAGGTGTTAACGAGGATTGAAGCCCAGCTAAAGGCGCTGCCTGCAAAGCCCGGTGTGTACCTGTTTCGGGACGGGGACGGCCGGGTGCTGTACATCGGCAAGGCGAAGTCGCTCCGCCCCCGCGTGCGCTCGTATTTCCAGCACGGCGGCGACGGGCGCGCCCAGATGGGCGGGCTCGTCGAGCGCATCACGGACGTCGACGTGATCGTCACCGGCACCGAAGTCGAGGCGCTGCACGTCGAGCAGAACCTCGTCAAGCGACACCGCCCGCCGTTCAACATCCGCCTGCGCGACGACAAGTCGTTCCCGTACATCGCGGTCACGGTCGAGGACGAGTACCCGCGCGTGATGTTCACCCGCGAGCGGCACCGCAGGGGCGTCGTCTACTTCGGCCCATTCGCCAACGCCAAGAAGGTGCGCGAGACGCTCGACGTGCTCAACCGCGTCTTCCAGTACCGGCCGTGCGAAGGCCCCCAGCCGGGCAGGCACTCCGGGATCCCGTGCCTCGACTACCACATCGAGCGCTGCAAGGCGCCCTGTGTCGGGTACATCGACAAGGAGGCGTACCGGGAGGTGATCGACCGCGTGATCGAGTTCCTCTCCGGAGAGACGCGGCCGATTCTGCGCGAGCTCGAGCGGCGCATGCAGGAGGCCTCTGCCGCAGAGCGCTTCGAGGAGGCCGCGCGGTACCGCAACCGCCTGTTCTCGATCCGCCACCTGGCCGAGCGGCAGGCGGCCGACAAGCGGGCGGTCGGCACCGTGGACGTGATCGGGATCGCGATCGCGGGCGACCGGGCCGCGGTGCAGATCTTCCCGCTGCGGGACGGCAAGCTCGTCGACCGCTACGCGTTTCACCTCGAGAACGTCGAGGGTCAGGACACCGCGGCGGTGCTGGAGGCCTTCTGTCTCGAGTACTACGGCTCGGCGCCGAGCGTCCCCCCGCAGCTCGTCGTCCCGCGCGACGCCGGCGACACCTCGGCGCTGGAGCAGTTCCTCTCCGACCGGCGGGGGTCGCGTGTCGAGGTGCGTGCGCCCGAGCGGGGTGAGAAGCGGCGTCTTCAGGAGCTCGCCGACCAGAACGCGAGGCTCGCGGCCGCATCCGACCTGCTCCAGTCGGAGCAGCGGCGGCTGCGCCGCGTGGAGGCGCTGGAGGAGCTTCGCGAGGTGCTCAACCTGGAGAGCCTGCCGATCCGGATCGAGTGCTACGACATCTCGAACATCCAGGCCGAGTCCCCGGTCGGCTCGATGGTCGTCTTTCAGGACGCGACGCCGAAGAAGGCCCACTACCGCAAGTTCGGCGTCAGCGAGCTCGAGGGGCCGGACGACTTCGCGGCGATCGAGGAGGTGGTCTCGCGTCGGTTCGCACGGCTGGCGGACGGGACCGCCGACGACTACGACGAGTCCTTCGCGGCGACCCCGAACCTGATCGTGATCGACGGCGGCAAGGGGCAGCTGTCGGCGGCGCTCGCGGCGATGCAGGCCTACGACCTGCCGCGGGTGGCCGTAATCTCGCTCGCGAAGCGCGAGGAGGAGGTCTTCGTTCCGGGACGCCCGGAGCCGATCGTGCTCGGGCGCGATTCCGCCGGGCTGCAGCTCCTCCAGCGGATCCGCGACGAGGCGCACCGGTTCGCACTCGGCTTCCACCGGCAGCGGCGCGAGGCGAAGGCCCGCGGCTCGATCTTCGACGAGCTCCAGGGCGTCGGCCCGGTGCGGCGCCGGGCGCTGCTGCAGCACTTCGGGTCGGCCGAGCGGCTTCTCGACGCCTCCCAGGAGGAGCTGGAGGGCGTCCCCGGCGTGCCCCAGAAGACGGCGCGGGCAATCTACGCGCAGCTGCACAAGGCCGGCCGGGCCTAGGATCTTCGCGTGCGGCGCGTGCTGTTACCGGTCGTGCTCGTCGTGCTTGCCGCCGGCTGCGGAGGCGGCACGAGCGCCGAGACGACCGGTCCTGCCACGACTGCACCGCCTGCGACCACGACCGAGGCCGACCCGGGCAAGACCGCCGTCGAGGCCTTCGCCGCGGCAGCGCGATCCGGGAACGCCGCGTCGCTCTGGGCGCTGCTCTCGACCTCGAGCCGCGAACGGCTGGGGCCGACGCTCGAGCGATTCCGGACGGGAACGGCGGCCGAGCTGACAGAGGGCCTCGGATCCATCGAGCGCGTCCGGACGATCGTCTCCGAGCGGATCACGCCGGAGTTCGGCGTGGTCGCGATCGACGGCAGGCGCGACGGCAAGCCCGCCGTCTACGCGGCGGCGCTCCGGCTGGAGGGCGCGCAATGGAAGCTCGAGCTCGGAGGTCCGGTCAGGGTACGGCCGATCGGGCCCGACGCGGACGCGCGTGAGCCCGTCGTCGCGCAGATCGCGGCCGCCGTCGAGGGTCCGGGCGGAACCGGCACTGCGGTCATGTACCTGGACGGCCAGGTCGTCAACCCGGAGGTGCGCGGCACATCGGCCAACTCGACGCTGTTCGCCAACTTCGACCCTGCGCTCGACCCGGGCCGGCACACGGTCGTCCTCTTCGCGAGCGACGACCGGGAAGCCTCGGCCACGGCCTGGGCCTTCACCGTCGGGAAGAAGTAGAGAACGCCGGCCGCCGGGCGGCGGTCCGTTCGGGCGGGGTTCCGGGGAGGAGCTAGAAGCCCTTGACGGGCAACACGAGCACGAGGATCGTGAGCCACCCGGCGGCTACGGCGAGCAAACGCATGACCGTGACCCTAGAAACGGCCCGTTAGAGCCCGATGAGAAGGTGGTAAGGATCCCGTAAGAACTGGGGATGATTTACGGGCCGGCGCTCTGGACGGCGCACTCCGCGCCGTCGCAGTCGGCGAAGCGGAACACGTCGAAGCCGCGAACCATGTCGGTCGCGTAGACGTGGCCCTTGTACTCCTTCGACGCCCACGTGTCGGCGCCCGGCATCACGATCCAGCCGAGGGTGTTGCCCCAGGTCGTGCGCGGGTCCTCGACGATCCCGTCGGTCGAGCTGGCCGGACCGGAGATGTCGAGGTGCCACGTGCCTGCCCCGTAGTGCGCGGAGGTCAGCTCGCGAGGCCCCAGGCTCCGAGACGCCGTCGTAGCCGGTCTGGATCGGCCCCGGCGAGACGCTGCCGTTGCCGCCGAGCCGGAAGACGTGGATCGTGCACGCGCGCTCGAGCCGCGGCATCGAGTCGAGGATCGCCTGGAGCGGGTCGTACGTCATCAGCGGGTTCGGCGTGAAGTAGTCGCCCAGCTTCTTCGGATTCGACAGGCTCGCGCCCTTCGACTGCGGTACGCCCTTGAGCTCGGCGAGCGCGAAGAAGTGCAGGCCGCCGATCACCCCTCCGGCCCCTGTGTTGCAGCCCGCCTCGGTCAGGCCGCCGCCCCGCTCGTCGGAGACGATCAGGATCTTCCCGTCCGCGGTCGTATCGGCCTGGTGCGAGATCGAGACGTTGTGGACGTTGTCGACCCCGCCCGGCTCCGTGTTGTTCAAGATCACCGCGATCGGCTTGACCGTGCCGGAGAGGACGCGCTTCACGTCGACGATCCAGGTCGAGTTGATCGCCGCCACATAGATCGTGTACCCGTCCTTCGAGAAGAAGACGTCGTGCGGCCGCCAGAGGCCCCTTGCGCTCGAGCCGTTCGGCTTCTTCACCACGATGCACTTGAACGGGGCCCCTGCGGGGCAGCGGGCGGTGTCGGCCACGCCCTCGTCGATGATCCGGTAGCGGACCGTCGCCTCGCCCGCGGCGATGTTGCGGAGGTCGACGACGTCGATCGCCCAGTCGGAGCAGCAGTTCGAGATCGCGAGCCACGAGCCGTTCGGGCTCAGGGTCGCGTTGTGCGCGCCGCCGGGCGGATCCGGCACGCAGGTCGCCAGCGCGACGTCGAATCGGCCGGTGATCGCGTCGTAGTCGAGGCGGTAGATGTCCACGCCCTGGCCGTCCGCATCCGGATGGCGCGTCTTCAGGCACGTCGACCCGGACGAATCCTCGCCGTTGACGCCGTCGAAGGTGGCGACCGCGACGTTCCCTCGGACCTGGATGTCGTTCTCCCAGCCGGGGTCGGCGTACCCGCCTGCAGCGGGCGCGTCGGATTGGTCACGTCGAAGATCCGGAAACCACCGCCCATCGAGCCTGCGAAGGCGTAGTCGTGGACCGTGCCGCCGGTCATCGTCCGCGACTGGAACTCGACATCGGTGGCGACGAACTCGCAGACGTTCGCCATGTGGACGAAGTTCTTGGCGGCCCGCAGCAGCTGTGCGGTGGGCGATCCGACCGCCTCGCACGGCAGCGCGATGTTGCGCGCCGGGTCGGTCTGGTCGGGTGCCTGCGCGATTGCCGCCACGGCCAGGATCGCGCCGATCAGCAGCGCGGTCGCGACGACCGTGACCAACCTGCGTCTGAGGGGAGCTCGCCGTGATTCGCCCGCCACGGAAGGCGGTATAAGCGCTTCGCGAAGTGGTTAAACCTGCGTCAGACGTCCGGTGCCATGGACGGATAGCGGTAGTCCGTCGGCGGCGCGAACGTCTCCTTGATCGTGCGGGGCGAGACCCAGCGGATCAGGTTCCACATCGAGCCGGCCTTGTCGTTCGTGCCCGAGGCCCGCGCGCCGCCGAACGGCTGCTGGCCGACGACCGCGCCGGTCGGCTTGTCGTTGACGTAGAAGTTTCCGGCCGCGTACTGGAGCTTCTCGCCCGCGAGCTCGATCGCGGCGCGATCGCGTGCGAAGACGGCACCCGTCAACCCGTAGGGCGCGGTGCGGTCGACGAGCTCGAGAGTCTGCTCGTAGTCGCCTTCGGGGTACACGTAGGCGGTGACCACGGGGCCGAACAGCTCGTCCCGCAGCAGCCGGAAGTCCGGGTCGCGCGTCTCGATCACCGTCGGCTCGACGAAGTAGCCCTCGGCATCGTCGGTGCCCCCGCCGACGAGCACGGACGATTCGCGGTCAGCCTCGGCCTCGGCGATCGCCTCCTGCTGGGTCTTGAACGAGCCGGCGTCGATCACCGCGCCCATGAAGTTCTCGAAGTCGGCCGGATCGCCGATCTTCAGGCCGCGGACCTGCTCGGCCAGGCGCTCGCGCAGCTCCGGCCAGAGGTTCGACGGCGCGTAGACGCGCGATGCGGCCGAGCACTTCTGCCCCTGGTACTCGAAGGAGCCGCGGACGATCGCCGTCAGCACGGCGTCCGCGTCGGCGGACGGGTGCGCGACGATGAAGTCCTTGCCGCCGGTCTCGCCGACGATCCGCGGGTAGTTGCGGTACCGGTCGATGTTCTGGCCGACCGTCTTCCACATGCTCTGGAAGACCGAGGTGGAGCCGGTGAAGTGGATCCCGGCGAGGTGCGGGCTTGCGAGCACCGGATCGCCGACCGCCGAACCGCGCCCGTAGACGAGGTTGATCACGCCGTCCGGGAGCCCGGCCTCCTGGAGGAGGCGCATGACGTAGTACGCGGACAGCGCCGCCGTCGACGCCGGCTTCCAGACCACCGTGTTCCCCATCAGGGCCGGCGCGCTCGTCAGGTTGCCGCCGATGGCGGTGAAGTTGAAGGGGCTGACCGCGAAGACGAAGCCCTCGAGCGGCCGGTACTCCATTCGGTTCCAGACCCCCGGCGAGGAGGCCGGCTGCTCGGCGTAGACCCGAGTCATGAACTCGACGTTGAAGCGCCAGAAGTCGATCAGCTCGCAGGCCGAGTCGATCTCGGCCTGGTGAGCCGTCTTCGACTGGTTGAGCATGGTCGCCGCGTTCAGGGTCGAGCGCCACGGGCCGGACAGGAGCTCGGCGGCGCGCAGGAAGACCGCGGCGCGCTCCTCCCACGGGGTCCGCGACCAGTCGTGCCAGGCGTCGGCGGAGGCCGTGATGGCCCGCTCGACCTCGGCGGCGCCCGCCTGGTGCACGTCGGCGAGCACGTGCTCCTTGCGGTGCGGCATCACCGCGGGAACGGTGTCGCCCGTGCGGACGTCCTCGCCGCCGATCACGCACGGAACGTCGAGCCGCTCGGCCTCCAGCGCCGCGAGCCGGCGTTTCAGCTCCTCGCGCTCCGGTG
>WNGB01003017.1_pt1 | contig 26739 bp, 22 predicted proteins | sample 5400681 | NCBI WGS metagenome assembly WNGB01 (sample SAMN13153367, study PRJNA577476) | soil metagenome | isolation source: 115 cm soil or saprolite under grassland replicate 2 | place: USA:California | collected 2016-06-15
CTCGCGATCTTGCGAAGGTTCGCAATCAACATCATTCGCTCCCATCCCGACCGCATATCCATGCGCCAAAAAGTCAAACGCGCCGGCTGGGACGATGCCTTCCTTCTCGATCTCCTCAGCCACATGCGATAGCCCTGCCCCGCAAGGGGGGAGGGAGCACACCGAGTTCGCCGGACCCCCGTCGTGTCCATTCATCGAACTCGCCGCAGCTGCGGCGCAGGGTGTTCGGGAAAGCGGGGCCACGAGCGCTTTCCTCCCCCTGAAAGGGGGAGGAATAAGGTGGGGGTCAAACTCAGCGGACACGGCGATACGGCCCGCCGTCCTCACACCTTCTTCTGACGCAAGCCCGCGATCTGGATCGGCGGGATCCACGGCTTGTCCGCCCAGGCGACGCCCTTGCGCGCGACCTGCGCGTCGATCAGGTAGGGCCGGCCTTCAACCGTGTGCTTGCGGGCGCGCGCCAGCGCCTCGCGCAGCTGCGCCGGGTTCTCCACAACCTCGCCGTCGACGCCGAAACCCTTGGCGATCGCCGCCATGTTCATGTCGGGGCTGCCCAGATAGTCGTGCACGAACTGGCCGGTCTGCACCATGCGCCCGCCCGGCACGTTGTTGATCACACGGCTGTGCGGGCCGCCATAGGCGTGGTTGTTGTAGACGACGGTGATCACCGGCAGCTCGAGCCGCGCCATGTTCCACAACGCGGTCGGGCCGAACACGAACGAGCCGTCGCCGACCAGGCAGATCACCTGCTGGTTCGGGCGCGCGAGCTTGACGCCGGCCGCGGTGCCGACGCCGGAGCCGAGATGGGCGCCGTAATAGAAGAACAACTCGCGGCCGCCGATCGGATCGAAGTCGAAGCCGTGCAGGTTCACCGAGCCGGCCTCGTGCACGATGATGGCGTCGGGATCGGCGAATTTCGCGACCTCGAAGGTGAGCCGGTCGGCGATGATCGGGCCCTGGTCCCAGTCGGGATTGTTGACCACCTGCGCGCGCGCGGCCCGCGCCCAGGTGCTGAATTTCTTCACCTCGACGGCGCGCTCGGCGGCCTTCTGCCTGAGCGCCGGCGTCGACAGCTGCTCGACCGCCGCGATCAGATCATCGAGCCCATGGCCGACATCGGCGACCAGCGGCACCTCGGTGAGCATCACGTTGCCCATGCTGGCAAAGTCGATGCGCATGTCGATGAATTTCGGCCCGCGCGGGACGATCGGCGCCGCGCCGCTGTGCTGGAACTTGTTGCCGACATTGATCACGACGTCGACGTTCTTCGGGTAGTTCAGCTTGTTGAGATCGTTGCCCTGCAAATTGCCGACCCAGAGCGGATGCGTCTCCGGGAAGTTGGCGTACATCTGGCGCGCCTGCGTCACCGGCATGCCGAGCATCTCGGCAAGCTTGACGGCCTTGGCCGCCGCCTTGGCCTTGTAGATCTCGTCGCCGACGACGAGCAGCGGCATCCTGGCCTCGACCAGGAGCTTTGCCGCCCGCTGGATCTCGTCCGGATTGGGCCGCACCCGCATGCGCGGATCGAAGAGCTCCTGGGCGATGATCTCGGTGCGCGCGCGCTCGTCGTTGTAGTCGGAATGCCAGGAGATGTAGGCGGGGCCATGGGGCGGCGTCCAGGCCGCCTTGAAGCCGCGGCGCACGGTCTCGGGGATCATGTCCGGCCGGCGCGCCAGCCAGGTGTATTTGGTGATCGGCTGGACCATCTGCTCTTGGTTGGCGACCTCCTCGAAGCCGTCGCGCCCGGCGCGCCGCGTCTGATCGGTGCGGTAGGAATAGACGACGAGCGGCGTCTGCTCCTTGAAGGCGTTGAACATCTGTCCGATGGCGTTGGCCATGCCGACGACAGCCGCCTGCATCACGATCGCGGGCTCGCCGGAGGCCTTGATGTAGCCGGCCGCCATGGCGGCGCCGGGTCCCTCGTGCGGGGTGAGGATGTATTTGAGCTGCGGGCGGTCGACCAGCGCTTCGTAGAACTGCGCGTCCTCGCTCGCCGAATTGCCGAACACGTATTTCACGCCGCAGGCGATGAGCTGCTCGGCAAAGCAGGCGCCGCCCGGGCCCTGGAACGATTTCACGCCGCTGACGACGGCGCCGGATGCGGCCGACGCGGCCGGCGCCGCCGCCTGGCCGACCGTGGCAGGCGCCGAGGCGGCAGGCGCCACTAGCGGGGCGGTGCCTTGCGCGTAGCTCACCGAGGCGACCGAGCCGAGCACCGACTGGGCGGCGGTGGCGGTGAGGCCGGCTTTGGTCAGGCCGCGCACGAATCCGCGCCGCGAAATTCCCTGCGACAAATATTTTGCAACCAGCTCTCTCATGTCTCGCTCCCTGGAGGTTGCCTGCTCGTCACGTGCGGAAACGCCGTCATCGCGATGGGGCGACAGGCTTGGGTCCGAAGTCGATGACCAGGTAGTCGGCCATCAGCCTGATCTCGTCCGCGGTCCACAATCCGCCGCGCCCGATCATGCGATAGATCACGGCTTCCCAGCCGCGGCGGTCCTGGCGGTGGTCGCGGAACATCGCGTCGGTGTGACACTGAAAGCACTTGCCCATCACGACGCTGCGTCCGGGATGGACCTCCTGCGCGCTCGCGGGCGCGGCCAGAAGCAGCGGCGCACAGGCGAGCGCCAGGCTGACCTTTCGCCAAATCGTCATTGCGTTTCGCTCCAGTGTTCTGCTTGCGTCGAATACTAATCGATGGCGGGCGCCGGCGCCAGCAATTCACCGCGCCCCGGCTCCGCAACCGTCGAGAGCGGAGCAACGCGCAGCGTCGGCGTGCAGCATGAGGCCCAAGGGCACTGCGATCCCGAGCGCCTTCGCGGTCCCGAGGTTGATGAACAGCACGACCTTCATCGGTGACTGAACCCCCGGAAGAGCACCCGGCTCGCCACCCTTGAGGATGCGGTTGAGGTAAAATGCCGCTTGCCGAAACGTTTCGCGTTGATCGTAGCCATCGTACAGCCCGGAACCCACACCCCCAGGCCGTGGTTGTGGATTCTGGGCTCGCCGGACCATCTTGATGCGATGTGGTATCTCTTGAGCTGAATTCGGGGCGGTCGTCAGCCTTGGCGGGACGATCCCGATCATATTCGTTCAGGTCGTCGATCCGGTCGCCGCGGGCTTCGTCGTGAGCTTGGCGCGGCCGGGTGGCAACATCACCGGAATTACCAATTTCGAGTTCTCGATGGGCGGGAAATGGCTGGAAGCGCTCAAAGAGATCGCGCCGCGACTCGTTCGGGTCGAGGTCCTCTTCAGCCCCGACACGGCCCCGTATGCGGCAAATCTCTTGCGGTCGATCGATGCCGCCGCTCCCACATTCGCGGTCGAGCCGGTCGCAACGCCGATCCACAATGCAACCGAGATCGAACGCGCGATCGGCGCGCTCGCGGCGGGCTCGAATGCCGGCCTGCTGGTGCTGCCGGACGTGACGACCGTCAATCACCGCGAGTTGATTGCCGCGCTGGCGGCCCGGCACCGCTTGCCCGCGGTCTACCCGTTCAAGAGCTTCATCAACGCCGGCGGCTTGATGTCGTACGGGATCGACGCGGTCGACGTGTTCCGGCAAGCGGCTGCCTACGTCGACCGCATCCTGCGGGGGGCACGGCCCGATGAGCTGCCCGTGCAGGCGCCCAACAAATTCGAGTTGGTCATCAATCTCAAGGCCGCCAAGGCGCTCGGTCTCGATGTACCGCCGATGATGCTTGCGCGCGCCGACGAGGTGATCGAATGAGGCAGCGAGATTTATGGTCTGATCAATGTGCCATCAGGACAGGTAACGACGCATTGGCCAGGATGTGCCGCGTGGCGCCGCCGAAGATCATCTGCCGCAATCGGCTCTGGGTGTAGGCGCCCTTGATCAGCAGGTCGCAACCCAGCGACGCCGCGTTCGCCAGGATCGTCTCGCCCGTGCTGCGACCCTGGGGGACGGTGATCGGCTCGCAGCGTACGCCGTTGCGTTGCAGATAGCGGGCGATCTGCTCGCCGGTCGGCCCGGGCACAGTGCCACCCTCCACCGTCAGCACGGTCACACGACCTGCCTTTTGCAGCAGCGGCATCGCAAGCGCCGTCGCGCGTGCCTGCTCGGTGCTGCAATTCCACGCAATCAAGATATTTTCGCCGATCCGCTGCGGCGGCGACGGCGGTGCCATCAGGATCGGCCGGCCGGTTTCGAACAAACCGGCCTCGATCGCGGTCATGCCGGTCCGCGACCTGCCGGCATCGGGTCTCCCCAAGACGATGACGTCGAAGACGCGGCCGTAACTGCCGACGAACCCCTCCCCATCCGGGGCCGTATCCAACCAGCCGAATGAGAGCGACGCGTCGATCTTGCTCGACCGCGCCACACCGTGGTCGCTCATGAAGCTCTCGAACAGGGCGCGGGCTTGCTTCGCCAGCTCGGCGTCATTCTCCTTGACGTCGATCGGCAGCGGGCCGCCGTGGTCCAGCGCGAACAGCTCGAGCATGGCCGGGAACAAAGCGAAGCCCTCGATGTAACTGTCGAACTTTCGCGCCAGCAGAAGCGCGGTTTGCAATGTCGAAGTCATGAGGTCATGTTGCTCGGTCGGAACGAGAATGGTCTTCATGGTCATGGTCGCCTCCCAGTAGCGTTCCCACGCTCAGCCGTCATTATACATGGCTCGAATGCCGGAAACGAAAAAGCCCCTCCCGCCGCCGTCCGGCCCGCAACCCGGGCGCTGGGTGCTCGGCCATGGCGAGATCCGCACCATCGTGCTCGGCCTCATGCTGGCGATGTTCCTCGCCGCGCTCAACCAGACCATCGTCGCCACCGCGCTGCCGACCATCGGGCGCGACTTCCGCGATTTCGAACTGTTGCCGTGGGTGGTCACGGCGTATCTGCTGACCTCCACCGCCGTCGCGCCGCTCTACGGCAAGCTCAGCGACATCTACGGGCGGCGCGCCATGATGCTCGCGAGCATCGGGATCTTCATCGCCGGCTCCGCCGCCTGTGCGGCCGCGCCCGACATGATCATGCTGATCCTCGGTCGCGGCCTGCAGGGGATCGGCGGCGGCGGGATTCTCCCGCTGGCGCAAACCATTCTGGCCGACGCGGCCGCGCCGCGCGAGCGCGGCCGCTACCAAGCCTATATGGGGAGCGTCTGGGTCACCGCGGGGCTCGGCGGGCCGGTGCTCGGCGGCATTCTGTCCGAGCATTTCCACTGGTCGGTGATCTTCTGGCTCAATGTTCCGGTCGGGCTGGTGGCGGCGTTCATGAGCCACAAGCACCTCAAGCGCCTGCCGCGCCACGACCACAAGCACAAGCTCGACCTGCTCGGCGCCGGCCTGATGATGGCCTCGGCGATTCCGCTGCTGCTGGCGCTCACCTGGGGCGGGGCGCGGTACCCCTGGATCTCGCCGCCGATTGCCGCGCTGATCTTGGCCGCGGCCGTGCTGTCGCTGCTCTTCGCCTGGCGGTTGACGCGGGCGCCCGAGCCGTTCCTGCCGTTGCCCGTCCTCGCCAATCCGGTGATGCGCATGGGAACCGTGTGCACCTCATTCTCGCAAGGCGTGGTGATCGGGCTCACCATCTTCCTGCCGCTCTATTTCGAGGTCGTACACAAGTTCTCGGCCAGCGATTCCGGCCTCGCGCTGATTCCCATCGTGGTGATGTCGACCCCCGGTTCGATCCTGGCCGGCCGCGGCATGATGTCGCTCGACCGCTACAAGCGCGTGCCGCTCATCTGCCTCTCGTGCTCGATCGCGGCGCTGTCGCTGCTGGTGTGGCAGCCGGCGATGCCACCGATCGCGGTCGCGGCCGTGCTCAGCGTGGTCGCCTTCGGGATCGGCACGAGCTATCCGGTCGGCACCGTCTCGATCCAGAACGCGGTATCGCGCTATCAGGTCGGCGCCGCCATGGGGGCGATGAACTTCTTCCGTGGGCTGACCGCGGCGTTCATCGTGGCGGCCATGGGCGCGATTGTGCTCGCCGGGCTCGGGGTCGCGCCCGCACGCGGCGGCGGCGTCGCCGCCGCGACCGGGACCGCAACCGCGCTCGGCGTCGATCTGGCGCACGTCTTCCGCGGGGTGTTCGCGCTCGGGGTGCTGTGCCTGGTGGTAAGCCTGATCGCCTTGATCCGCATGGAGGAGCGCCCGCTGCGCGGACGCAGCGAGGACGTTCCGCCGCCGGTGGCGTAGGCCGACGCGCGAGGCTTTCGCCGGCTGGCGCTTAGTGGCGGGGGCGAATGGCGCCGGGCTCAGACACCCGTAAGTCCTGCTGCGGTGTGGGCTGTGCCAGCCGACTGCGATAGAAGTCGAGCACGAACAGGCGAATGGCCGATGACAGGTTGCCGTGCCGCCGTTCGGAATCGATCGCGGCGACGAGCTTCGACAAGGTCAAGTCGCGCGCCCCGGCGCTCTCCTTCAGCCCCTTCCAGAATGCATCCTCGAGGCTCACGCTCGTCTTGTGGCCACCGATGACAATGGAGCGTTTAACGACCGGAGATTTCATGGCTCGTCTCGCGTGTCGATCCGGCGGTGTGCTTGATCAGCCGTTGAACGGCACCGCCGACTCACCTGGTTGCGGCGACCATCTTCATACTCCCGCCGGTCGTAAACCATCGGGGTTTACCCTGAAAATGCGCTCAGGGTTTTCCCTGAGGAGCCACCGTCCCACTCCGCCGGAGTCGGCCATGGCGCTGCACAGCGTAATATGGTCCCATCGGCGCACGTTCAGCGGGGGGAAAAAGATCGTGAAACTGGTATTGTTCCAGGCCGCCGGCAAAAGCGACGTCCTGCCGGGCCTTTTGACCGATCGCGGCGTGGTGAGCATCGCCGAGCGGGTGAAGCTCGGCTACACGCCGCAGCTCACCATGCAGGGCATCATCGACGACTTCGAGCGGCTGCGGCCGGCGCTGGAACGCCTCGCCGCCGAGGGCGAAGCGACCCCGATCGACGCCGTCCGACTGCGCCCACCGTTGCCGCGGCCGGGGAAAATCCTCGCCTGCATCGCCAATTACTGGGAGCACGCCCAGCGCGAAGCGCGCCCGCTCAACATGTTCATGAAGAACCCGGACGCCGTGGTCGGGCCCGGCGATACGATCGTGCTGCCGGAATTCACCGTGCCGTGGATCTTCATGCACGAGGCGGAGCTGGCTTTGGTGATCAAGGGGCCGGCCAAGATGGTGAAGGCCGATGATTGGCGCCGCGCCGTGTTCGGCTATACCTCGATGATCGACGTATCGGCGCGCGAGCAGGGTCGCAGGACCTGGCCGGCGACGCCGCTGACCAGCTGGCTCGGAAAGAGCTTCGACACGTTCGCGCCGATCGGCCCCTGCATCACGACGGCGGACGAGATCGACAATCCCAACGATCTCGTCGTCCGCTTCTGGAACGACGGGCAACTACGCCATAACTACAACACCGACGACATGGAGCATCGCGTGCCCGCGCTGATCGAGTTCGCCACCACCGTCATGACCATGAACTCGGGCGATCTGATCGCCTGCGGCACCAATCACGAGGGCCTGGGCGCGCTGCAGCACGGTGAGGTGGTCGAGATCGAGATCGAGAAGATCGGCCGCATGCAGCTCAAGGTCGCCGATCCGCTCAAGCGCCAATGGGAGCGCGGCGTCTACATGGGCGCCGACTCGACCAATCCGGACGCGGTGCGCCGACACAAGCCCCAGGGCGCCTGAGCTTATGCAACCCGAACGCAGGTGGGCAGCGCCGAAAGCGCGGCGCTCGGTCACGCGGCTGCGCGGTTGAATTCAGGCGCCCAAAGCGTCTAGCATTCGCATCGTTCAACGGGAGATGGTCAAATGGCACGTCAACGTGATCGATCCGCCGCGCTCAGACATCTCGCACTCGCCGCAACCCTGGCGGTTGTGTCCGGCGCGGCGCTCGCGGCGGGGCCGTCGCGGGCACAGGACTTCACGATGAAGTTCGCCACGCTGACCATCAACGACGTCCAGCACGAATTCATCAAGATGTACAAGGCGGAGTTGGAGAAGGCGACCAACAATCGCATCAAGGTCGACGCCTATCCGGCCGGCCAGCTCGGCGGCGCGCCGCGGCAAGCCGAGGGTCTGCGGCTCGGAACGATCGAGGCGGCGTCCGGACCGGCAGAGCTGTTCGTCGGCGCCGATCCGCGCTTCCAGGGCCTCGCGATGGCCGGCCTGTTCAAGGATCTCGCCCATGTCCGGCGCGCCATCCTGGTGCCGCAGGTGCGCCAGGCCATCAGCGAGGTCGCCGCTTCGCGCGGGCTCGTGCTGCTCGGCGCCATCGTGTACGACACCCAATCGTTCCTCTTCAAGACGCCGGTCACCAAGCTCGCGGATTTCACCGGCAAACGCATCCGCGTGCTGGCGAGCGAGGGCGAGCAGGCGCAGGTCAATGCGCTGGGCGGCGCGTCGGTGCCGATGTCGCTCGGCGAGGTGCTGCCCGCCCTGCACCAAGGCACGATCGACGGCGTCAATTCCGGCATCCCGGTCTTCGTCGCGTTCAAATACTACGACGGCGCCACCAACCTGCTCGACACCCATCTTTGGGCGATCGTGACGCTGAACCTGGTCAGCAAGGCCTGGTACGACCGGCTGCCGGCCGATCTGAAAAAGGCGGTGGTCGACGCCAGCGCCAAGGTCGAGCCCGAGGCCCACAAATGGGTCGAGAGCCGGCTCGTGCAGGATACCAACACCTGGAAGGAACGCGGCGGCAAGATCGCGACGCTGTCGCCGGCCGAGCAGCAGGAAGCCGAGCGGCGCGTGTCCGCCGCCATCGTGCCGGTGCTCGACAAGAGCGCGCCGCTGAAGGAATTCTACAACAAGATCAAGGCCGGCGCCGCAACGGTGCAGTGAACAGGAATCAGGGGTCAGTAATCAGTAATCAGAAGAAAAAATTCAGCCTGACCCCTAGCCCTGATCACTGACTACTGACTTTTGATTCCTGGTTCCTACAGCCCCTTGGGAAGCCGGAGCGCGCCGAGCTCGGGCAGACCGTAATCCGACCAGTTCGAGTAGACGCGCTGCAGGAACTGCATCGGCGGCAACGAGATCGCCGGATACTCGAATTTCTTGGTGGCGTCGATCAGCACCTTGGCGCCCAGCCGTTCCGCCAGGATCACGTCCGGCGGATGCACCGACGGATCCAGCTCGACCGCGCCCGAGTTCGGGATGATGCGCAGGTCGCGGTCGGGCTGCACGCGCCACGACAGCACCCAGTCGCGCATGAACGGATCGCGGATATCGACGTCGTCGTCGGTCACCACCAGCCACTTGAAATAGCTGGTGCCGAAATGGCCGAGCGCGCCGAACATCACCTGGTCGACCTGGCCGGTATAGGTCTTGCGCAAGCTGACCCAGAGCATCGCGGTGCCGCCGCCGGCCTCGAGCACGTGCGCGTCGGCGATGCCGGGAATATTGAGCGTCTCGGTGAGGTGCCGGATCAGCCCGGCCTCCAGCAGCACCTTCTTGATCATCGACGATTCGCTGGGCGGGAACTGGCTGACCACGCCCATCACGATCGGGTCCTTGCGGTGGGTGATGAACTTGACGTTGAACACCGGCCCGGCGCGCCCGCCCGCCATGTAGCCGGTGAACTCGCCGAACGGACCCTCGGGCTCGGTCTGGTCCATCGACACCTCGCCCTCGACCACGAACTCGGCGCTGGCCGGGACCTCGAGATCGACGGTCTCGCATTTCACCATCTCCACCGGCGCGCCGCGGATGCCGCCGGCGACCGCCAGCTCGTCCTCGCCGTAGCGCGAGGGCGCCACCAGATAGTGCACCGGATCGGCGCCGACGTAGAACGCCGCCGGCATCGATTCCCCGCGCAGCTTCCATTTGGTGTGATGGATGGCGCCGCCGCGGTCCGGCGCGCCGAACAGGATGCCGGTCTTGCTCGGTCCCTTCACCTGGCAGCGACGGATGCCGAGATTGCGGCGCCCGGTGTCGGGATCGCGCGTCACCCACAGCGGCGTGAAATAGGGGCCGGCGTCCTTGCCCGGCGTCCACACCGGCGTCGGGATCTTGGTGAGATCGAGCTCGCCGGGGCCGAGCTTGACTTCCTTGCACGGCCCGGTCTCGACCATGACGGTCGGGATCGGCGTCTTGATGCCGCGATGAACGCGCGCATTGATCGCCTTCGCGTCCGGCTCGCATTCGAGCGCGGTCGCGATCATGTCGGCCGAGGCCGCGACCACGCCGGTGACCACGCGGCCGCCGGGAAAGCCGCGGATGTTGCGGAAGCCAATGCCGACGCGGCGCTCCTCCGGCATGGCGCGGAACATCATGCGGGTGACGGTGCCGATCTCCCAATCGCGGTCGACTTCGCGGTCCACCCACTTCAGCAAGTTCTTGCGCTCAAGCGTTTCCAGATAAGGGCGCAGACCGTCGAAGGGCATGAATGTACTCCCGATGGGATCTTGATACACGCAATAGCGAGCTTGGAAAAGCTTCGGGCGTTAGGTAATGATCGAAGCCACCGGCGTTTGCGTGAAGAATCGGAGAAACCACCATGACCGTCTGCAAGACCGGCGCCGAGCATATCAAGTCGCTCAAGGACGGCCGCACGGTCTATATCGACGGCCAGCGGGTGGATGACGTGACCGAGCATCCGGCGTTCCGCAACTCGGTGCGGTCGGCGGCCTCACTCTATGATTTCCAGGCGCAGCCGGACAACCTCGAGCTGATGACCTTCATCCCCGCGGGCGCGAACCGCCGAGTCAACCGCGCCTGGCAGATGCCGCGCAACTACGACGAGATGGTGCTGCGCCGCAAAGCGATGCAGGCCTGGGCCGCCGTGCACTACGGCTTCATGGGCCGCTCGCCGGACCATCTCGCGTCCGCGCTGGTCGGCCAGCGCATGGGCATCGAGATCTTCCGCAAGCACGGCGAAGCCCGCGCCAAGGCGCTCGAGGGATATTTCGAGCACATCAGCCGCAATGATCTGTTCCTCACCTACGTCATCATCAATCCGCAGGCCGAGCGCGGCAAGGACTGGGGCCAGCAGGACGAGGACCTGGTCGCCCGCATCGTCGACGAGGACGCCGGCGGATTGACGATCCGCGGCGCCAAGATGCTCGGCACCAGCTCGATCATGGCGAACGAAGTGTTCGTCGCCAATCTGCAGCCGCTCAAGCCGGGCGAGGAAGACCTCGCCTTCTCGTGCGCGCTGCCGATGAACGCCAAGGGGCTGCGCGTGCTCTCACGCAAGTCCTACGAGGCCTCCGCGGTGTCGATCTTCGACAACCCGATCTCCTCGCGCTTCGACGAGAACGACGCGCTGATGTATTTCGACGACGTCAAGGTGCCGTGGGAGCGCGTGTTCGTGCATCGCGACGTCGACATGTGCCGCGCCCAGTTCCACGACACGCCGGGCCACGCCTACCAGAACTACCAGGCGCAGATCCGGCTCTCGGTGAAGATCAAGTTCCTGGTCGGGCTGGCGCGGCGCCTGACCGAGTCGATTGGCACCGTCAACATGCCGCCGGTGCGCGAGCAGCTCGGCTATCTGGCCGCGCAGGTAAGCATGGTCGAGGCCATGCTCGCCGGCATGGAGGCCGCCGGCGCACAGCTCGGCGAATGGTGGGTGCCGAACAAGCATTTCATGTATTCGGCGCAGGTGCTTACCCAGGAGCTCTATCCGCGGATCATCAATCTGATCCGCGAGCTCGCCGGCGGGGCGCTGATCATGCTGCCCTCCTCGGTGCACGATTTTGCCGATCCGCAGCTCAAGGCGATCATCGACAAGACCCAGCGCTCGGCCACGATGTCGCCGGAGCAGAAGGTGAAGTTCCTCAAAGCCGCCTGGGACGCCGTCGGCTCGGAGTTCGGCTCGCGCCACACCCAGTACGAGATGTTCTACGCCGGCGCCCAGTTCGTCACCCGCAGCCACAGCTTCCGGACCTTCGATTGGAGCGGCGCGACCGGCATGGTCGACCGGCTGATGTCGACCTATGATCTCGGCGGCGAGCGCGACGTCGGGCATCACTGACGGTTGCGGCATCATTGCGTTTGACGCGTTTTCTACGGCGAACCGGTTCCCACTTCGCCGGAAAACGCTATGGCGAGCAGGGACCGACATGCGCACCGCGATCGTCAATATCGGCTGCATCGTTTCCGGCGATTGGCATCGGCCATTCGTCGACGGCGACACGATCCTCATGGAGGACGGCCGGATCGTCGCCGCCGGCGCGGTCGGCGCGTCCGAGGTGGAGAGCGCGGACGTCGTCATCGATGCCGACAAGACCACCGCGATCCCCGGGCTGATCGATTCCCATGTCCACGTCACCTTCGGCGACTACACGCCGCGCCAGCGCACCGTCGGCTATCTCGAAAGCTACCTGCATGGCGGCGTGACCACCGCGATCTCGGCCTCCGAGGTTCACGTCCCCGGCCGCCCGAGCGACGTCGCGGGCGTCAAGGCGCTGGCGGTGGCCGCGCAGCGCTGCTTCGCCAGCTATCGCCCCGGCGGCATGCGGGTGCATGCGGGCTCGGTCATTCTCGAGCCCGGGCTCAACCAGGCCGATTTCGCCGAGCTCGCCGACAGTGGCGTGTGGCTCGCCAAGGCCGGGTTCGGCGCGGTGGAGACCGCCTACGACTATGTGCCGCTGGTCGCGGCGGCCAAGGCGTCCGGCCTGGTGACCACCTGCCACACCGGCGGCTCGTCGATCCCCGGCTCGGGCGCCATCACCGGCGATCACCTGCTGGCCATGCACCCGCACGTCTCGTTCCACATCAACGGCGGGCCGACGGCCATGCCGGACAAGGACTTCGCCCGCGTCATCGTCGAGAGCGAGATCGCGTTGCAGGTTTGCACCGCCGGCAATCTGCGCACCACGCTCTTATGCGCCCGCCTCGCCGAGCAGCATGGCGCCTTCGACCGTTTCATCATCGCGACCGACACGCCGACCGGCTCGGGCATCATGCCGCTCGGCATGCTCTACACCATCGCGCATTGCGCGAGCCTCACCGACATGGCGGCGGAGAAATTCATCTGCGCGGCGACCGGCAACAACGCGCGCGTCTATGGGCTCGACAGCGGCCTGCTCGCGCCCGGCCGCGACGCCGACGTGGTGCTGATCGATGCGCCCGACGGCGGGACGCAATCGGCGGCGCTCGCCGCCATCAAGCACGGCGACATCGCGGCGATCGGCGCCGTCGTCACCGCCGGCGTGCCGCGCTTCGTCGGGAGGAGCCGCAACACGCCGGCGACCACGCGCAAGGTGCGTATCGCCAAGAGCCGCGTGATGCAGGATTTTTCCGGCGCCGGGCATTGAGAGCTGCGATCGAGCCCCCTCACCCGGCTGCCTTCGCTGCGCCGTTGCTGCTTCTGAGCCTACTTCGGCTTCGGGCCCGGATTGTTGGGACCGCGGCGCATCCTCGCCTGCACCAGCCTCGAATCCTCGTCGTACACGAAGCAGGCATAGTAGTTCGCCGCCGGGATCTTCTTGTCGGTCGCGCAGCTGTGGAAGACCATGAGGTCCTCCTCGGCGCGGTAGTGGCGGTAGGGACCGATCATGTAGCGGCTGGAGCTGCCGGGCGTGATGCCGTAACGGTCGATCTTGCCGGCGAGCCGCGGCTCGACCGCGATGATCGCCTCGCGCAGGGATTCGCCCTCGATGAAATTGTCCGGCAACTGGTCGAACGGCCCGTCGAAGTAGTTGTTGACGCGGGAGTTGCCCTCGAACACGCCGATCAGGATCTTCCGGTCGAGCTTGTGATCGCGGTAGAAGGCGAAGCCGGTGCGCTTGCCGATCAGGATGCGGTCGCTGGGCACCGCGGTGACGAACTGGTCGGCGACCGGGGCGGTCTCGTCGAGGACGTAGTGGAACACCTTGACCTTGCGGTTGAAGACTAGAAAGAAACGGATCGCGGACTCGTCGAAGATCGGCCCGAGATAGACCTCGTCCGGCCCGAACGCCCCGGGCGGCGGCTTCACGTTGGAGAGATCGTTGAGCTCGAACACGACCGACTTGTCGCCGTACGAGATGCGGTAGACCAGCGCGCTCACCTTCTCCACGTTCACGCCGGCCGCGGCGTCGAGGATGCGGTGGGTGATCGATTCGTCGTAGTAGGTCCATTCCGCCAGATCTTCGTAATAGGCGAAATGCACCTTGCCCTCGTCGCGGTCGGTGACATCGAGGCGGATGTTGCCGGCATAGCGGATATTCCGGTGGAAGAACGAGAAGTAGAAGTAGTTCTCGGTCGGATAGACCTTGACGCGCTCGGGCAGGTTGCCGAGCACGAACTTGAACACCGCCATCGGGTCTTCGACCTTGAGCGTCGTCTCCCGCATGGCGTCTTCCGCATAGGTCTGGTTGAGATAGAGCCGCGGCTGGGTCTCGGCTCGTGCCGGCGCCGCAAACGCCACCGCGCTCGCGAGTCCGGCCAGGGTGAGGGCGACGGCCCAGCTCTTTTTTGCTTGTCGTTGCACGGCACATCTCCTCGCTAGACGTTCAGGTACTCTGCAAGCGGTTTGCGGGCGGAGCGGCCTGCGCCACTCCGCCCGCATCCCATTGTTATGTCGCGTCAGGCTCGAGGTTGGTTCGATCCGGCGCCCAGTCGCTCTTCTTCATCTTGCGCGGGCCATTGTCCCGGTGCAGCACGGGCTTGCCGCCGCCCGAGCCGCCGCCGTTCCCGCTCTTGATAACCGAGCTTTTCTTCGGAACGACGGTGCTGGAGGTCTGGCTATGGCTCCTGGCCTTGTTGTGCGAGCCGGTCACGGAGTGGCTGCGCTCCTTGCTGTGCGAGCCGTTGACCGAGTGGCTGCGCTCCTTATTGTGCGAGCTTGAGCCCTCGCGCCAGTGGCTGCGCTCCTTGCTGTGCGAGTTCGAGCCTTCGCGCCAGTGGCTACGCTCCTTGTCGTGCGACGACGAGTTCCGATAGTGGCTGCGCTCTCGGCTGTGCGACGACGAGTGCCGATAGTGGCTGCGCTCCCGGCTGTGCGACGCGTAGCGCCAGTGGCTCCAATAGCGGCCGTGCGATCCCCACCGGCTATGGCTCCAGAACGGATCGTGCGAGCCGTAGCGATAGTGGCTGCCGGCGCGGCCGTGAGAGGCCATGCGGGCATGGCTCACGTCGTCCGAATGGGCGGCCGGCGGCGTGAACTGGACGAAGGTGTAGGTCCGCGGCGGTTCGCACACCTGGTAGACCGCCACGTCGCCGATCTTGGTGGCGTCGTTGCGCGCCAATTCCTGCTCGATGACGCGACCGTTGCCGTCGACGTTGAGGTCGGTATCGATCAGGTAGGCCTGATCGGGTCCGCGGCCGACGGCGCCGCCGGAGGGCGGGGCCGGCGCATACGTGGACTCGGATGCGAGCTCCTCGAAGGCGCTCTCCGCGAGGCCCTGCAGACCGTGGACCTCGGACGTATCGCCGCGGCCTTGCAACGCGACCTGCTGCGGCGACTCGGAGCCGGCTTTCGCCTGCTGTCCAGTCGGGAGGTTGCACGGGGCCGCGCGCGAGCAGAGCGCGTCACCGGTCATCCACACGAACTGGTCGGGCTGACCCTGGTCGGCGGTCCACGATTTGGCGCCATAGCCGAGGCCGAAGGCGATGCCGCCCGAGCAGTTCGCCTGCATGTAGGGGGCGCCGTCCTTGCTGCGATCGTAGAAGCCGACGTCGTAGCGGCCGACCGGCCGCCAGGTACCTTTGGCGTCGACCTCGTAGCGCAACGCGCGCGCCTCGTGCGGAGTGGCGAAGGGATTCTCCGCGCCGAGGCCGAGGTTGCGGATGCCGCCGCGCTCGGCGACCAGCATCACCGGCCGCTGGCCGCATTCCGAGAACGAAATGTCGCTCACCGGCTGGCTGAAGCCGGCGCGCGCGATGTCGGCCTGACGGTCGAAGAAGTCCGGCAGGATGAACTCGCGGCGCACGTCACTCAAGTCGAAGCCGCCGTTGGGCGCGAGCCGCACCGACCACACGGTGTTGCGCTGGTCGTCCTCCGAGGCCTCGCTCCAGGCCGTCTGTTCGAAGGCGGGGCTCGACCAGACCGCGTAATAGAGCCGCGACTCGCTCTTCATCACGTCGCGGCGGACGCCGAGACCCCAGACCCGGCGGCCGGAGGCGGCAAAATTCCAGCATTGCGGGCTGTTGTCGAAGCGGCCGCCGCAATCCTCGAGGCGGGCGCGCGAGCTTGCGTCGAACGCGATCGCCGGAAGGCTTGCGCGTTGACCGTTTTCGGCATTGGTGAAATTGCCGCGGCCCTGGACGCCGTGGTCGTAGAAGCCGAGGTCGGCGCCGTCGGCGGCGCGGACGCGGTGGATCATCCCGGTTTCGAGATCCGAGACGAACAGCTGCTTGTTGACGCGGTCGTAGGCGATGTTGCCGAGCGCGGCGCCGCTGTTCGGCCGGCCATTGAGGGTGATCTGGGCGAACACCCGCGGCGCGTAGCCGGTCGAGGCATCGAGCCGGTAGACGGTGCCGGCGCCGCCGCCCTGACCCCACATGCCGGGCATCCAGCCGTTGCCGGCGCGGTGCAGGCCGAAGGCCGAGGTGGCGGTGAGATAGACGTTGGGCGGGTTGGCATCGTCGAGCGCCACGCCGAAGACCTGGCCGACTTGCCCGGCGGTCACCGGCTTTCTCTGCGGCTCGTCGATCCAATGTTGCCCGAGCGGCGGCGTGCGCGGCGCGCGCAGGTCGATGATGCTGCCGACGGTGCCGTTGGTGTCGATCACCGGGCCGCCGGCGCCAGGCCGGGTCCCGGAAAACCGCGTCGCATAGGCTTCGCCCGGCTGGATCGCATCCTGTGCGAGTGCGGGCTTGATCGGCAGCAGGGCGATGGTGAGAAGAGCGGCATGGGCGAGCGCCATGCCGGCAGGCCGCAAGGGAATGCGCGGCAACATGGTATCCTCCTTCTGGTGCTCCACCCCGGTGAAGTCCGCCGGAGAGCGGGGCTTTTCGCAGACGCGGTGCCACGTTCTTCGTTGTTGCCGGTCTGTCGCTTTCCCCTGCCAGGAGGTTCACGTCGGCGTGACCGAGCGGCGGGGATTGCTTAAGGACAAACGGCCGCAGGCCCCAAGGTCAGCGAGATCGAGGCGGTCGGCGGAGGCCAGCTGAATAGGATCAGAGAAAAGAAGAGACGTCGTGCAGGGACAAGGCATGGAAGACCACTCTGTCACCCACGCTGAAGCGATCGCGGCGGCAATCGACGTGCTCGATCGCCACTTCGCCGCCCTCAACGCGGGCGATGCCGTTGCCCTGGCCCGGACGCTCCACTTTCCGCACTATCGCCTGGCCGGCGGGAGCATGCAGGTATGGCAGCGGCCGGACAACTATCTGGAGGATTTCTTGGCCCGCGCCGGCGACGACTGGCATCACAGCACTTTGGACTTTCGCAAGCCGATTGCTTGCTCCGCGGACAAGGTTCACCTCGACGTGCAGTTCAGCCGCTACCGGGCCGACGGATCGGTTCTCGGCCGCTACCGCTCGATCTGGGTGGTCGCCCGCATCGACCAGCGCTGGGCGGCGCAGCTGCGGTCGAGCTTTGCCGCTTAGCCTACGATAGTGCCGCGAACTCGGTGAACTCCCTCTCCCCTTGCGGGGGTTGGGGTGAGGGGTCTCTTCGTGAGAACCGTTTGCGAAGAACCCCTCACCCATCATCGCGCGTGGCAGCACCGAACAGCCCTCTCCCGCAAGGCCCGCAAGGGGAGAGAGCACAAGCGGCAACTGCGCTACAGCCGCCGATGCTCGATGGCTCGACGCTACAAGAACTCCTTCGGGATCTCCGTCCACTTGTCCCTGCCGCGATAGTACAGCGGCTTTTTTCCGTACTTTGCCCGGTAGTCTCGGTACTTCGCGCGCAGGCGCCGAATCCGCGCATGCGATGCCTTGATCCGGTGGTGCCGAGTTTGGATCAGAAACCGCTCGACCGCCCACATGTTCTTGGCCGAGAGCCGCCAATCATACGCTCCCAGCCGGCGCAGATCGACCAGCGCGTATCCCTCGATGCAGCCGGTGGGGTCGATATACGGATCGAAGTAGCTCATGACGAGCGCGCGGATCGAGCGGAACACCGGCTTTCGCCCGTGCAGACCCGGGTCGCGCGACCGCGCCACCGAGCCCCAGCGGCCGCGCTTCCGGTACACGAAGATGACGTGGTCGAGCCCGTCGACCGATTCGAAGCTCACGACCAGCGGCGGATAACCGTGCTGCTCCAGGATGCAAGCCGCCGCCAGCGCCGCTTCGATGCATTGGGCCGTGCGATGCCGAAGCACCTGACGCAGACTTCGCAGCGTGTCGCGGACGGGAGGAGGCTCGGTGTTGTATGGCAGCCGGTTGAGAAAGCGCTGCACCAGGTTCGGCGTGCGCAGCCGCTTGATCAGGCGCCGCTCGGCTGGAGTGAAGGCGTCGAGCGGGGGAGCCGCAATCATGGAGCGGTGCAAACGCGCGAGCCGTCCTATTCGGCCGCCTCCAATGCGGGCTGCTTCATGGTGGTCGGATCGACGGGCGCCGCGCCTGGCCAGGTCGAGGGGCTGATGTCGAAGACGACGTTGTCCGGCGCCCGAAACTTGATCTCGGTATGCGCATGTGGCGGCATGTCCTCGAGCGTGGTGATGTTCGGCGCACCCAGCGCCTCGAGGTGCTTGGTCCAGGCATCGAGGTCGTCGACGACGAGACCGACGTGATGCAGGCCGAGATAGTCCAAGCCCACGCCGGTCTGATCCTTGGCGAGCTTGAGGAGCGCAAGGCTGATGTAACCATCGGTGAGGACGACGGCGGAAGGCCGCGGCGCGACGTCCGGATTGCTCGGATCGAGGCCGTGCCGGGAAATCTCGCGGAAACCGAAGGCCTTCTTGTAGAAGTCGGCAGCTTTGCCGGGATGATCACTGGCGATGGCAATGTGTCTGATCTGAGCCACGGTTCCCCCCTATCCTCTGAGCTGCAACGGCCGCGTCAACGAGCGGCAATTGTCTCAAAACTGCCTTGGCGGTCAAGCTTCATGCGTGGGTGATCGACGGTCGCGCGCGGGTCCGCCGCGCCGGTCCGCGCACCGGCGTGATACCGGCTCACGGCGCTTGCGCAGCATACCGGGCGGCGAATGGAATTGCGCTTGCAGCCGGTCGCCGAGAAGGACAACATCCAATCCCCGCGTGGAGGACAAGACATGCAACCCGTCAAGGATTCGAGCACACTCTACGAGGTCGAGCGTCGCGCGTATCACGCTGCGCGCCCGGGTTTTCGCATCGCCGAGCTGCAGATCAGCCCGACGCAAAAGGTACCTTGGCATTATCACAGCAACGTCCACGACACGTTCTACGTCGTGGAGGGAACCATTCGAATCTTTCTGCAGCAGCCGAAGGAAGAGGTGCGTCTGACGCGGGGCCAGACTTATTCCGTGCCGCCGAAGCGCCCGCACCTTGTCACCAATGCAGGCGACACCTCGGCGGTATTTCTCGTCCTGCAGGGCATCGGCGAATACGATTTCGTGCCTCTCACCTGACACGCTCAGACAATGCGGCCAGCGAGGCGCCTCACTCGATCACCTCGTCGGCGAGGCCGAGCAGCGGCAGCGGCACGGTGAGCCCGAGCGCCTTGGCGGTCTTGAGGTTGAGGACGAGCGTGTACTTGTCTGCCCGCTGGACTGGCAGGTCGGCAGGTTTCGCACCCTTGAGGATGCGATCGACGTAACTCGCCGCTTGCCGGTATTGGTCGAGCAGGTTGATGGCAACGCCGTAGTACATCAGGCCGCCGTCCTTGGCGAAACCATCGTAGGCGGCGATCGACGGCAGGCGATGGCGTTGCGTCAGCTCGGCGATCAGCTTGGAGCGCAAGCGGGTGAAGGTGTCGGTCGGCAGGATCAGCCCGCCGTTCGGCTGCCGCGCGAAATCTTGCAAGGCGGATTCGATGTCGGTGGTGGCGCGAACCGGGGCGGCGATCGCCTGCACGCCGAGCGTTGGCGCCGCCGCCTCGACCGACCGCATGAAGAATTTGGACTGCGGCGAGGTGTCGGGGTTGAACATCACGGCGACCCGGGCGAGGCCGGGCGCGATCTCCTTGAGCAGGTCGAGCCATTTGCCGCCGGTCGAGAACTCGTACATGCTAAAGCCGGTGAGGTTACCGCCCGGCTTCGTCACGCTCGCAACGAAGCCTTGCTCGACCGGATCGGAGACCTGCGCGAACACGACCGGGACCGTGCTGGTGGCCTGCTGGACGACCGTCAGGTTGGTCGTGGAAGCGGCCAGGATCACGTCCGGCATCAGGCCGATCAACTGCGCCGCGTAGATGCCCGCGAGCGCGGCATCGCCGGCGTTCCAGCGCACATCGATGCGGAGATTTCCGCCTTCGATCCACCCCAATTGGCGCAGCGCCTGCACGAACGCCGCCACATAGGACTGGGGTACCGTCTCGGTGGCGGCGCCGTTCATCAGCACGCCGACGCGTCGCACCGGGCCGGACTGCGCGCGCACGACGAGCGGCCAAGAAACCGAAGATACGGCCGTCGCGCCGAGCAGCGTGATGAATTCCCGCCGCCTCATTCGATCACCTCGTCGGCGAGCAGCAGGAACGAATCCGAGATCGCAAGCCCGATCGCCTTGGCGACCTTGAGATTCACGATCAGCTCGTAGCGGATCGGCAGCTCGATCGGCAAATCAGCCGGGCTTTCGCCTTTGAGGATCTTGCCCACCAATCTGGCCGACTGCCGGTACATGTCGGGAAGGTTGGGTCCGTAAGACATCAGGCCGCCCGCATCCGTGAATTCCCGAAACCCGTACATCGCCGGCAATCGCAGGCGCGCCGCCGTGGCGGTGATTTCCGCCCGGCGGGAATTGAACGTGGGCCCCTGACTGACGAACAACGCCTGGACACCCGCGCGCGCGACCTGCGCCGACACCGCATCGAGGCGGGTCACGTCGCGGACCTCGAGCATATCGACGGCCAAACCCAGGGCCCGGGCCACCGCCGGCAGTTGCGGGACCATAAGGGCGTCGGTTGGGTCGTCCGGATTGTAAAGCATCCCAACGCGCGAGAGGCCCGGCACCGCGAGCTGGAGAAATTCGAGCCGCTTGCCGACCAGCGCGTCGTCGCCCAGGAGCCATGTTCCGGTGATGTTGCCGCCGGGCCTCGCAATGGAGCTCGCAAGCCCCAACGCGACCGGATTTTCGGGTGTGATGATGACGATCGGAATCGTCCGCGTCGCGCCGTGCGCGGCCAAGGCGCCGGACTTGGCGCCCGCGAAAATCACGTCCGGCTTGAGCGCGACCAGCTCGGCGGCAAGCGGGGCCATGCGTTCGGCCGCGCCGTCGCCGTAGCGAAACGCCAGCGTCGCGTTGCGTCCTTCCACATATCCGAGATCGCGCAGACCGGATCGAAACGCCGCGGTGTTACGCGTCGCCGCGGCGGCCGAGAGCGGCGACAGCACGCCGATCAGCGGACGGACCGGGGACGGCTGCGCGCGCGCCACGACGGGCCAAGCCGCAGCGCCGCCGAGCAGCGTGATGAATGCGCGCCGTTTCATTCGATCACCTCGTCGGCGCGCAGAAGCAGCGATGTCGGCACATCGATGCCGAGCGCCTTGGCGGTCTTGAGATTTACGATCGTCGCGAACTTGGTCGCCCGCTCCACCGGCAGATCGCCCGGCTTGGCACCCTTGAAAATCTTGTCGACGAAGGTTGCCGCGCGGCGGAACAGGTGGAGAAAGTCCGCCCCATAGGCCATGAGGCCGCCGTCGATGGCGTAATCGGGGAACCCGATCGAGGGCAGGCGCTGCCGGAACGCGAGCGCGGCCACCGCTGCAGCGTTGGCGAGCAGCACCGCATCGTCGAGGACCACGAGCGCGCCGACCCGTTTTGCCGTCATCGCCGCAAAAGCTCCCTCGAACTCGGTCGGCGCGCGCACGTCGAATTGGTGGAGCTCCAGCTTGAGCGACTGGGCGACATGCCTCATTTGCGGAAGGATCGGCTCGTTCATGGGATTCGCCGAATTCATCAGGATGCCCACCTCCGTCAGGCCAGGCATGGTCTCCTTGAGCAGCTTGAGCCGCTTGGCGGCGAGCTCCGGATTGAAAAACGTCGATCCGGTCACGTTGCCCTCGGGCCGCGCGAGGCTGGACACCAGGCCCGACCCCAAAGCATCGCCGACCACCGCCATGACGATGGGGATCGTCGTGGTTGCCTTCTTGGCGGCCAGAACTCCCGGCGTCCCATGGGTGACGATCACATCGACCTTGAGACGAACCAGGTCGGCAAGCAGGGCCGCAAGCCGATCATACTTGCCATCCGCCCAGCGGTACTCGATGACGAAATCCCGTCCCTCCTGATAGCCGAGATCGCGAAGACCTCCGCGAAACGCCTCGGGGCGCTTGGGCAGAGCGTCAGCGGTCGGCAAACCCAGGAACCCGATCCGAAAGACTTTGCGCGCTTGCTGCGCGCGCACGGCGAGCGGCCAGGCGACCGAAGACGCCGCGCCGCCGACAAGGGTAATGAATTCCCGGCGCCGCATAGCTCCCCGAGGCTGAGGATGAGATCGCGATGCCACGATAGCACGCCCGCAGCCGGCGGTGTGTGAACGATTTCACATTGGCGGATGCGACGAAATGGACGGGCTCGGATCGGCGATCTGCGGACCGCTGAAAGCGAGTCAGGGTTTGTTAAGCTTGCTATAAGCTCGCCACTCGACCGACGGAGGACATTCGATGCTGACGCTCCCCAAGCACAACCGCTACGACTATTCGGTCATCGGCGAGCGCAAGGACTATTCCTGGCCCGGCGGCAAGCGGCTGGCGTTCTGCGCGACCACCAATATCGAGGTCTACGCCTATCGCAAGGGCACCGGCTGGGACCCGGCGAAGAAGGGCGAGCCGCAGCAGCAGCGCAATTATTCCTGGCGCGACTACGGCAACCGGGTTGGCATCTGGCGGCTGTTCGACCTGTTCGATGCGCTCAAGCTGCCGGCGGCGCACAACATCAATTCGCTGCTCTACGAGTATCACCCGCAGATCTGCGACCGCATCCGCCGGCGCGGCGACGAGATCGTCGGCCACGGCCGCACCAACGCCGAGCGCCAGGGCGAGCTCTGGGAGCTCGACGAAAAGCGGCTGATCGACGACGTGACCCAGGAGATCGCCCGGCGCGAGGGCCGTCCGCCGAAAGGCTGGATGGGTCCCGCCGCCGCCGAAAGCAACGTCACCCCCGACCTCTTGAAGGAGGCCGGCTACAGCTACGTGATGGACTGGCCGGCCGACGACCAGCCGTTCTGGCTGCGCACGCGCTCGGGGCCGATCCTGTCGGTGCCCTACCCGGCCGAGCTCAACGATTCCGCCTCCATCATCCATCGCGAGAGTACCGCGCGCGAATTCGCCGACATGATCGTCGATCAGTTCGACGAGATGGTCGAGCAATGCGCCGCCCAGCCGCTGGTGATGACGCTATCGCTGCATCCGTTCGTGGTTGGGCAGCCGTTCCGGCTGCCGCCGCTGCGCAAGGCGCTCAAGCACTGCGTGGAGCATGCCAAGCGCGACCGGGTGTGGTGGACCACGCCGGGCGCTGTGGCGGACTTCTGCTACGCGCTGCCGCCCGGGACCATCCCGGGCGACGGGCCGAAAATCTCATAGCAACCAAACTGGAATCGTCTGGCGTGGTCTGTGCACGTGCCGCGGGCTGCCACCTCTCGCCTCACAGGTGCTGTCGCCGCCTGTGCCCTCTCCCCTTGCGGGAGAGGGCAACTCGGTGTTGCCAGGAGCGATGATGGGTGAGGGATTTGCTTCGCAAAGAAGCTTCTTTCGAAGAAAACCCCTCACCCATCAGTTCATGTTGCAACACCGAACTGCCCTCTCCCGCAAGGGGAGAGGGCGCAAGCGGCAACCGCCCAGCCGCGGCGCGCCCGGTCGATCACTCGAAGCTCCGTGCCTGCAGCTGACAGACGCTTCCCGCTTCAGTCCAAGCTGACGCCGCTGGCCTTGATGGTGGCCGCCCATTTGGCGATCTCGCTGGCCAGGAATCCTTTGAGATAGTCGGTCGAGCGGCGATCGGGCGCGACGACGGTGACGCCGACGCCTTTGAGCTTCTCCGCTACGGACGGCGTGTTCAGGGTTTCGACCGCGGTGGCGTGGAGTCTTTGGACGATCGCCGCCGGCGTGCCTTGCGGAAAGAAAAAGCCGCTCCAGAAATAGCAATCGAAATCGGCGAGACCCTGCTCGTGGGCGCTGGCCAGGCTCGGCAAGAGCGGCGAGCGATTGCGGGTCAAGATCGCAAGCGCCTTCATGCTGTTGCCCGCAAGCTGCGGCATCGCGGCGGCGGCGAGCGCGCAGAAATAATCGATCCGGCCGGCGATGATGTCCTGCATGGCCGGCGGCGAGCCGCGATAGGGCACATGGGTGACCTCGACGCCGATCGCCGCGTTGAGCTGCGCGCAGGCGAGATGGGAGCCGGAGCCGACGCCGGCCGAGCCGTACTGCATCTTGGCCTGGTTCGCCTTGGCGTAGGCGATGAACTCCGCCAGATTGCCGGCAGATAAATCGTTGCGCGCGACCAGGATGAGCGCCTGCTCGACCACCAACGCGACCGGCTCGAAATCGGCCACCGCGTTGTAGAGCGGCTTCTTGTAGAGCGTCTGGTTCATCGCGAAGGTGTCGACGCCGCCGAGCACGAATTGATAGCCGTCGGCCGCCGCCTTCGCCACCCGCGCAGCACCGGTCATGCCGCCGGCGCCGCCGATGTTCTCGATCAGCACCTGCTGGCCGAGGACCTCGCACAGGCGCGCGCCGAGAATCCGCGCCACGGTGTCGGAGGCGCTGCCGGCGGCAAACGGAACCACCATGGTCACCGGCCGAGCCGGCCAGCTCTGCGCGGCCGCCGCATTCGCGCCCAGGCCAAGCACCAACGTGGCGGCAAGCACGGCTTTCACGGCGTTGCTCCTGAAGTCATCGTTCCGCGAGCGGATGCTATACGCAAACAGGAGCGCCACCAAGACGCGGTCAGCCCTCCGCGCCGCTCCTCGCCACCCTGCAACCGAGCGAGTCACGCGTCGCGCTCCACGACGAGATTGCCCCAGGCGTCGACCCGGCCGCGCAGACCGGGCTCGATGAAACAGGTGGCGTCCGGCTGCTCGAGCAGTGCCGGCGCCGCGATCACCGCCCCGGCGGGAAGCTCGAGCCGTTGCCAGATCTTCGCGTCGTGCCATCCGCCATCGAACCAGACCGGGCGGACGCCGCGCGATGCAGTTTCGAACGAAGCGTTCGCAGGAGGCGCGAGCACCGAGAGATCGAAAGCGGGCCGCCGGCCGATCGCCGCGGTGCGCAGCGATACGATGCGGACCGGAATGCCCGGCAGCAGGCGGCTGAACGCCGCCGCATAGGCGGTCTCGAAAGCGGCGCGAACGACCGGCGCGCTGATGCCCGTGCTGCCCGCTTGCAGGGTCACCGGCAGCGGCACCGCCACCGTGTGGGTCTGGCCGAGATAATGCATGTCGAGTTCGTAGACGATATCGATGCGCTCGACCGCCATGCCGGCTTGCGCGACCACTGCCCGCGCCGCTTCGCCGGCCAAGACCATGCGCCGATCGAGCGCCGCCACGTCGAGGCCCTCCACGGCGAGATTCACGGTCTGCACCTGATCGTGCCGGAGATCGGCGATGACGCAGCCGAGCGCCGAGGTGAGGCCGGGGAAGCGCGGGATCACCGCGCATCGCAATCCGATCTCCTTGATCAGCGCGCTCGCATGCAGCGCGCCCCCTCCCCCGAACGGCATGGCGACGAACTTTTTCGGATCGTGGCCGCGCTCGATCGAGACGAGCCGGATGGCGCCGGCCATGCGCGCCTCGGCGACGCGCACGATCGCTTCCGCGGCCTGCATCACGTCGAGGCCGAGCGGCGTTGCGACATGCGTCGTGATCGCCTCCTTTGCCGCCGCAACGTCGAGCCGCTTTTCGCCGATCGGCCGCTCGGCATTGATGCGGCCGAGCACGACATGGGCGTCGGTCAGGGTCGGCCGCGTATTGCCCTGGCCGTAGCAGGCCGGCCCCGGCAGCGAGCCGGCGCTGTCCGGCCCGACTTGAAGCAGCCCGCCGCGATCGACCGCGGCGATCGAGCCGCCGCCGGCGCCGATCGTATTAATCTCCACCATCGGGGTGCGGATGACGAGGCCGAAATCGACCGTGGTCTGCGCGGCGAGCGCGGTCCTGCCTTGGGCGACGACCGAGACGTCGAACGAGGTGCCACCGAGGTCGCAGGCGATGACGTTCTCGTATCCGGCGGCGCGCGCGATCGCGGCGCCGGCGATGACGCCGGCCGCCGGCCCCGACAGCGCGGTGCGCACCGGCAGCCGGCGCGCGGTTGCGGTCGACATCACGCCGCCGTTCGACTGCACGACGTGGAATTGTCCGGCGAATTTTTGCGCCGACAGTGCGCCGTCGAGGCGCGCGAGATAGGCGCCGACGACCGGCTGCAGATAGGCGTTGAGCGCGGTGGTCGACGCGCGCTCAAATTCGCGGATCTCCGGCAGCACCTGGTGCGAGACCGAGACGTGCTCGTTCGGCCACACCGCGCGGGCGGCGACGAGCGCGCGGGCTTCGTTCTCGGAATTTGCATAGGCGTTGATGAAGAAGATGGCGAGCGCCTGCGCGCCGCGCTCGCGCAACATCAGGGCGGCGGCGCGCACTTGCGCCACGTCGACCGGCCGGCGCACGCTGCCGTCCGCGAGCGTGCGCTCGTCGACCTCGACGCGCAGGTCGCGATCGGCGATCGGCAAAAAATCGCCCCACAGGCCCCAGGTCTTTCGCCGGTCGCGCCGGCGCATCTCCAGCACGTCGCGGAAACCGCGGGTGGTGATGACGCCGATCTTGGGCCCGC
>WNGB01003020.1_pt1 | contig 26730 bp, 20 predicted proteins | sample 5400681 | NCBI WGS metagenome assembly WNGB01 (sample SAMN13153367, study PRJNA577476) | soil metagenome | isolation source: 115 cm soil or saprolite under grassland replicate 2 | place: USA:California | collected 2016-06-15
GTCAACGCCCCCGGAGTCGCCGTCGAAGAGACCAACCTGGAAGGAGGTGGTGCCCGCCGGCACGGCGAGCTCAATGTCGAGGTCCTCGTCGCTCAGGGTGACGAGGCCGGCTCCCGAAGCGATCACGAGGAAAAGGCCGTCGGCGGCACTGCAACTCGGCAGGCAGTGGTACCCCGAGCCGTCCGCCGCCAGGACCTGCCGCTGTCCACCGTTCTGCTGCGCTGTCTTCGCCTGGGGGATCGCCGCCAGCCCGAAGACGACGGCGGCGACCAACACGATGATTTTCGCCCCTGTAGAAATGGTCATGACATTTCCTTCCAAGCGCTACGGCAGACCTTGGGCGCCGTCCGCTAATCCGCTCAGTTTGGGTGCTTCACAAGAGGCAACAGCCCTCGTTGCTGAAGAATTCGCGATACCACCCGGGAATCAGCGGGAGCCGCCCCGCGAGAGGGGAGGCCCCGGAGGGGCGGTCACTCCCTGCGGGTGGCGATCGGTCAGGAGAGATCGAGGTCGAGCCGGACCGCCTCGGCGACCGCGGGGAGACGGTCGAAGCCGGAGGGGTAGCGGAGCCGCTTGACCGGGACCGCGAGGACCAGGCGCGCCAGCAGATCGAAGCGGGCCGGCTGGAGACCCGCCGCTTCGACCAGTTGGGGGCTGAAGGACTGGCGGAGGAGCTCGATCAGGGCGTCGCGCGGGGAGAGCTCGATGATGTCGAGGGACTCTCCGGTCTCCTGCCGTTCGAGGAGGTAGATGCCGGCGAGGGGGAGGGGAGAATCGTGGAACGCGCCCAGGCCGCCGGAGCCGGCCGGGACCCGCCGCTTGGACAGCTCGGGATGGACGATTGGCAGGTGCTCATAGCCTGCGAGGAAGTGAAGGGCCTCGTCGGGCCACATCCGCATCTGCGGATAGCCCGGGCGGCCGAAGAAGCTCCCGTGCCTTTCCTCGATGGGCAGGAGGTCGTCGCTCAGCAGAGCGTGGCCGGCTTGCAGGAAAGCCGCCGCGAGGCCGGTCTTGCCCCCGCCGTGCGTGGTGGCGAAGACCGCGGCGCGCCCTTCCACGGCTACCGCGGAGGCGTGGAGCGTGACCAGTCCGCGCCGTTCGAGCCAGTAGGAGAGGACCGTTCCGAAAAGGTGGATCTCGATCAGGGGGCCGGCCTCGTCGATCGCCGGATGGGCGATGATCCGGTCGGGCCAGAGATGGAAGTCCGCTACGTCCGTGAGGCGGATCACCTCGCGGTCCGGCGCACGGAAGAGATGGAGGTTGGTGCCGTGGTAGAGATCGCCCGCGCCGTCCGGCAGGGGTGCTCCCCGCAGGCCGTAGCCGAACACCAGGTCCGCGGGCGGCTCTCCCGCGCCGAGGCGGCTGCCGAAGGGGACGTCGCTCGCAAGGGTGAAGCCGAAGAGCCGGTGGAATCGCAAACCGGGTTCTCATCTTAGCCGATCTTGCATAATAGGGGATCGTGCTGCGTCTCTCCTCCCTGCGCCGGGCCCTGGGACGACCGTTCGCCGACTGGACGGCCCTGGCCGAGGCCTGGTCGTGCCTGCTCGCGGCCGACCTCGCGCTGCGCCTGCTGCCGTACCGGCGGGTGGAGCGCCTGTTCGGACCCGCGCCGGCTTCCCGGCCGGCTCGCCCCGGCGCCGTCTCCCGCTCGGTCTGGGCGGCCGGCGCGGCGTCCCGCCATCACCTCTGGCCGATGCGCTGCCTGCCGCATGCGCTCTGCCTGCGCCGGCTCCTCGCGCGGCGTGGGATCGAGGGGGTCCTGCGGATCGGTGTGGCGCGGGAAGGGGACCGGTTGCTGGCCCACGCCTGGATCGAGCACGAGGGCCGGCCGTTGGGAGAGGTGGAGGAGTCGATCGCGCGGTTCGCGCCCCTGCTCGGAGCCGAGGAGACTGACCGGGCGGCCAGCCTCTTGTCGAGGCTACGGCCGGCTCACGATGATCCGTGATCCGTTGCTGTCGCTTTCCGGATCGTGGTTGGAGGTCGCGCTGTAGGTGGATCCCGCCAGCGTGGCGCTGGTCACCGTGAAGGTGACCGAGGTCTTGGTATTGGCGATGTTGCCGCTGGCGATGCTGCACCGCCCGGCCGCGTCGGTGGTGCACGAGGCGGTCCCCGACAGGCCGCCGCTCCACGAGCCGTTCACCGCGGCTCCGGAGGCGGAGGTGTGATCGGATTTGTGCACGGCGACCGTCACCGTCGTCTTCCAGTTTTTCTGGCCCGGCGAGGTCGCGGCGTCGAGATCGCCGATGTGGTGGGCGCCGGTGGCGGGCGGCGCGCCGCCCAGCGCACGATAGGCGTTGATCCGGCCGTAACCGAAGTAGGCATCGCGCCCCGCCGTTCCGAGGTCGTCGGCGGTCGTTTCGAGCAGGCTGCGCAGCTGCGCGTTGGTGCGGCTGCGGTCCTGGGCCAGCGCCAGGGCGGCGGTCCCGCTCACATGCGGAGTCGCTTGCGACGTGCCGCTGCGCGAGCTGTAGCCCGAGACGCCGCTGCTCCAGTTCGTGCTGTAGATCGCATCGCCCGGTGCCGCGACCGACATGTAGCTCGCATAGTTCGACAGGCTCCAGAGACCGTCGTTGGCATCGGTGGCCGACACCGCCATCACCGGTGCATAGGCGGCCGGATAATACGGCGCGCCCGATCCGCCGTTGCCGGCCGCCGCGACGAGGAGCGCTCCCTTGTTCCAGGCATAGTTGACGGCGTCGCGCAGGGTGGCCGAATCGGAGGTCCCCCCCAGGCTGATGTTGAGGATCTTCGCCCCCTGGTCGGCGGCATAGATGATCCCCTGCGCGATGTCGCTGTAGGCGCCGCGGTTCCCCTTGTCGAGCACCTTGACGACCAGGATGCGGACGTTCCAGGCGAGGGCGGCGATCCCCTGCGCGTTGTTGGTCGCCGCGCCGATGATCCCCGCCACGTGGGTGCCGTGGCCGTTGTCGTCGGAAGGATCGGAGTCCTTGTTGACATAGTCCCAGCCCAGGACGAGCCTGCCTTGCAGGTCGGGATGGTTGAAGTCCGCGCCGGTGTCGAGGACGGCGACCAGCACGTTCGCATCGCCCGTCGAGAGGTCCCAGGCAAGGTCGGCCTTGATCTTTTTCGGCCCGTACTGGTTGGGCGCGAAGTACGGGTCGTTGGGTGTGGAGTCTCCGGACGCGAGGTAATCGAGCTCGGCGTAGACGACGTCGGGGAGGGCGTTGTAGCAGGCCAGAGCCGCCTCTTCCCGGCCGGCCGTGACCCTCACGACATCAATCTCGAGGGGCGGGCCTCCCGCACGCCCGGTCCGCTGATCGGCGGGGGCGAGGCCGCGGATGACGTCGAGCTGCTGGCCGCGGCAGAGCCGGTGGAGGGCGAGCTTCTCGGGGAGTCCCAATCCGTCACTGAACCGGACCAGGACCTGCGCGGGCACGTGCTGCTGTGCCTGAGCCGCCGCCGGGAGCAGTGCCAGCACGACGAGGCACCCCTGCACGAGACGTTGGAGCGGAGCGATCTGTGACATGGTGCGGCTACCCTTCTTTCGAGCCTATGGCCGGTTCACGATGATCCGTGATCCGTTGCTGTCGCTTTCGGGATCGTGGTTGGCGGTCGCGCTGTAGGTGGATCCCGCCAGCGCGGCGCTGGTCACCGTGAAAGTGACCGAGGTCTTGGAGTTGGCGATGTTGCCGCTGGCGATGCTGCACCGCCCGGCCGCGTCGGTGGTGCAGGAGGCGGTCCCCGACAGGCCGCCGCTCCACGAGCCGTTCACCGCGGCCCCGGAGGCGGAGGCATGATCGGATTTGTGCACGGCGACCGTCACCGTCGTCTTCCAGTTCTTCTGGCCCGGCGAGGTCGCGGCGTCGAGATCGCCGACGTGGTGGGCGCCGGTGGCGGGCGGCGCGCCGCCCAGCGCCCGATAGGCGTTGATCCGGCCGTAGCCGAAGTAGGCATCGCGCCCCGCCGTCCCGAGGTCGTCGGCGGTCGTCTCGAGCAGGCTGCGCAGCTGCGCGTTGGTACGGCTGCGGTCCTGGGCCAGCGCCAGGGCGGCGGTCCCGCTCACATGCGGAGTCGCCTGCGACGTGCCGCTGCGCGAGCTGTAGCCCGAGACCCCGCTGCTCCAGTTCGTGCTGTAGATCGCATCGCCCGGCGCCGCGACCGACATGTAGCTCGCATAGTTCGACAGGCTCCAGCGGCCGTCGTTGGCATCGGTGGCCGCCACCGCCATCACCGGGGCATAGGCGGCCGGATAGTACGGCGCGTCCGATCCGCCGTTGCCGGCCGCCGCGACGAGGAGCGCCCCTTTGTTCCAGGCGTAGTTGACGGCGTCGCGCAGGGTGGCCGAATCGGAGGTCCCCCCCAGGCTGATGTTGAGGATCTTCGCCCCCTGGTCGGCGGCGTAGATGATCCCCTGCGCGATGTCGCTGTAGGCGCCGCGATTCCCCTTGTCGAGCACCTTGACGACCAGGATGCGGACGTTCCAGGCCAGTGCGGCGATCCCCTGGGCGTTGTTGGTCGCCGCGCCGATGACCCCCGCCACGTGGGTGCCGTGACCGTTGTCGTCCGAAGGATCGGAGTCCTTGTTGACGTAGTCCCAGCCCAGGACGAGCTTGCCCTGCAGGTCGGGATGGTTGAAGTCCGCGCCGGTGTCGAGGACGGCCACCAGCACGTTCGCATCGCCCGTCGAGAGGTCCCAGGCCTGGTCGGCCTTGATCTTCTTCGGCCCGTACTGGTTGCTCGCGAAGTACGGATCGTTGGGCGTGGAGTCGCCGGCCGCGACGTAGTCGAGCTCGGCATAGACGACGTCGGGGAGGACGTTGTAGCAGGCCAGCGCCACCGTTTCCAGGCCGGGAATGACCCCCACGACGTCGATCTCGAGGGGCGAGCTTCCCGTGAGGCCGCGGATGACGTCGAGCGGCTGGCCGCCGCAGAGCCGGTGCAGGGCGAGCTTCTGGAGCAGTCCCAATCCGTCACCGAACCGGACCAGGACCTGCCCGGGCACATATTCCTGTGCCCGAGCCGCCGCCGGAAGCAATACCAGCACGAACAGACACCCCTGGACGAGGCGCCGGAGCGAAGCGATGCGGGGCATGTGTCTCTCCTCCCGATATCGGGATATCCGGCGCGGCGGAGACATCATCCCCGTCCGCGCCGGCCTTAAAATGAATTCAGCTCCGGTGCGGCGCGCAGAGCCGCCCGTTGTTGTAGTCGTCGAGCCGCAGGTAGAGGGGCTCGCCGGTGCGCCACGGCGAATTCGAGCCACCTCCCGTGACGCCGCTGCCGACCGGCCCGTAGGTGGCCATCCACTGATCGGCGCTGTTGATGGTTCCCTCGATGCAGCTCGAGAGGTTGCCGATGGCTACGTTCAGCTTCGCCGCGACCAGGGCGCGGAACAGGGTGATGGTCTTGTCGTGGTCGTCGGACTGCCCGAGCCAGTACAGGGCCTGCTCCTTCGTGTAGGTCACCCCGCCGATGGTGATCTGGTCGACCGGCCAGGCCTCGGGATGGTTCTTCCAGTAGCCCGGCGTGCCGGTGCCCGGCGAGGCCGCCGGCCGGTAGCCGAAGTCCACCGCCAGGTTGGTTTCGTCGGCTTCCAGGGTCACGGTCGCCGCGTTGGGCGTGTTCAGGCCGTCGGCGTCGTAGGTCTGGACGTACCCGGCCGGCAGGGTGCTCGCCACCACGCTCACCGTGTAGCGGCCCTCCGGGAGCTGGGTGAAGCCGTACAGCCCGTGCACCCCGGCCATCTCGGCCGTCACGGCCGTGCGGTCGAGCTCGTTGATGCCGTCGCCATCGATATCGCCCAGGAGGCGCACGGTGATTCCGTCGATGCCGATCTCGGCGCTGTCGACCACCCCATCGCCGTCCGAGTCGCGCCAGACCTGATCGCCCAGGGCGCCGCTCGCTCCCGTTGCCTCGCCGGTGCCGTAGCCGAAGTCCACCGCCCGGTTGCTCGCCCCGCCGCCCAGGACGACCGTGGCCACGTGAGGCGTGCCGGTGCCGTCCAGGTCGAAGGTCGGCGCCAGCCCCGAGGCCAGCGTGGAGGTGTCGATGCGCACCCGATAGGTGCCGGGCAGCAGGCGGGTGAACAGGTAGCTGCCGTCGGCCGCCGTGATCGTGTTGAGGGTGGCGTCGATCGAGCCGTTGCCGTCGAAGTCGGCCTCCAAGATGACCCGCACGCCGCCCAGGCCGGAGCTCGGCCCGTCGTTCTGCAGCCCGTCCTCGTTGTTGTCGAACCAGACGAAGTCGCCGATCGAGCCGCTGCCGCGGTAGCCGAAGTCGTAGGTCAGGACGTTGTTGTCGATCACTGTCTCGGTCTTCTGGTTGCCGGTCGTCGAGATCGCTCCGGCGAGGCGACCGCCGCTCGCGAAGTTCGAGGCGGCGACGCGGACGGTGTAGGTGCCGGCGGGGACATTGAACGCGTAGTGGCCGCTCGCATCCGTCGTCGTCGTGCCGATCACCGAGCCGAGTCTCCCGACGAGCTCGACCACGACGCCGGGGATTCCGCCCTCGCCGGCCCCGGACTGGACGCCGTTCCCGTCGATGTCGGAGAAGACCGTATCGCCCACCAGGAACGGGAACAGGGGCGTGCAGGGCTCGAACGTATCGCTGACACACAGGGCCCGATCCGGCAAGCGCAGGGCGTTCAAGTTGGCGAGGTCGACGCCGGTCGCCCGCAGCTCGAAGGTCCCTCCGGGGATGCTCGCCGTCGAGTAGTCCATCAGAGCGGGATTGAACGGATCCGTTGAGATGCGGAACTGCTCCCACTCCTGGTTGCCCGAAGGGTTGTTGTTCGCGAAGGACTGGCTGTCGGGGAAGATCAGGTCGTAGCGCACCGAGGGCGGCCGCAGGAAGATGGCATCGGCGGGGGAGGCGTCGTCCGCTGGATTGCCCGTGGTGGTCGGGGGGAGGCCGACGGCGACCCCTTCAGAGACCGCGTCCGCCGTCGCCCAAGGGGGCCGGAACGGGGAATTGGGCGTGTCCGGATCGTCGGTGTCCAGCTCGGTGCCGTCGAACTTCCCGTGGTCGAAGTCGCCGTCCCAGGCGGCGATGTCGGTTCCGGGGTCGAGCACATAGAAGAAGAAGCGGAAGGTGCCGTCGTACGGGGTGGGCGTCAGCGACGGGAAGCTCGGATAGATGGTCAGGAGGTCGGCGAATGAGGCCAGCGTCGCCATATAGGAGAACGGCTGGTCCTCCAGCCGGACCATCGAGATCCCGGTGGTCCGCAGCTTGAAGCTGTTGAACGAGTTCACCGCGGTGTTCAGCAGCACGATGCGCAGGTGGTAGATGTAGTTGCCGCTCGGCGAACGCGCATCGACCGTCGTGTTGACCGTGAAATCGATCCAGGCGTTGTCCGGCATGCTCAGCGAGCTGACCGAAGGGAAGCCGGGCACCATCTCGATGGTCGTTGTCTGGCTGCCGGTTCCCAGAGGGTCCGCATACAGGGTGTAACTGTAAGGAACGGTGCCCAGGTCCCAGTGCGCCCCTCCGGAGTCACCGTCGAAGAGGCCGACCTGGAAGGAGGGGGTCCCCGCCGGCACGGCGAGCTCGATGTCGAGCAGCGGGTCGCTCAGTGTCACCAGCAGGGGCCCCGACGCGATCACCAGGAACCGGGCGTCCGTCGTGCTGCAACTCGGAAAACATTTGAACTGTGCCATCAGGGGCTGCGCCTGGAAGCACAGTCCCAAAAGCACCAACGCCAGACAGAGAGATTTCACAATCTTCCAAACCGGACAGATCATCGGTATTCCTCCAGAGATGAACCGATTCTCGGAGCAGCGCGTCAGGAGAGCGTCAGTGCCGGAAGCCCGCATCGCGAAGAGGAAAACCTCCGGGCGATGAGGGGAACGTGCCGTCCTATCGGGTTGGCGAGAGAATCTCCCAAGGCCGTCAGGAATGCGTCAGGAGGTTGTGCGTTCGAGGAGCCCCCGCGCCAGGAGGTCGGCACAGAAGGCGGACAGATCCGTGCGCAGGGTCTCGGCGTCGATCCGATACCGGCCGATCAGCACCCGGTGGGCCGCTGTGAGATCGCCGGTTTTCACCAGCGCCCACCACATGGCGCCTGCCGAGCCGGGGAGACGCAACACCTCGCCGCTGTCGATCCGGGCAACGACGGTGTCTCCGTTCCAGCGGCCGAAGAGCACCGCGGGGGAGGGACGGAGGCGGCCCCGGCCGGCGGGCTGGACCTGGACGTCCGGCTTGGCGGCGGCGGCGCCCGGCTTGAAGCAGTAGGGGGGAGGGACCAGCTTCCACGCCGCCTCCAGGTCCGCCGCGGCGAGGTTCCGGATCACGTGCTCGGGCTCGTTCCAGGGGAAGCAGAGGCGCTCGCAGTCGCCGACCCAGTAGCGTTGAGGGCCCAGGCGCGCCACCCACCGGCGGTGCGCCTCGGCAAATCCATCCGTGAAGGTCTCGGGGAGGTAGTCGCGGAGGTCCCGGGCGGCCATGCAGGCCACGACCCGGGTCTCTCTTTTTTCGATCGCGGCGCGCAGATCTGGATGGGAGAAGAGATGGGCGAAAATGACCTGCGGCTCGGGGCGGCTCGCGAGGAAGGCGCCGAACCGGGCCCCGCTCTGCGCGCAGTCGTCGATGACCACGAGGGGACTGTTGGAGACAGCCTGAGCAGCGACCTGCGCTCGCGGCACGTCGAGCATGGAAGCCAGCATCCCCAGGACGATCAGCCCGCCGCGAGGGATTGCCGCGTAGGAGAGGCTTCGCACCTCCTGCACACCGAGCCGGCTGCGGAGTCGATCGGCCAGCTCTGCGACAGCTTCTTCTGCCTGTCGATAGCCGACATAGCGCAGTCGGCCCAGCGTGCTTTCGCAGGTCCGCGCCTGGATCGCCAACGCGCATGGGTCGACGTCTCCGTCGCACAGGATGCCGAGCACAGGCTCGGGCTCGACCCGTGCCAGGAAGACGATCCTGGCCTGGTCGGGCCAGTCCTGGCTGGCTCCGATGGCCGTCGCCAGCGCGACCAGCGCGGCGCGGTCGCTCCGCAGGCCGAGGCTCTGCCGGTAATGCCGCAGCGCATTGGAGTCGAAGCGAAGAACACAGCAAACCAGGGGACCGCCGCCTTTCGGGACGAGGCGCCCGCTGCCGCTAGATCGCCCTGCTTCCGCCAGACGCCCCGTCGAATTGAAATCCCCCGGGCCCTTGCGTGAGATCAAGCAAAGTTCCCCAGGCGATGAGCTGTGGAGGTGCATAGGGCCGGCGGCCGCGCGCCGGAGTGGCGGGTTTCGGGCGGTCCGAAGAAGAGATATGTGGCGCCTTCTTGGCTGAATGTTTCACGGCTGAGCGTTTCATAGTTATCTCTTTACCGCCTCGACGGGCACGCGGGGTGGTGCATCGGTCGGCAAGGTGGCTCGCAGCTCCTGGCCACGAAGCCACGTTTCGGTGCAGAGGAAACCGATCAGGGCGTCCCGCGGGCCGGGCGCGTCGGCATCCCGCCAGTAGTCCTCCCAGAGGCGCAGGGGTGCAGCCTCCGCGAGCAGGCCGGCCGCGACGACGCGCGATCCTTGGAGGAGCTCGCGGACCTTCCAGCGCATCTCGTGGCGCAGGCCCCGGTGCACGAGCTCCCCGAAATGGGCCGGGCGGGTCCTCCGGCGGACCTCTTCCGGCAGGAGGCCGGACTGCCGCAGGACGAGCTTGGTCCAACCGCCGCCAAACAGCAGCCGCGCTGGAAGGTGGCACAGGACCTCGATCAGCCGCCGGTCCAGGAACGGGTGCCGTGTCTCGACGCCGACCCCGGCCGCCGCAACGTCGAAGCTCGACATGACAGCCGCAAAGGAGCCCGAGGTCAGCATTCTGTAGCTGGCTCGCGCCGACCAGCTCCGCAGGTGCGTTGCAGGACGGCGGTCCGCGGTGGCCGCCGCCTCACGCCCCAGGAGCCGGCGCGCCAGCCGGCGCAGCGGCGGAGGGACGGCGGGCCGCACCCAGGCGTCGAAGAGCAGGCCGGCCGCCGAGCAGCGGCTCCAGCGCAGGAAGTGCGGGATCTCCGCCGCGAGCCGGGACCATGCGACGTCCCGCAGGAGGAGGGGCGTATGGTAATGCTGTCCTCCCAGGACCTCATCGCCGCCCAAGCCGGTCAACACGGCTTTGCAGCCGTCGGCCCGCGCCGCGCGCAGAGGCCGCATCAGCAAGGCGCGGTTGACGTTGACCTCCGGCTCGGCGAGCGGATACCCGCTATCGTGCCCGAAGTCGCGCAGTCCCCAGCTGTCATCGCTGGGAACGAACGTCGTGTGTGCCCGGGTGCACCGCCGGGCCACCGCCTCGGCATACTCGCGTTCCTCGGCGGCGGGCGTCTCCTCGAAGACACAGGAGTAGAAACGGAGGCCGTTGTGCCAGGGGAGCGCGCCCGTCTCGGCCAGGAGCTGCGCCGCACAGCACACAGTCGACGAGTCGAGCCCGCCGCTGACCAGGAAGCCGGCCGGACCGGTGCTGCGCAACTGTGCCTTGACCGCCGTCAGGAAGACCTCGCGGAACCGCTCGACCTCCTCCTCGTCGCGGCGCAGGGGCGGCGGCAGAGCTTCGCCGAACGTCCAGTAGCGCGACACGACCGCCTGCCCCGCTTCGACGGTCATGCGGTGCGCCGGAGGCAGCCGCAGGACGCCCCGGTAGGGGGTCTCCGCGATCCACCGCTCGAACCGTAAGGCGAGCAGGTCGCGCAGGAAGGGCTCGTGCACCTCGGCGGGGGTGTCCAGGGTGCCCAGCACCGCCTCGAGCGTCGAGGCGGCGATCAGCCGGTGGTGATCGAGCGCGTAGTAGAGGGGGCGGACGCCGAGCGGGTCGCGGGCCAGGAAGAGGCGCCGCCGGGGCGCGTCCCAGAGCGCGAAGGCGAAGTCGCCGACGAGGTGGCGTGGGCAGTCCTCGGCCCAGCGGTCGTAGGCTGCGAGGACGATCTCCGCGTCCGTCGCCGTGCGCTCGTCGACCGCGCCGCCGAGCTCGGCGCAGAGCTCGCCGCGGTTGTCGAGGCGCAGGTCGGCGCTGATCCACAGACGATCTCCCCGCTGGACAGGCTGGCGCTCGCCAGCCTCCTCGGGCGTGGTCCAGAAATGGGAGTGGACGAGGCCGACCGGACCGTTGCGCCAGGCGTTGCGGCCATCCGGACCCCGATGGGCGACCCCCTCGTCCAGCGCCGCCAGGTGATCCATCTGGACCGGGCCTCCCTCCCGGTTGAAGATCGCCGCGAATCCGCTCAAGCCTTGTTCCTCGGGTCCTGCCTCACTTCTCGGAATCCTTCAAATGGCTCACGACGAGATCGCCGAGCTTGCCAGGATCGCTCAAGAAGTGCTCTTCTCCCGTCTGCAGGTTCTTGATGCTTCCACGGAGAGCCTGTTCTCCCGGGCCGGCGGCCGGCTCTGCCCAGAACCGGACCAGGAACGAGCCCGATTGATGATTCCGGGATCTCTTCGTGCTCTCGGTACCCATCCGCATCCCCTTTCGAGTAAGTTCCTCTGGATTTCATAGAATAGGAGCCCATCTGGAACCGTAGAGTGCGCCTCAACCGTCAGGGAAGCGTCAGGAAGGAGCTCCGCTTGAATTCTGCAATGCCGAGGAAGCGCTGGTGAGCGAGCTCCGCGTGAGGCTCTTCGGAGGCTTCGAGGTCTGGCATGGCGACCAGCCGGTGGCGGGCTTCGAGTCGCAGAAGGTGAAGGCGCTGTTGGCTTATCTCCTCGCCCATCGCGACCGCGCTTTCAGCCGCGATCACCTGGCCGGCCTGCTCTGGCCGGAACACGACCCCGAAGCGGCCCGGCACACGTTGCGGCAGGCGATCTACAACCTCAAATCGGCGTTGGCGGGAGCCGCCAAGGAGCCACCCATCCTCACCGATCGCGGCGGGCTCAGGCTCAATCCCGACGCCGGCATCTGGCTCGACGTGGAAGCCTTCGAAGAGGCCGTCCGTCTGGGCAGGCGCGGGGACGCGGTCGACCTCCACCACCTGACGAACGCGGTCCAGCTCTACCGCGGCGAGCTTCTGTCCGGCTTCTTTTTGCGCGACTGTGAAAGCTTCGAGGAGTGGCTGGTCACCGAGCAGGAGCGCCTCCGCGAAACGGCGCTGGACGCTTTGCGTGCGCTGGTGGAGCACTACCGGCGGCGCGGCGAGCACCGCTTCGGTCTGTACTACGCCCGCCGGCTCGTCGCCCTGGAGCCCCTGTCGGAAGAGGCGCGGCGCGAGCTGATGCGCCTCGCCCTGCTCGCCGGCCGGCGCAGCTTCGCCCTGGTCGAGTACGAAAAGCTACGCGTCCTGTTGCGCGACGAGCTCGGCGTCGAGCCGCTGGAGGAGACGCAGGCGCTCTACGATTCGATCCTGCGCGAGAAGCCCGATCCCGGGGAGCCGGCGCCGGAGGTGGAGGTGCTCGGACCGCTGGTGCCGCTCGTCGGCCGCGAAGCCGCTCTCGCCGCCCTGCGTGAGAGCTGGCGGCGCACCCTCGAAGGGCGCGCCGGGCTGAGCCTGGTCGAGGGCAAGGACGGAGCCGGCAAGACCCGGCTGGTCAAGTCGTTCCTCGGCACGCTCACGGCGGAACGGCCCCGGGTGCTCAAAGGAGGGAGCCATGAGCTGGCGCCGCCGCGGGCCTATGGACCGATCCGCGAGATCCTCGCCTGTGCGGTTGCCGAGGAGGCCCAACTCGCGACCGTGCCGCTCACGGGGGTCCCGGTCGAGGTGCTGGCCGACCTGGCGCGGCTCGCCCCGCAGATCCGGGAGCTGCGGGCGGACCTTCCCCCTCCCGGGCCGCTGGCCGGCGATGCCGGCCGCGAGCCGCTGTTCGCAGCGGTCTCCTGCTGTCTCGCGGAGCTCTGCCGGGGCGACCGTCCCGACCCTCTCGTCCTCTTCTTGGACGATCTCCACCTGGCGGACCGCTCGTCGCTCGATCTGCTGGAGTACCTGCTGGTGCAGCTGGACGGTCTGCCGATCTGGATCGTGGCGACCGGGCGTCCCGGCCTGCCGCTGCCGGACGGCGAGGCGGTCTGCCGGGTCGCGCTCGGGTCCCTGCCTGACACCGCCGTCAACGAGATCGCCACCGCCCTGGTCGGCGAGGGGGAGGCTCCCGGGCTCGTCGCCCTGCTGGAGGAGGGGAGCGGCGGCCTCCCCCTGACGGTCGCGGAACGGATCAACGCTCTCTGGGATGAAGGCGCTCTGGCGCCGCGCGACGGGGAGGCGGGCTGGCTCCTGCGGCGGGGCTCGACGCTGCCTCAGGACCACGGCCTCGACACCCTCTGCGCCGCTCGTCTCGCGCGCCTGCCGAGCTCGGCGCGGCGGCTCGCCTACCTGGCCGCGGTGGCGGGACCCACGTTCGACACGGACCTGCTCGTGCGCGCCGGCGACGAGCACCCGGCGGTGGTCGACATCGGCCTGGAGATCCTGCTCAAGCGCTGGCTGGTGCGCCGGCACGTCACCTGGTGGGAGAGCGGCGGCCGCCAGCGGGACACGGTCCTGTGGACCCGGGGCGCCCGCCGGGGCGCGTTCGAGTTCGTCCATCCGCGGGTGCGGATGGCTTTCTACCGGCACCTCGATCCGGTGCGCCGGCAGATCCTGCACGGCCAGGTCCTCGCCGTCCTGGAAGAGCAGGGGAGCGAGCCGTCCCGGCATCTCCAGGAGCTCCTGGCCTGGCACGCGGCCGCGGCGGGCCAGTGGGAGAAGGCCCTCGCCTGGTCGCTCGAAGCGGCGGAGCAGGCCCGCGCCCTGCTGGCTCCCGACGTCGCCTTCCGCTGGCTCCGCCAGGCCGAGGACGCCCTCTCCCGCCTCGGCGACAAAGCTGGCCCGGAAGCCCGCGCCCGGCTGCGCGCGCTGGCCGGGTAGGGGCTTGACATTCCCCTGCCGCTCTTCCTACACTGCTCTCTGTTAGCAGTCACCGCGACCGAGTGCTAACAGCGAGCGGTGGCGGCCCGAGACCGGATCCGAAGAAGATTCAAGGCAGAAATCAGGCTCAATCGAGCCGATTCCGTTTTCCTTAAACGTCTGAAGGAGGTAGAGAGCCGTGAGCAACGTCGACATTCGTCCGCTGCACGATCGGGTGCTGGTGAAGCGTATCGAGACCCAGGAACAGGTCCGGGGTGGGATCATCATTCCGGACACCGCCAAGGAGAAGCCGCAGGAGGCCGAGGTCATCGCCGTCGGTCCCGGCAAGCTCCTCGAGGACGGCAAGCGCTCCCCGATGGACGTCAAGACCGGCGACCGCGTCCTGATGGGCAAGTACTCCGGGAGCGAGATCAAGCTCAACGACCAGGATTACGTGATCCTGCGCGAGGAGGAGATCCTCGCCGTGGTCGGCAACGGTAGCGTCTAGAACTGAATTTCGCGAACCCCAATTCTGGAGGAATTGAGCATATGGCCAAGCAGATCATCTACTCCGGGGACGCGCGCGCCGCGATCCTGCGGGGTGTCAACAAGCTCGCCGACGCGGTCAAGGTGACCCTCGGCCCCAAGGGGCGCAACGTCGTCATCGAGAAGAAGTTCGGCTCGCCGACGATCACCAAGGACGGCGTGACCGTGGCCAAGGAGATCGAGCTCGCCGATCCGGTCGAGAACATGGGCGCGCAGATGGTGCGCGAGGTCGCCTCGAAGACCTCCGACGTGGCCGGTGACGGCACCACCACGGCGACCGTGCTCGCCCAGGCGATCTACCGCGAGGGCTCCAAGAACGTCACCGCCGGCGCCAACCCGATGGAGATCAAGCGGGGCATCGAGCTCGCCGTCAAGGCCGCGGTCGATTCGATCGACAAGCTGTCCCGCCCGGTCGAGGGCAAGGACATCGCCCACGTCGGCACCATCTCCGCCAACAACGACGAGGAGATCGGCGGCATCATCGCCGAGGCGATGGGGAAGGTCGGCAAGGACGGCGTGATCACGGTCGAGGAGGCGCGCGGCCTCGACACCACCCTGGAGGTCGTCGAGGGCATGCAGTTCGACCGCGGCTACCTGTCGCCCTACTTCGTGACCGATGCGGAGCGCATGGAGACGGTGCTCGAGAACTGCAAGATCCTCTTGAACGAGAAGAAGATCAGCTCGATGAAGGACCTCCTCCCGGTGCTCGAGCAGATCGCCAAGCAGGGCCGGCCGCTCCTCATCATCGCCGAAGACATCGAAGGCGAGGCGCTGGCCACCCTGGTGGTCAACAAGCTGCGCGGCACGCTCCACGTCGCCGCCTGCAAGGCCCCGGGCTTCGGCGACCGCCGCAAGGCCATGCTGGAGGACATCGCGGTTTTGACCGGCGGCAAGGTGATCACCGAGGACCTCGGCATCAAGCTGGAGAACGTCCGCCTGGAGGACCTGGGCGACGCCAAGAAGGTCGTCCTCACCAAGGACGAGACGACGATCGTCACCGACTCGGACGACGCGAAGCGGCACGAGACGATCGCCGGCCGGGTGAAGCAGATCCGCAACCAGATCGAGGAGACCACCTCGGACTACGACCGCGAGAAGCTGCAGGAGCGGCTGGCCAAGCTGGTCGGCGGCGTCGCGGTGATCAAGGTCGGCGCGGCGACCGAGACCGAGATGAAGGAGAAGAAGGCGCGCGTCGAGGATGCGATGCACGCGACCAAGGCGGCCGTCGAAGAGGGGATCGTCCCCGGCGGCGGCGTGGCTCTCCTGCGGGCCATCAAGGCGGTCGACGCCGTGATCGCCGAGGGGGACGTGCGGGTGGGCGTGAACATCGTCCGCCGCGCGCTCGAGGAGCCGGCCCGCCAAATCGCCATCAACGCCGGCGAGGAGGGCTCGGTGATCGTCAAGCAGCTCCTCGGGAGCAACGGCACCAGCGGCTACAACGCGGCCAACGGCAAGTTCGAGGACCTGGTCGAGGCCGGCGTCATCGATCCGGCCAAGGTGACCAAGACCGCGCTCCTCAACGCGGCCTCGATCGCCGGCCTCATGCTCACCACCGAGGCCCTGGTCGCCGAGATCAAGGAAGACGATAAGAAGGGCGGCGGCGGCCCGGGCGGCATGCCGGGCGGCGGCATGGGCGGGATGTATTGATCCGGTAATCCCTCACCCCCGGCCCCTCTCCCACGAGTGGGAGAGGGGTGTGGGTTAGGGGATCAGATGTTGCCGGGGGTTTTCTGGGTATCCTGCACCCCTCTCCCGCTTGCGGGAGAGGGGCTGGGGGTGAGGGCTCACCCCTCCGCCTCGCTCGCCTCTTCCTCCCGCACGGTCTCCGAGTCCCCCATCAAGATCCGGCGCAGCGCGTCGGCATGCCGCTCGGCCTCTTGGGCCCGCCGGGTATAGCGCGTCTCCACCGGCAGGTCGCGCGAGCGGCCTTGCCGCATCCGCCGCTCCATGCGGTGCGCCAGAGCGGCGTTCTCCTCCAAGGCGCGCACAGCGGCCCAGAGGCTCGCCTCGAGCGTCTCGGACTGCTTGGCGAGGAGGCTTGCGGGCGAGTAGGCGTGGCCGGTCCGGCAGCGGAAGTGGATGAGCCCCGACTCCTCCCGCTCGAACAGGGACCCGCCGCAGTCGGGGCAGGTCAGGCCGGAGGGGACTCCCCTTCCCTCCCGATCCTCCCCCAGTTCCAACTCCTGCTTGATGGGCATGGCGTCCTCCTCTCCGGGAGGCAACTGCGGGTCGTCCACCGGCTGATGGACGAGATCCGCGAGGAGCGAAGCGATTCCCGCCAGGGGCAGGACGTGATCGACGTCCACCGACGCGATCGCGCTGCGCGGCATGCCGGGATAGTCGGCCTCCTCGGGATCCTGGACCACCGCCACTCCGCGATGTTTCTTGACGACCGCGAGCCCGGCGGTGCCGTCGTCCAGGTTGCCGGTGAGCACCACCGCCACGACGCGCGGACCATAGACCTCCGCCCCGGTGCGGAAGAGCACGTCCACAGAGGGTCGATGGCCGTTCTCGGTCGGTCCCCGCGAGATCCGCACCCGCTCCGGCTCGATGACCAGATGGTGGTCGGGCGGGGCCACGTAGATCTTCCCGGGCACGATGGGCTCGCCGTCCCTGGGATGGACCGCCGGCAAGGGCCCCACCCGGGAGAGGATCGCGGGCATGGAGCTGGAGCTGAAGGGCGCCAGGTGAATCACCACGAACACGGCCGCGGGAAGATCGCGCGGCAGGTGGCGCGCCAGCTCGGCGAGAGTCTGGACTCCGCCCGCGGAGGCGCCGATCAGGATGATGTCACGCCCGGCCACAAGCCGATCCTACACCTGTTCCACCTGGCGCTCTGGAGTCTGTTCCTGGGTCGATTCCAGGACTTCGCGGACGGTGGTGAGGAAGGTCCCTGGGGAGAACGGCTTCTGGAGGAAACGATGGCGCGGCACCAGCGCGCCGTGCTTTGCGACGGCATCCTCGGGATAGCCGGAGATGTAGAGCACGCGCGTCTCCGGCCGCAGGGTATGGAGCGTCTCGACCAGCCGGCTGCCGTTCATGTGCGGCATCATCACGTCGGTGATCATCAGGTGGATCGGCCCCGGATGCCGGCGAGCGATCTGCAGGGCCTCGGCGCCGTCGCGGGCGGGGAGGACGCTGTAGCCGTTGGCTTCCAGGACCTCGGTGGCGGGCTCGCGGATGTTGTCCTCGTCCTCGACCAGGAGGACGACCTCGGAGCCGGCGGGCGCGCGGCTCTCCACCGGCGGGAGCTCGGGCTCGTCACGCGCGGCGTCCGCCTGGGGCAGATAGATCGTGAAGGTCGTCCCCGCGCCCGGTGCGCTCTCGGCCTGGATCTCGCCCCCGCTCTGGCGGACGATGCCGTAGACCGTGGAGAGGCCGAGGCCGGTCCCCTGGCCTCTCTCCTTGGTGGTGAAGAACGGCTCGAAGAGGCGGGCGAGGACCTCGGGGCTCATGCCCACGCCGGTATCGGTGACCGTCAGCGTCACGTAGGAGCCGGGAGGAAGCCGCAGCTGGTTTTCCTCGGAGAGCTCCATGCTCGCCGTCCGGATCGTCAACCGGCCGTCCTCGGGCATGGCGTCGCGGGCGTTCGCGATCAGGTTCAAAAGGACCTGCTCGAGCTGGCCGAAGTCGGCGTAGACGAGCCCCGTTGCCGGGTCGATGTCGAGGCCGAGCACGATGTCTTCGCCGAGGAGACGGCGCAGGATGGGCTCCATGCTCTCGATCAGATCGCCCAGCGAGAGCCGCGCCGGGTTGAGCGCCTGCTTGCGGCTGAAAGCGAGGAGCTGGCGGGCGAGCGCGGCGGCGCGCTCCCCGGCATGCTGGATCTCCTCCGCGTGCCGTTGGATGTCGCGCTTCGCGCAGCGGTCGTCGAGGAGCAGCTCGGAGTGGAAGGCGATCGCCGCCAGCAGGTTGTTGAACGAGTGGGCGACGCTGCCGGCCAGACGGCCGATCGCCTCCAGCCGCTGCGAATGCCGCAGGCGTTCCTGGCTCTCCCGCAGAGCGTCTTCGGCGGCGCGGCGCTCGGAGATGTCCTGCAGGACCCAGCGCAGACCGGCCGGCTTCCCGGCCTTCTCGTCCACGTCGCGCGCGACCGTCGCCAGGACCTTGCGGGCCGGGGAGCCGTGCGGCTGGAGGGTGAGCTCACGCTCGCGGGGCGCCGGCTGGTCTTTCATCTCAGCCAGCAGGGCACGGAAGCCTCCGCGTTCCGCCGGGGGGAGGAAAACCGCGAACGGCTTGCCGAGCAGCGCCTCCTCGGCGCTGTGCAGCAGAGCGGTGGCCGCCCGATTGGCCTGCCGGATCACGCCGGTCAGGCCGGTCACGAGATAGCCGACCGGAGCTCCAGCGAAGAGGTCCTGGAAGCGGTGGCGCTCGATCTCCAGCGCCTCCCGTGCGGTGATCAGCTCCTCATTCTGCTGGGAGAGCTCCTCCTCGGCGACCTCCACCTCCTGCAGGGCCTCCTGGAGCGCCGCCAAGGCCTCGGTGAGCTGCCTCCGGCGGATCGGAGCCGTGCCGGCGAGCTGGTTCCGGACCTCGGTGAGCTGTCCCTGGAGCTTTTCCGACCCTGTGACGGCCATGACTCACCTCTTTCGACGTCGACCGAGACTCTCAGCTCTGCTCTGCCTGGTCAACCAGCACGACGACGCCGGTGGTCCCCTCACCCGACCGCAGAGGCATGCACTGCACCTGGCACTGGACCAGCTTGCCCCGCCGGTTGACCCCGTCCAGGACGATCGTCCGGTTCGGCGGAGCGTTACCGTCGAGGCACTGGCGCAGCGGTTGCCGGAGCTCGCCGACGGGGAGACCGATGTCGAGGTCGAGAAAGGCCTGGCCCCTCGTCTCGCTCGCGCGTGCTCCCCAGAGCTCCTCGGCCTTCGGGCTCCAGATTTTTACTTGCAGGTTCCGGTCCAGGACGACGACCGCCGAGCGCAGGCTGGAGAGGATGGACTCCAGATAGACGTTGAGCAGGCTCAGCTCGTCGGAGCTCTGCTGGAGCTGCTCGTTCGTCGTCCGCAGCATCTCGTTGGTCGATTGCAGCTCCTCGTTCATGGTCTCCAGCTCTTCATTGGCCGACTGCAGCTCCTCGTTGGTCGTCTCCAGCTCTTCGATCGTGCTCTGGAGCTCCTCGTTGGTCGTCTCCAGCTCTTCGTTGGCCGACTGGAGCTCCTCGTAGGCGGTCTCCAGATCCTGGTTGGTCCGCGCGAGAGCCAGCTGGAGCTGATGCGAGTGGGTCAGGTCCTGGAACGACACGGACGCGCCCAGGAGGACCGCCTTGCCATCGAGGAGCGGCACGACCTGGATTTCGAAGTTGCGGAGCTGGCCGTCGGCGCGGCGCCACTCCACGTCACTGAGCAGGACGGGGAAGCGTTTCGCGTACGCCTCGTCGAGACGGGAGCGCAGCTCAACCGGCCGGTAGGACAGCTCGAGATCCTGGACCACGCGCCCGAGGTCGCGTTCCCCCAGGCCGAAGAGCTGCCGTGCCTTCTCGTTGGCGAGGACCAGATACCCCCGGTCGTCGACGACGATCTGGGCCACCTGGCCGGCGTCGAAGGCAGCTTCGCGCAGGCGCTGCGGGCGAGCGCTCATCCCGTTGGGCTCTGCCGGGGCTCCCGGCGAGCTGAACGCCAGCAGACGCTCGCGCAGGTTGGCCGTGGGCGCCCGCGTGAAGATGCGGTGCTTCAAGTCCACCGGCCGGAAGCTGTTGGCGTGGGTCAGCAGCGTCTCGGCCTTGCCGAGGAACAGGTACCCGTGCTTGTTGAGCGCGAAGTGGAAGCGCGCCAGGATCTTCTCCTGGGTCTCGGCATTGAAATACATCAGGGTGTTGCGGCAGGCCAGGAGGTCGAGACGGGAGATCGCGGCGTCCTGGATGAGGTCGTGGCGGCCGAAGATGATAGAGCGGCGCAGGTCGTTGCGGAAAACGAAGCGGCCCGCGGTGCGCTCGAAGTACTTGTCCAGCAGCGCCTGCGGCACGCCGCTCACCTGGCGCGCTTCGTAGCTCGCCTGGCGGGCGGCGGCGAGCGCCCCCTCGTCGGCGTCGGTGGCGTAGATCTTGACCCGCCGCCGGAAGTCTTCCTCTCCCATCACCTCGGCGAGCACCATGGCGAGGCTCAAGGCTTCCTCGCCCGAGGCGCAGCCGGCGCTCCACACCCGCAGGGGGCGGCCCGGATCCCGCTCCTCCAGCAGGCGCGGCAGGATCTTCTCCTGCAGATGGTGCCAGGACGCGGTGTCGCGGAAGAAGCTGGTGACGTTGATCAGGACCGTGTCGAAGAGGGGCTCGAACTCGTGCGGATGGACTTCGAGATAGTCGATGTACTCGGCGTAGCTCTTCACCCCGACCTCGCGCATCCGCTTCTGGATGCGGCGCATCAGGCTGGAGACCTTGTAGGCGCTGAAGTCGAAGCCGCGGCTGGCCTTCAGATAGTCCAGGAGCCTGGTGAACTCGCTGGCAGCAGGGTCCTCCGGCATGAGCCCTCCGGCCAAGGCGTCAACACGATGCAGTGGAGAAGGATTCGTCCTCTGCGAAAAGAGGCACGAGAAGGCGGCACGGGATCGCTCTCTCCAGACTCCGGAGGAGCCAGGCCGCGGGATCTTCGAGGCGGTCCCAGCGGAGCAGCAGGTTGACCAGGACCTCGTCGAGCAGCTCGCCGGCCTCCTCCTCGGAGACCCAATGACGCCGGAAGAGGACCTCCAACTCCGGACGGCACCCCTGAACGATCCGCTCGAGGACCTCGGGCTCCGGCAGCTCTCGGTGTTCGGTCATCATTGCGGTTTCTCTCGCGACAGAGGGAAAATACCGCAATGGGGAATGGAGGGCAACAGGCGCCTCCGCCGAGTCAAGAGGCAGGCGGTGAGGGGGTGTTCCGCGTGAATCGCAGGACCTTGCGGTCGGGGAGCGTCTCGTCGACGGCGAGGATCTCGGTCGCGAGCTCGTGGCGCTGGGCCTCGGCGAGGCGGCGGGCGGCCATGCTCATCCCCATGCGGCGCATGGCGAAGACCACCGAGAACTCCAGGACGCCCAGGGCGACTCCCAGGGCGGTCTCGCCGGTGAACGCCACCAGCAGAGCCATACCGCAGAAGCTCACGGCCACCAGGTAGAGGACCTTCACCGTGCGGGTACGCTCGGTGCCGAAATGGGCCAGCAGGTGGTGCAGGTGCTGCCGGTCGGCGTGGAACATGCGCAGGAAGCGCTCGGCCGGAGGGCTGTGCGGACGGTCGAGGAAGCGGACCGCCATCACCAGCAGCGTGTCGATGACCGGCAGCCCGAGCGCGAGGATCGGAACCAGGATGGCCACGGCCGCGGGTGCCTTGAGCGACGAGTGGACGGTCGCCGCGGCCAGCAGGAAGCCGAGCGTGAGGGACCCGGAATCGCCCATGAAGATCTTGGCCGGCTCCCAATTGTGGCGCAGGAACCCGAGGCAGGAGCCGGCGGTGGCGGCCATCAGCAGCACCGTCCCCGCATTGCCCTGGAGGATCGAATAGGCGAGCACGCTCGTCGCGATGATGGCCACGACGCCGCTCGCCAGGCCGTCGAGACCGTCGATCAGGTTGATGGCGTTGGTGACGCCGACGATCCACAGCAGGGAGACGACCGGGCCGAACCAGCCGAGCTGGATCTCTCCCACCAAGGGCAGGCGGAGCACCTCGAACGACCAGCCGATCTGGACGAGCAATCCGGCGGCGAGGATCTGGCAGACGAGCTTCTTGGCGACCGAGACGCCCACCAGGTCGTCGATCGCGCCGACCAGGAAGACGAGGCCGGTCCCCAGGGCGAGGACGAGCATCTCGCTGCGCTGCAGGTTGTCCCATTTCCCCCAGCGGGAGACGCCCGCCATGCCGGTCCCCAGGGCGAGCCCCATCAGGATGGCCACGCCGCCCAGGCGCGGCACGGCGCTCGTCTGCAGCTTGCGGGTATCGGGATGGTCGAGCGCGCGGAGAGCGAAAGCCAGCCGGGTGACCGGCGGGATCATCAGGTTGGTCAACAGAGCGGCGATCAGGGCAGCGCCCAAGGCATAAAAAAGAATGTTGCTCATACAGCTACACCATGACTACACAGCTTTCCGGACTCAAAGTTTACTCGTGGACCTGACTCTATATTAGACCGATTTGCGCGCGGCGCAAGGGGGGAACGCCTCCAGCGCCTCCAGTGCCGCCGCGACCGCCGCCGGGTCTCCCACCTCGGCACGGACGTAGCGGTCCGGAGGGAGCCCCCGGGCGCAGAGGAGGTGGACGTCGGAGCGCTCGCTCCCTATATAAAGGACAGGGCGGCCGGACTGGACGCAGCCGTGGACCTTCGAGGGGAGGACGTAGCCGACGAATTCGTCGCGCAGGGTGATCAGGTGGGCGTCGGGCGTGACCAGGAGGCGCGGCAGGAGCTCCAGCGGCACCGGCCGGCCGCGGTGGACCGGCAGCCCTTCGCTGCGCAGGATCTCCTCGACCCGGTCGGCCTTGGCGCCGGTGGCGTTGAGCCAGAGGACCACCCGGCCGGAGCCCTCGCGGTGATGGCGGCGGTATCCTTCGATGAACGTCTCGTGGTCGTGCGCCACGCCGAAGTTACCCGAATAGAGGAGGACGGTGCGGCCGCGCAGCTCCTCCGGGAGGGGAAGGGGCTCCGTCTCCGGAGGGATCTCGACGGGCGACGGGTCGCGCTTGAGGACGATCCTCTCTAAAGGAATGCCGATCTCCAGGAGGCGGGTCCGCTGGTCCTCGCCGAGAACCTCGAAGCGGCCGACCCGGCGGCGCAGGAAGACCGTCCAGCGATGGAAGAGCCGGAGGAGAGCGGGGACGTTCTCCGGCCCCATCTCCGCCATCAGGCACTCCGGATGGAAGTCGGTGATCCGGTAGGTCAGCGGTCTGCGGAAGAAGAGGTTCAGCGGCACCAGGAGGTGGATCAGGAACGGCGGGCTGCCGGTGAACAGGACCTCGTCGGCGCGGCGGATCTCGCGGCGCAGGGCCCGGATCAGGGCCAAGTCGGTCCGCAGGGTCCACAGCGCCCGCCGCTGGAAGTCGGCCCGGTCGTAGAGCTCGGCGCGGAGGCGGATGATGCGCAGCCGGCCGGCGCCCACGGGCTCCTCCTCGATCGACGTCGCGGTCGAGGAGAGACCGGCGAGGACGACGTCCTCACCCGCCGCGGCGCGCTCGCGGGCGAACAGGAGGCTGTACTGGCCGACGGCGCCGAAGTCCGGCGGCAGCCAGTCGCAGAGGTAGAGGAGGGTCCTCACAGAGCCCTCACCCCCGGCCCCTCTCCCGCGAGCGGGAGAGGGGTGTAGGTTAGGGGTTTTCGCTGTGCCATGCTGTCTCGGTGCGCGAGGAACGGGTAACCTTCTCCCCTCTCCCACTCGTGGGAGAGGGGCCGGGGGTGAGGGGTCCTCACCGCTCCGTCAGCATCTCCTGCAGATATCCGCTCACCACCTCGGGCTGACGGGAGGAGAAGTACCAGTCGATGGTCTTGTGGAGGCCGTCCATGAACTTCATCTGCGGCTCCCAGCCCAGGAGCTCCCGGGCCAGGCGGTTGCTCGCCACCCGGTTGAGCGGGCCGGTGGGCATGTGGGGGAGGAGCTTGATCTCGGCCTTGTGGCCGGTGTAGCGCAGCACCTCGCGGACCGCGTCGATCACCCGCGTGCGCTCCTCGGTGCCGAGATTGACCGCGGTGCCGTCGTCGATCGTCTCGGCACACAGGGCCATGCCGCGCACGATGTCCCCGACATAGGTCCAGTTGCGGATCTGGGTGCCGTCTCCCCAGACCTCGAAGGGGTTCTGGCGGACGAAGGCGCGGGCGATCATGGCGATCACCGCATGGTTCTCCACCCCGCGCTCGCCATAGACCGTGAAGAAGCGGCAGGAGGCCGCCTTCAAACCGAAGTCGCGGGAGTAGGCCTGGAGCGTCATCTCGGTCATCAGCTTCGCCCAGCCGTACATGTTGTCGGCGTCGTAGGGCGGTCCGACCATCTCCTCGGTCAGGTAGAGCTCCTTCGTCACGTCCCCCTGGAGGAAGTTGGGGTAGACGCAGCCCGAGGAGGCGAAGACGAACTTCTCCACACCGGCCTCGTGGGCGGCCTTGATCAGCATGCCGTCCAGCGCCAGGTTCTGGGCGCAGGCGGCCTGGTGGAGGTCGACGTAGCCGCGACCGCCGTGGATCGCGGCGAGGTGGAAGACCACCTGGACGCCCGCGACGGCGCTCTGGGCCACGCCCGGATGGAGGAGGTCCTCCTGGCGGAATTCGACCACGCCGGAGTCGATGTGCCCCTGGATGTTCGCGAGCTTGCCGCTCGACAGGTCGTCGACGACGCGGACGTCCCGGGCCCCCTTCTCGACCAGCAGGTCGATCAGGTGGGAGCTGATGAACGAGGCGCCCCCGGTGACCAGGATCTTCTTCTGACTCCAATTCATGCTCTGCCTCTCATCGCCGTCTCGGAGGATTCGCGGATCTTCTCGGATTGTTCGAGAAAGAGCTTTGAAGAGTGTAGCATCAGCCGCGAATGGCCCGCCATCCTCTGATCCTCCTCGCGTTGGCGCTCGTCCTCCGCTCCGGAGCCGCCGTCCTGCTGGGCCCCCATCCCTTCGACGACACGTTCATCACCTTCCGCTACGCGCTCAACCTGGCCGCCGGGCACGGCTTCGTGTTCAACCTCGGGGAGCGGGTGTTGGGGACGACCACGCCGCTCTGGGCGTTGCTCCTCGCCGGGCTCCACGCCCTCGGCGCTCCTCTCCCCGCGACGGCGCTGGCTTTGTCCCTCCTCGCCGACGCGGCCACCGCGATCCTGATGTGGCATCTGCTGGACCGTCTGGGGTTCCCCGTCTGGGTCTCGCTGGCCGGCCCGCTGCTCTTCCTGGCTGTTTTCGACGCCTTGTCGATCTCGCGGTCGGGCATGGAGGCGCCGCTCTTCGCGGCCCTGGTGATGGCGACGCTGTCCGCACTGGCGGCGGGCCGGCCCGCGGCGGCCGGCTGCGCCGCGGGTCTCGCCGCGCTGACCCGGCCCGAAGGGCTGGTCCTGCTCCCCCTGCTGCTCCTCGCCGGCGTGCTCCTGCCGGGTGAGATGCCGCTGCGGCGCCGGCTGCTCGGAGCCGCGCTGGCTGCCGCAATCCTGGGAGCCTGGGCGGTTTTCGCGGTGGGTTACTTCGGCTCGTGCGTGCCGCAGTCGATCGTGGCCAAGGCGAGCCACGTGGCGCAGGACCCCGGGCTCGCCCGCTTCAGCTGGATGAACCTGGCCCTCTTCGCCACCTTCGGCCAGTTCGGGGGCGGGATCTACCAGCGGACCCTGCTGCAGCTCAACTTCCTTCTGATCCCGCTCGCCGGGGTGGGAGCCGCGGGCCTGCTGCTGAAGGCGCTCCGGGAAGGAGGACGCGCCGCCTGGCTCCACGCCGTCCTCCTGATCTGGTTCCCCCTCGGCTATATCGCGGGCCTGGCGCTTTCCCACGCCTTCACCTGGTTCCCCTGGTACTACGGCCCGATCTACCCGTTCGCGGCGCTGCTCGCCGCGGCCGGAGCCTCCACGGCCCGCCGGGCCGGACCGGTCCTGATCGCGCTGCTGGTCGCCGGCCAGCTGGCGGCGGCCGTCCGGGTGAAGCTCCCGGCAGACCGCGACTTCATGATCGCCGGCTATCTCCAGAGCGCGGGAACGATCCCGCGGGAGCCGGGCGTCCGGGTGGCGGCTCTGGAGATCGGTGCTGTGGGCTGGAAGGTTTGGCCGCTGCCGGTGATCGACCTGCTGGGGCTGGTGACGCCCGAGGCCGTCGGGCGCGAGCCGCTGGACGTCCTGCACGCCCGGCTCCCCGAGTACCTGGTGGTCCGCACCGACGACGCGGCGCCGCTCCTGGCCCGCGCCGGCCGGGAGAGCTGGTTCGCCGCGTCCTATTTGCGCCAGACGGTCGTCCGGGATCCGTGGAGCCCCCGGGAGTTCATCGTGTTCCGCCGCCGCCCTCCGGCAGCAGCTTCAGATGATCCTGTTCTTCTTGCCCCATGATATCCAAGCGTCCGCCATTTTCTTGAGATGGCCCCGATCGGATTCGGGCACCGGGTCCAAACCGGTAATCGCCGTGAGAGCCCAGAACCAGTGGTCCGGCTCCCTTTGAAGCTCTCTCAGAATGAACGGCAACGCCGCCGGGCCTTTGCCGATGATCCGCTGGTAGGCCGGATGCATGGCCAGAGCCGCGGCAGTGCCCTTGACGGGGTTTCTCGACCTACGCCATTGTTCGGCGAGCGAACGAAGCTCTTCCTCCTGCCGATCGCTTACGGTGGCTACGCCTCCCGAGCCCTGCTCATCGAGAGGTGGGTTCTTCTGTGAGCTTGTTCGAGCCATAGATCCCTCGATCAGCCTAGTTCTACTTTGTCAGATTGTCGGGCAGCCCTCCTGTCGACCTGTAAATGACCACAGCATCCCGGCCAAGATCTGCTTCATAGGAGTTCGTTGTTGTCTTTTTGAGCTCCAGGGGTTTCTGGGCAAGCTCCCTGAGAG
>WNGB01008950.1_pt1 | contig 26726 bp, 27 predicted proteins | sample 5400681 | NCBI WGS metagenome assembly WNGB01 (sample SAMN13153367, study PRJNA577476) | soil metagenome | isolation source: 115 cm soil or saprolite under grassland replicate 2 | place: USA:California | collected 2016-06-15
ATCGTGATCTGTCATCGCCAAGATCTGACGCAGTCATGCTAGGCTCGGGCTCGGCGGGAGTCGAGGATTGGACCGGGAAGCTCGGGACCGCTGTCGGGCAGGATGCGATTGTCGTGGTCGACGCGCACCACTCTCGGCACGTGGGTTTTGGCTTCTGCCGGGTCCATGTCGGCGAACGTCGCCAGAATGACCAGATCGCCGGGACGGTTGAGGTGCCCCGCTGCTCCGTTGATGCATACCGTGCCGGATCCGCGCGCCCCTGCGAGTGCGTAGGTGACGAGCCGCGAACCGTTGGTCACGTTCCAGATGTGGACCGCCTCGTAGGGGAGGATGCCCGCCGCGTCCATGAGATCGGCGTCGATGCTGACGCTCCCCTCGTAAGCGATATCCGCGTGGGTGACCGTTGCGCGATGGATCTTCGACTTGAAGACGTTGAGGCGCATGATGGATGTCTCTGCGTCGAAGGCGTAGCGGCCTGCTCCACTGCCGGTCCGCTCGCCCGACCCCAGGAGTGTAGGTTCCAGGTCCGGCTGCCGCAAGGCTCATGCGTCCCGGCTCCAAAGTTGGCCCACGCGCGAGGAGCCGGCTATGGGCCAAGTTCGCCACGAGGTGGATGCGATGCGGACCAAAGCGGAGATGCTGGATGAACTCAAAGTCATGCTGTACGACGCTCTTTTGGCGAAGGCCCAAGGTGCCGCCGCCCCGCGCCTGGCACGGGCGCAGGGGCTCGCCGACGGCTACATGACGGCGCTGCTCGAGGCCGGCATCGCGAGCAACCAAGAGCTCCTGAGCCTGGTAGCCGACGCCCGCGCGACGGTGGACGGTCCAGCGGTCACGTCCCTTTCGACGCCGGACGACTCCGAGGTCGCGGCCTAGCTCCGCAACGCTGGCGCCTCGCATCCCATTCGGGAAAACCGCCAAGATGCCAGGGTCGCCAAATGGTTGACTTTCTTCGTCGGCGCTACGGCGAGGCGAAGGTAGCGTCGTGGGCGACGTGCATCAGGTTGCGGAAAAGGTCGAGCCGCGTGCTGATATCGGAAATTCCGACGCGTCCCACTTTCGCCGTTCCCACCGCTTCCACGCAAAACGATGCCGCGGCCGACCCGGCCATGATGGCTCGGCGCATCCCAGGCCCCGAGAGATCGCCGGTTCGAGCGAGATAGCCAGCCAACGCGCCGGCGAACGTATCCCCGGCTCCGGTCGGATCCACCACTTCTTCGAGAGGATAGGCAGGGGCGAAAAAAGTCGATTCGCCGTCGAAGAAGAGAGCGCCGTATTCGCCTCGCTTGATGATGAGGGCCTTCGGTCCGCGGCGTAAAATATCCTTAGCCGCCTTACAGATGTTGTGCTGCCCCGAGAGCTGCCGCGCTTCCTCGTCGTTGATGACGAATAAATCGATTCGCTTGAGCATCGTGGCGAGAGCATCGGGCTCGCCGTCGATCCAAAAATTCATGGTGTCGGCGATGACGAGTTTGGGGGATTGCACCTGATCGAGCACTTCGATCTGCAGGGCGGGGTGGATGTTGCCCAAAAGAACGTAAGGAGAATCGAGGTACGAGCGGGGCAGCTTGGGTCGGAAATCAGCGAAGACATTGAGATGCGTTTCGAGGGTGATGCGGCTCATCAGCGTGGTGTCGTAGCGGCCCGCCCAGCGAAAGGTCTGTCCCGACGCGCGCTCGAGGCCGGCGAGGTCCACATTTCGGCGCGAAAGCGCCTCGAGGTCGCCGGATGGAAAATCCTCTCCGACGACCGCCACCAATCGGACGGGCGAGAAGATGGAGGCGGCATAGGCCGAGTAGGTGGCCGATCCGCCGACCACGTTTTTGGCGGCGATGGTCGGGAGCTCGATATCGTCGAAAGCCATCGAGCCGACAATGAGGAGGGGAGACACCTTCTGGTTCATGATCATTTCCTTTGGAAAAGCCACTCGAGCTCCGCTCGTTTGGCTTCAGAAATCAGCGACCGTTCGGTCAAGATGGCCGCTCCCAGCGCCCCGCGGGCGGGACTCTTTTCGGGGTCGGGCAAAGTGGAAGCGAGCTCGGCGATCAACCGTCTGGTCGTCTCTAGGCTGCGGTTCAGAACCTCGAGGACGGCCCCAACGCTGACGTCTTCTTGGGTCTCATGCCAGCAGTCGTAGTCGGTGGCAATCGCGATCGTGGCGTACGGCAGTTCGGCTTCTCGGGCCAGCTTGGCTTCGGGCATGTTCGTCATGCCGATGACCGCAACACGCCAGGAGCGGTAGACGCGGCTCTCAGCGCGTGTCGAGAACTGTGGCCCTTCGATGCACACGTAGGTGCCGCCGCGGTGCACCGCCGCGCCCGCTCGCTCCGCCGCTCGCGCAGTGGCTTCGGCGAGCAGCGGGCAGACCGGGTCGGCCAGGGCCACGTGGGCGGCGATTCCCTCGTCGAAGAAGGTGCTCGTGCGATGTTTGGTGAGATCGATGAACTGGTCGACAATGACGAGATCGCCGGGGCGAATCTCTTCTTTCATGGAGCCGACCGCCGAAACGCTCACCAGGTGCGTCGCGCCGAGCTTTTTCATCGCGCACACGTTGGCTCGGTAGTTGATGGCGCTCGGCGCGAGCCGATGCCCCCGCCCGTGGCGCGGCAAAAAAAGCAGCGTCGTCTCGCCGATGCGGCCCCGCACGACAGCATCGCTGGGAGCGCCGTACGGCGTTTCGACGCTGATTTCCTCGGTTTCCGCGAGCCCGGCCAGCGCATAGAGACCGCTGCCCCCGATGATCCCGAGCGTTGCCATCATACCTGGCCTAGTCGCAGAAGTCGTTCCGCGGCTTCCGCATGACGCGAGCGTCGGGCTCTTTCGGCGATCACGATCGCGTCGAGCTTGCGGTGCGCCTGCTCGAGATCGTCGTTCACGATCAAGTAGTCGAAGAAAGCGTAATGATCGATCTCGTCGCGAGCGTTGCTGAGCCGCCTTTTCACCGTCTGCTCGTCGTCGCTGGCGCGCGAGCGCAGCCTGCGTTCGAGTTCCTTCATCGAAGGCGGCAGGATGAAGACTGCGACGGCGCCCGGCATCTTGGCTTTGATTTGACGGGCACCCTGGTGATCGATGTCGAACACCACGCCGCGATCGGAAGCGCGCGCTAGCTCGATCTCCCGCAAACTGGTTCCATACAGATTGCCGTGGACCTCGGCCCATTCGGCGAACTCGTCTCGTGCGGCCATCTCGACGAAGGCCGCCCTGTCCACGAAATGGTATTCGCGCCCTTCGACCTCGTTCTGCCGGGGTTTGCGGGTGGTGTGGGAAACCGAGAAACGCAACTCGGGATGGCTCTCGCTGAGGATGCGCGTCTTGAGCGTGGTTTTACCGGCACCGGACGGCGAAGAGAGAATGAGCAGGAGAAAGTCGTCCATCCCAGACACGTGCCCGTTACTCCGCCGGTGGGGTGTCACTCGACATTTTGCACTTGCTCCCGCATTCTCTCGATTTCCGCCTTGAGTTCAACGACCGCGTGGGCGATCGAGAGGTCCTGCGACTTGGCTCCGATCGTATTTATCTCGCGCGCCATCTCCTGCAAAAGGAAATCGAGGCGCCGCCCGATGGGTACGTGACTCGGCGTGGCCTTCGGCCCGCCTGCGGGGACGTGACTCGGCGCGGCTTTCGGCCCGCCTGCGGGTATGTTACTCGGCGCGGCCTTCGGCCCGCCTGCGGGTATGTTACTCGGCGCGGCTTTCGGCCCGCCTGCGGGTATGTTACTCGGCGCGGCTTTCGGCCCGCCTGCGGTTTCGTCGCCGATGTAGGCGAGGAGCTGGTCCAGGTGGCTGCGCAGGCGCACGAGCTCCTCCGAGGTGTCGGAGCGCTCGACGAGGAGCACCAACTCTTGTTCGATCCGCGCCGGGTCCAATGAATGACCAGGCTCGGCTTCTTCGGCGAGCCCGGTCTCGTCGAGAACAGCCCGCACCCGAGCGAGGCGTTCGCGAAATCTTCGACCGAGGGTGGCGAGCGCGTCGGGTCCGCGCTCGCCGATTCGATCCAAGAGCGCGCGCACGAGCGACAGGCGATGGGAAAGATCGTGCGAGATGGCCTCCCCCTCTTGCCGGCGCATGACGTCGAGATCGTCGAGTGCAACCATGACCGCGGCACGCACGGCGTTTCGCGCGGGCTCAGAGTCCCGAGCCTCCGGCGAGACGAAAAGGTTGGGCACCGACGCCAACATCGAGAAGGGGACGTCCGCACCGGGTGTGAGCTCGTCGCGCAGCTCGACGAGCGAGCGAAACGCTTGGCGGGCGCGCTCCTTGTCCATGAGTGGGAGCGGAAATACATTGCCTTCTACGCGCACGCTGATGTCGCAGCGACCGCGGGCAAGCCTTTTTCGCGCCTCGCTCTCCGCCGTGATCGCCAGCTCGCCGAGTTCGTGAGGCACGCGCACCCGCACGTCGAGAAACCTGCCGTTGACCGCCCGTATCTCGACGGCGATGCGCCCGGCGCCGAGTGCAACACTGCCCACCCCGAAGCCGGTCATACTACGCACGGTTCTACGGGAGGCCCCGCTCGAGAAATTCGCGCAAAAACTCGATCGTCGGTCGAACGCCGCGCTCCCACTCGACTTTGGGCTCGTACCCGATGAGGTCGCGGGCGCGCGACACGTCCGCAAGAGAATGACGAACATCGCCCGCGCGCGGCTCGACGTGCCGTACGTCGAGTGGCTTGCCGAGCGCGCGGCTGATCTCGCGAACGAGATCGTTGAGGGTGACGCTTCGACCTCCGGCGACATTCACCACCTCGCCCGCCAGCTTGCGGGTCGACGCGGCCGCCAGGAGATTCGCAGAAACGGCGTTGTCGACGTAGCAAAAATCACGCGTCTGCTCGCCGTCGCCGAAGATGTTGACCGGCCTCCCCGTGAGCGCCGCGTGAATGAACCGCGGAATCGCGGCGGCATAGGGCCCCTCGGGAAGCTGGCCCGGCCCGAAAACGTTGAAGTATCGTAAGTTCAGCGTTTCGATGCCGTAAAGAGAGGCGAAAACGCGGGCGTACTGCTCGCAGGTCCACTTGCTCACCGCATACGGCGACATGGGGTAACCGACCATGTCCTCCCGTTTGGGCAGGGTCGGCGTATCGCCGTAGGCCGACGACGACGCCGCGAAAATGTACCTTCGCACGCCGGCGCGGCGGGCGGCGTCGAGCACCCGCACCGTGCCGTTCACATTCACGTCGTCGGACTCGATCGGGTTCTCGACACTGCGGGGCACCGAGCCGAGCGCCGCCTGGTGAAATACGATCTCGATTCCCTCCATCGCTCGAAGGATCGCCACCGAGTCGCGGATGTCTGCCGTGATTTCTTCGACCAGCGAAGCGTTGTTCACGACCCGCTGCAAAAGTTCCCAGTGCCCCGTCGCGAGGTTGTCGAACGCGCGCACGCGCTCGCCCGCGTTCGTTAGGGCGGCGACGATATTCGAACCGATGAACCCGGCCGCCCCGGTGACGAGGTATTTCGGGCTACCCAATCAGCCGAGTCCCTTGCGGCGGCGGATGTCTTCCATGATGCGCGCGTACTCCACTTCCCACGTGCGGGTCCCTTCTTCGACGTGCTTCAACTTGCCGCGAACCTCGCGTTCCAGCTCCTCGTCGACGGCCATGTGGCGCTTCAAGATGGGAGCCATTTTGCGGCGGAGCTCCACATCTTCCGAGAAGATCTCGTCCACGTTGGCGGAGTGCATCAAGATTTCGAGAATCTGATCGAGCAGATAATCAATCGTGTCGTCGCCGATCTTGATCCCCATCTGCTCGGCCGCCAGCTTCTTCATCCGGCCGAACTCGCTGTTGGCGATGCCGCGCGCCTGCATGGCGTCCTTGGCCTTGTCGCCCGCTTCCTTGTCGGTTTTCAGGTACTGATTGAGGACCGCCTCGATGTCCGCATGGACCTCGCGGGGTTTCTCGGTCTCGATGTCGGATGCATCGAGCAGAGCCTTGACGATCTCGCTCGCGATGGTGGCGACTTTGCCGCTGTAGAGGCGCATTGGGCGCGTTAAGGTAGGAGTAAGGTCGCTCTGCGTCAACGCATCAGAAGGAGGAATCCGCACAAAATTTCAACGGTCGGAGGGCCCGGCGCCACTTATTCATCTGCCGCTTTCTTCTGCGTGGTGGCCCCCGGGGGGGTGTAAAGCTCGCGCGACCCGATTTTGAGGCGCCGCATCACGGCGGATTTCTGACGTTCCTTGTACCGGGCGTGGCTCGCCTCGCCGAGCTCGTTGGCTGCTTCGGTATCCTGGTCAATCAACTGAAATTCGCAGAGAACGTAGACGATGGACCCGAGCGTGCGGGCATGGGAGGGGGCCAACTCGAGCGTCTCGCGGGGAAGCCGAACGGGTAAGTCGACCACGAAATGAATGGTCCGGTAGTTGTCCGCGCTGAACCGGTTGTCGCCCGGATTGAGGTCGTCGCCGAGGGCCGTCTGCATGTCGCCGATCATCGCGGCAAGGTGCGGGACCTTTTCGCAGTAGCTCTTGAAGTGAAAGATGGTGTTCACGCTCTCGGCGGGGATCACGTAGTTGAACGGGAAGAGCCGGTGCGAGAGGTACAAAAGGACTGGGAGGATGTCCTCTTGCGTTCGCGTCACGATGCGAAAGCGCAGCTTGTCGTAGATGGCCGCGGCGATGGTGTCCTGTTTGGAAAGCAGCTTGGTGTAGAGCGAATCCTTGTTTTTGCGGCCACCCACGAATTCCGTAATCGGAAAGCCCGCCGAAAGCATGCCCCCGATGACGCGATAGACCTTTTCCTCGACGAGATGGAAAACCTCCTGGTCGGAGAGGGGGAGCGTGAAAAGGAGCTCGCGCCCATCGAGGTGGTGGATGATGTGCATTGCCTTGAGGACGCTGCACGCGCACACCTGCCGGTGTCCCTTGGTCGACGCCACCAACAGCAGATCCTCGGGTGATGCTTGCTCGATGGGTTTGGGAATCGGAAACTCGAAGTGACGCCGCAGGTAGCTGATCGCTTCACCCTTCAGATGCTCCATCCGCTCGCGATCGCGGGGATCGTCGGGTGAAAGCTCCTGCGCGGCGATAACCTCGTGCGCCTCCTCGATGGTCGAGATGTGAAGGCGGTGCCAGTCGATGACCGAAGCGCCCCTCAGAATGAGTGCCACTGCTTCCAGGTCGAAGCGGGTGAAGTTGTCCAGCCGCTTCAGTAGGCCCACGCCGTCCGTCATGTTCCCCCGAAGATAGTTCGCATGACGCCAGCCTGCCGACGTTTTCCGCCCGGCGGGGTTGGGAACGCTCGTGCTGGGGCCGGGCCCTCAGGACGTGAGCGTGCGATCGGGGTGCGGCGCCGGAGCTGCGGCGGGCGTGCGGCCGAGCGAGAGCGTGCCGAAGAAAATGGCCAGAGTCACCATCAGCACGACGGTATGACCCAAGAGGACGCCCGAGCTCAGAAAGGCAAAAGGGGTCAGCGCGGCGACGTACAGCGGGCTCCACTTCATCTTCGATATTCTCCGTTCATGCCTGGGGACGCTTACAACGCTGGAAACACCTACATGTAAGCTAAGATCGCACACCCCGCGCCAGAGGGCCAAACTCCTATCGAGCCCGGCTGGAGGGAGCAAGCGAAAACGTCAGCACGGATCGTTCCAGGTGGGCCGGTGTAGGTCGTCGAAACGTAAAGAAAAAATGATTTCACGAACCTGCGTGGTCGACCCCCTGATGCCTCGTTTCGCGCGCGGCGTGTCCATTCAGCCAGAGGTGGTGGCTACCGCGCCACGACGTGCATCGCGATTCGCTGCTTATCGAAGCTCTTCGCGCGCCGTTCGCGTCGCTGCCACGTCCTCGACATACGGCGCGATGGCTCGTTACGCGTTCGTGTCGTCGCCTTCTCGTCGAACGAGCCGCGTCTCCGCGAGGGTTGCTCGGCGCGCCGGGGGCTGGTACCGCAAACAGGAGAACATGCGCGACGACGTGGTGATGGCAGGTCTTCCGCGACCCGGCAAAGCGTTGCTGTGGACGATGGGGGTGCTCCTTTCCATTTGGATCATGCTCGCGGTCGGCATCAACTATGGCGGGGTCAATCCGCGCGCATTTTCGCTCTTCGTCGGCAGCACCGATGCCATCCTGCACGGGGAGATCTGGCGGCTCTTCACCGCCGGGCTCATGCATCAGCCGGCGGGCCCTGGTGCCGTCAATCACATCGTCTTTGCCCTTCTCGGTCTTTACTTTCTGGCCCCCACCCTCGAAGCCCGGTGGGGTCCCCGCCGCACGATTCTGTTTCTGCTCGGCTCGAGCGTCATGGGCTTCACCGAACAACTCGCTGCCGAAGCCCTTTTACCTCAGTCGATGGCGGTCACGCTCGGCCAGCCGTTCTGGTACGGCTCGATGGGCGCGATCGAAGCGATCGCGGTGGCGTGGGCGCTCTCCAATCGCGGGCAAACGGTGCGTCTTTTCTTCGTGCTCCCCGTCAGTTCGACCGGGCTTTTGATCTTCGTGATCGGCATCAGTGTTCTCTTGGTCCTTGCCAGCGACAAACCGCGCGAGGGGCTCATCACCCCGTTCGGCGGCATGCTGGCAGGGTACCTCTTCGGTGCCGGCAATCCGACGCCGGCGCGCCGGATCCTTCTCAAGCTTCGCTACTTTTGGATCGCGCGCCGCGCCGCCAAATTTCGGACCTCGGCCCCTCATCTTCGCGTGATCGAGGGGGGTGAGCAACCGCGCAGCCGCAAGCCTCCCACCGACAAGCGCTTCTTGAACTAGTGCCGTTCGGCATAAATCCTTACAGGACTTATGCCGAACCCCGCTGCCGCGGGGCGCAGCTTCGCTGCGCGGCACTAGCATCTGTTCATCGGGGGCTCCGCCCCCGCCCCACCGAAGTAAATTCGGAATGGGGCCCCACCCCCGCGGCGCCTCCGGCGCCGTCGCCCGATGTCAAGCGCGGAGCAGCAATCTCTGCCTGAACTTCCGCCGAACGGCACTAGTCCCACCCGCCTGCGTCGCGTGACGAAGTCAGTGCGTCAGAGAAGCGGGGAAACGAAGCGGCCGGCGCCCTCCGCGATGCGCCAGCCGAGCGGTCGTCGCGACCACTCGGCCAAGGTGACCGCGGTCGTCGCCGCCAGGTCGCGGCGGAAGCACCTCTCGAGCTCGCGCGCCGTCGGTTCGTCGTGGATGAGGGCGTGGACTTCGAAGTTGAGACGAAAGCTTCGCATGTCCATGTTGGCGCTGCCGAGCAACACGATGCGTCCATCGACGACCATGGTCTTCGCATGGATCATTCCCGGCGCGTACTCGTGAATGTGGACCCCGGCTTCGAGAAGCTGCTCGTAGAAGCTTCGGCCGGCGTGGAACGTGACGCGGTGGTTCGACCGGCTGGGGAGGATGAGCTTCACATCGACGCCGCGCATGGCGGCGACCTGCAGTGCGACGACCATAGGAGGATCGGGCACGAAATACGGCGTCGTGATCCAAACCCGCTCGCTTGCGCCGGCGATCGCGGCGAAGAAAAGGCGATGGATGGCCTCGGTCCGGGTGTCGGGACCACTGGGCACGATGGCGACCGTCGCCTCACCGGGGGACGTAGCCCGCGCGGTCAAATAGGCGAGCGGATCGAGCCCTTCGCCCGTCGCAAAGAACCAGTCCTGCAAGAAGACCCGTTGCAGCCCGCTCGCAGCCGGTCCTTCGATCTTGAAGTGGGTGTCGCGCCAGTGACCGATGCGCGGCATCTCGCCTCGATATTCGTCGCCGATATTGACGCCACCGGAAAAGGCGACGGTTCCATCGACTACCACGATCTTGCGATGATTTCGCAGGTTGACCGGCTGAAGCAGCAGCGATCGCATCGGCAAGAAAAGCCCGATGTGGCCTCCGGCCCGCCGGAGCGGCCGCCGCCACGCTCCGCTCAACGCGAGGCATCCGAAGGCGTCGCACAGGAGCCGAACCTCGACCCCGCGTTTGGCCGCTTGGACGAGCTTCTCTCGAAACCAGGCGCCGGTGCTATCGTTCCGGATCAGGTAAAATTCGGCGTTGACGTGGTGCTTGGCTCGGTCGATCGCCGCCCCGAGCGCCTCGTACACCTGGTCGCCGTTGCTGAGGACCTCCACGCGGTTGCCGCCGCTCGCCTTCCAGCCGGTGAGCAACGTGCCCACTTGAAAGATCTGGCGTTCGATCGCGCTGAGGCCCTGGGCTTGGGGCGACCCTTCGGGTTCGCTGTGCGCGGCGAGTAGACGGCGTACCATCGCGTCGGCCTGGCGCTTTCTGCGAGCAGGCCAACGCACGCGGTCGCGCCCGAAAAGGACGAACAGGATCGCCCCCAGCACGGGTATGAAAACGAGGGTGAGGATCCAGGCGATGGTGCTCGACGGCTCTTTGCGCCGGAGCATCACCACCGGAATGAGTGCCAGCGCCACGCCAGCGAAAAACGCGCCGAACCACGCAAGCAGCTTGGGGCCGAGCACCGCGAACGAAAGCATCTACCACTGGACATTACTAAAGGTGAAGGGGTAAGCGTGGGCTTCGATGCATGTCCTCATCGACCCCGAGACGTCCGGGAGGGGGATCCGGCGAATGGCCGGCCAGATCGTCGAACGGGCGCGAGGGGCGAAGAACCTCGCCTTGGTCGGGATCCGTCGGGGGGGTGTGCCGCTCGCGGCGAAGCTGGCCGAGCACATCGAAGAGCTCGAGCAGATCGCCGTTCCGGTAGGTGCGGTCGACATCGCGCTTTACCGCGACGATGCGTCGACGGCGCTGCCCAAGCCACAAATCGGCCGCAGCGACATCCCGTTCGAAGTGGAAGGGCGGCGCATCGTGCTGGTGGACGATGTCCTCTACACCGGGAGGACGGTGCGCGCCGCCGTCGACGCGCTGCTCGACTATGGGCGTCCGCAGAAGATCGAGCTCGCCGTATTGGTCGATCGTGGCGGCCGGGAGCTGCCGATTCAGCCGGACTTCGTCGTCCGAACGACGGAGGTGGACGTCAATGCGCGCATCGACGTGCTGTTCGATGCCCCTGGTATTCGCGCGGTCGTCTATCCGGGAGCGACATCGTGAACGCACCCGCCGAAGCGTGGGGCACGCGGCACCTGCTCGGAACCGAAGGTCTTCGCGCCGAAGATGCGCAGCATTTGCTCGACACGGCCGAAGTGTTTTTCGAAGTGTCCAAGCGCCGCGTGCGCAAGGTGCCGACGCTGCGCGGCAAGACCGTCATCAATCTGTTTTTCGAGCCTTCGACGCGCACGCGTACATCCTTCGAGATCGCGGGCAAGCGCCTGTCGGCTGACGTGGTGAACCTCTCCGGATCGAGCTCCAGCGTGACGAAAGGGGAGACGCTGCTCGACACGATCAAAAATCTCGAGGCCATGCACCCGGACATCTTGGTGGTGCGACATGCGGCGTCGGGGGCGCCCCACTACGTGGCTTCCCACACGCGAGCGCGCGTCGTCAATGCCGGTGATGGCATGCATGAGCACCCCACTCAAGCCCTGCTCGATGCTTTCACCATTCGCCGGGCCAAGGGACGAGTCGAAGGTCTTACCGTCGCGATCTGCGGAGACGTCGCGCATAGTCGGGTGGCGCGTTCCAACGCGATGCTTCTCACCACGTTGGGAGCTCACGTCCGCTTCGCCGGCCCGCGCACGCTATTGCCGCCGGTCGACGACGCCTACGACGTGACGACCTTCGACCGCATCGAACCCGCACTGGAGGGCGCCGACGTGGTGATGGCCCTGCGCATCCAGCGCGAGCGCCTGTCGGGGGCTCTTTTGCCGAGCTTGCGGGAGTACGCGAGGCTCTTCGGTCTCAATGCCGCTCGCCTCGCGCTCGCCAAGAGCGACGCCATCGTGATGCATCCAGGGCCCATCAATCGCGGCGTGGAAATCGAGGGCAGCATCGCCGACGGGCCCCGCAGCGTGATCCTGGACCAGGTCGAAGCGGGCGTCGCGATCCGCATGGCCGTTCTCTACCTGCTGAGCGCCGAACCGGGGCAAACGCCGCTCTCCTGAACCTCATCCCGGATGCCAGCGCTTCGGGGCCGTTTTCAGCGTGGTGACTCCCAGCGCGTCGCACCAAGTTTCGAAGCGCGCGCGCGGTACTCCGTCGAAACGAAGATCGTCGAGCGACCCTTGGACGGGAACGGTCTCCACCAGCGTCGCGAGCTTGCGATAGAGAAGCGCTTCGTCGCGGTGGGTTGCCAGCGTGGACGCCAGAGCGAGCGCTCCCCGCGGTTTCGTCTTCCACTGGTAGGCGTGCTCGGGAATTTTTTCGAGCCGTTCGTAAGCTCCGACCAGGGCACCTGCGCTCTTCTCGCCGAAGCCGGGAAGGCCCGGGAAGCCGTCGGCGCTGTCGCCGGTGAGCGCCAAAAAATCGGGCAAGCTCGCCGGGGCGAAGCCACGCGCTCTTCGAAAAGAGTCCTCGTCCGTGAGCTTCTTCTGGCGGCGGTCGATCTGAACCACCCGATCGCCCATAATACACTGCCCCAAGTCCTTGTCGGGTGTCATGATCCGTACTTGGTCGACTTGGTCACGAAAGCGGCGAGCGCCGCTCGCGAGGCCGTCGTCGGCTTCGTGGTCGCGCATCGACCAAACCACGACGCCGAGCGCGCGAACCGCGTCTTCTACCGCGTCGAATTGTGAGCGCAGCTCGGGATCCACGCCCTCGTCGGTCTTGTAATAAGGATAGAGATCGTTTCGAAACGAACGGATCGGGTTGTCGAACACTACCGCCAGATGGGTGACCGCTTCGCTCCGGGACGCGGCGCGTAATGAGCGCGGAAGAGCTCGTACGTTCCGTCGACCAGGTGAAGCCGCACGCCGGCGAATATAGCTCGTCAGTGCGGCCTTCCCAGCCCGGAGTTCATTCCGCGCGGTCGAGGTAGAGGTTGTGAAGCTGCCCGAACGCCACACTTCCCTGGGCCGCGCCGCCAGTGATGCGCATGTCGAAGCGGACTTCGGGATAGGGCGGGACCGTGCAGCCGTCGATCGAGCAGGTGCAGACTGGATACAGCGTGAGGCACAGAGCGAGCTTGCCGCAGTCAAGTGGGAGGTATGTGCCGTCGCGAGTGACCTCGCTGCACCCAGAAGGTGGGCTGAACGTTTCTTCCGACGGTTCCGGCAGACAATTGTAGAGCCCCGTCGACGTGACGTAGGAGGTCTGTAGCTCGCACCAGGATTTCCAGAGCTCTCTCGATGTCGCCCCAAACTGAAGGCGAAACTCGGTCGCCTTTCCCTCCAGAAGCGCCATCGGGAACCCTTCGAAGAGCGCGTCCTGGAGCGTGGGCGTTGGACCGCCTTGTTCGTAGCCCGGCGGATAGCCGACCTCGGGATCGGTGGGCGGCGGTGGCGGAGTGCCCTGGCCGAACGTCACCGTGCCGCAGACGTGCGACGCGTTGGCGGCTCGTATGACGACGCGCAGGGCATCGGACCCCGATGGCCAGACGAGATTCTCGATGTAGCCGTCCCACGTTCCCACGATCGGTAGCTGATCGCCTTGACATTGCTCGTCCGCCGGCCAGGTCGGCACGGGTTTGGGGGCGACGACAGTTGACGACGAGCCGCCGTCGGAGCCTGCGCCTTCAGGGGGCAAGTTCATACCCAAGTCCATTTTCTTAGCGGAACATGCGCAAAACAAAGCCCCAGCACCGCACAGGAGAAGCGTCTTCATGGTGCGTTCCTTCTTTCTCTCCAAGATTGCATCGGGTGGTCCGATTCCGTCACGGAATCGTGCTCAAGGTCTCGTCCACCGATGGGCCGAACAGGCTGCTTGGAAAGCGCTCGCGAAAGCCCTCTGCGCGCGTGCGCGCTTCGATGGCTCGTCCCGAGCTGGCGAGCACTTTGATCGCGAGGGCCTCTCGCTCCTCGGCGAGCACGCCGCCTGGAAAACGACGAGCGTGGCCATCGAGCACCTCGTCCGCCTCGTCGTAGTTCCCGCCGCCGAGCGCTCGGCGCGCGCGGTCGAGCAGCGCTCGCTCAGCGGCGAGGTCCTGCGCGGCGGGCTCGCGGTGGAGGACCACAGTTGATCGCGGGGCGCTCGCGACAGGCGGGGGTAGCTCCGGCTCTGCCGTGCTCGCAGGGCTCGAAGCAAGCGCGGATGTGGCAGGAGCTGCGATGACGCGCTCTCGGTAAACGACGCGTTCCGCACGGGGATGCTGGAGACTTGCATGGACGGCGGCGCCGGTCGCACCGCCCAACACGAAGGCGATCCCGGCCACCGCTGCCACGCGTGTCGTCGCGCGTTGTATCCCCGCGCCCCGCGGCCGAAGCACGTTTTCGGCGGGGGACAATCCGGCGATGGTGCGCTCCAGCCTCGCGAAAACCCGGGCCTTGGCGGGGCAGGGATGTTCGCCCGAAGGCGTGTAACGCAGCAGTTCGAGCAACTCACGATTGCTCAAGCTTCGCTCCTTTGCTCATTTCACACCTCGTCGAGCTCGGATTTTTTTGACGGCTCTGGCGAATTGCTCGCGGGCGAGCCGAAGTCGTGAATAGGCAGTGTTGAGCGGGATCCCCAGCCCTTCGGCGACTTGCGGCATGGCAACGGCCTCGATCTCGTGCAGGATGAAGACCGCGCGCCGATCCAGATCCAGCTCCGAAAGCGCCGAGGAGGCAAGCTCGAGGGCTTGGCGCGTCTCCAGATGATCGGCGGCCGAGGGTGCCGAATCGGGTAGGTCCGATGTGTCGCGGAGTGCTTCGACGCGGTGGCGGGCCAGGCGCCGGTACTCGGACGCCGTGCGATACGCGAAGCCGAACAGCCACGGGCGCAACGGCCGAACGGGGTCGTACTGCTCGAGCTGCAGATACACCCGGACGAAGACGTCGTGGGTCACGTCTTCGAGGTCGCGCTCGGAGACGCCCAAGCGCCGCAGCGCAAAACACACATAGTCGAACTCGTGCTCGAAAAGATCCCTGAAATCGATGGTTTCGGGCACCATTCGCAACGAGGCGATCGCCGCGCTCGCGGGATTCATCACCCCTGATTGACTTGGGGGGTGCCGATCCGTCACGGAAATTCCGCGAAGATGCCTGCGCCGGCCAAGACCCCGATCGGGGGCGCTCGCCATACGGGCACTCCGCCGACCGCGAGCTCGACCCGTGTCAAGCTCGTCAGCAGGTCGACCTGGGGGCGCAGCGAAACCTTGGAGACGAGCGGTACTACGAATCCGACCCTGGCACCAGCCGCCGCGTAGAGGGTGGTGTCGTGCTGCGAGAGGGTCAAATTCACCCCCTCGGCGCGCAGCGAGCCGAGCGAACCGACCGCGCACAGGAAAACGGCAGAAGCGTAAAAACAGGGGAGCACACTGGCCAGCCACAGCGAGGATTCGACGCTGCCGCCGCCTTCCACATCCGTCGATGCGGGAAACTCTCGACGTCCCTCAACGCCGAGGGCGATGTTTTCTCGGCGAACACCGAAGGAGAGAGCAATCCCTCCGGCCAAGGCGGGCGCCGAGCCGAACGAACCTGTCATAGCGACGCCCGAAAAAAACTCGAGCGACGGCGCTCTCGTTGCAATTGGCGTGGCGCGATCCGGGGAAGCTGGGACGGTCGGAGCAGGTTCGATGGGTGCTCGGCTCTCTTGCTTGGGTTGCGCGGGTGGTTCGGATGGTTCTCCGGACTTTGCCTGTGGCGGGTTAGGCACGCTCGAGGCGCTCGTTGGATCGATGGCAATGCTGATGGCGAGCGCCATCGTGTTGGCGAGCTCTTCGCACTGATCGGAAGCGGTCTTGAATTCGCGTCGGCCCTCGAGCAGGCCCTGCGCGTCGATCAACTGAACCGCGCCCTGCAACTCTTTTCCGTTACGGCGGATATGAGCGACGATCGTCCGCTCGGCGACCGGAAAGAACGGATCGTAACCGAGGCGCTGGGCCACCGCTTTGCGCATGGCGGGCTCGTTGGGGCATGACTCGGCGCCCTGCTCGCGCACGTACACGAGTCGACTCGAGGGAAAAGCACCCGCGACCGTGGCGATGGCTGTCACCGACGCTGCCATCGTGCAGCTCGCGGCGTGACCCATCACCATCGCCTTGATCTAATGGCTCGCAAGCTCGCCCGCAAATTCAAAGGTCGATTTGGCTGACGCGCAAGACGGCTTCTCCGAGAAACCGGCTTGCCACGTCGGAGAAGCCTTTGGGCAGGTCGGTCACCAAGAGATCGAGTTGCGCCGGTTCGATTCTTCGCGCCACGGCACCTCGGTCCTGCAGGAAATCGGCGACTGCGTCGGCGGTGGCGTGGGCGCTGTCGACGATGCGAATGGGCTGTCCGGCGAGCGCTTCCGCTTCTCGCTCGATGAGGTCGCGCAGCAAGGGATAGTGCGTGCATCCGAGCACGATGACGCGCGCGCCGCGGGCCAAGAGCGGCTCGAGGTAGCGCCGGACGGCAAGGCGCGGCACGTCCCCATCGGTCCATCCTTCCTCGACCAAAGGCACGAGCAGAGGCGCGGCCTGACCGATGACCTCCGCGCGCGTGCTGACGGCGGCGACCGCGCGCGCATAAGCGCCCGAAGCGATGGTCCCGGCCGTTCCGAGTACGCCGATGATGTCATCCGGCGCGGCGAGGGCGGCGGCTCGCGCCCCCGGCTCGATCACGCCGAGAACCGGCAAATCTAGCTCGATCCGCAAGATATCGAGCGCTACCGCGCTCACGGTATTGCACGCGACCACGATGGCTTTCACGCCGCGGTTCGTGAGAACCTTCGCGCAGCCGAGCGCGTATTTGACGACGGTCTCTTTTGAACGCGTGCCGTAGGGAACGCGGGCGGTATCGCCGAGATAGACGATCGATTCGCCGGGCATCCTGTCGCGCAGCGCTCGAACGACCGTAAGCCCGCCCAATCCGGAGTCGAACACCCCGAGCGGCGCGCCGCTTCGAGACCCGGAGGGCGGAATCGGCAAAGCCTCAGACCTCTTCGATGCGAAGCACGCGGGTGCGGTCGGTCACGTAGTCCGAAGCGCCGATGGCCTTGATAGCGGCCACCACGCCAGCTTCACGCGCGCGATGCGTGATCATCACGATCGGCACGGGTTCCGAGGGGGCGTTGGATCGGCCGTCCTGGATCATTTGCTCGATGCTGACCCCGTGCTCGCCGAGAGCGCCCGCGATGCGCGAAAGCACGCCCGGACGATCCTGCCCGGTGAACCGCAGGTAGTAGCGCGTTTCGATCTCTCCGAGCGGAACCAGCGGACGCTCCTCGAGCGAGATGCCGCGGGTCGAAAGCCCGGCCGCTCCAGCGCGTTGTGACCTGGCGACGTCGACGATGTCCGCGACGACGCTGACCGCCGTCGGCATGTCGCCGGCACCCCTTCCCGAGATGAGGCACGGCCCGAGTGCGCGTCCCTCCAGGTAAATGGCATTGAGGACGCCGGAAACATTGGCGAGTACGCTGCGCTTGTGAACGAGCGTCGGATGGACGCGGAGCTCGATTCGGTTGCCCTGATCTTTGCCGATGGCAAGGTGCTTGATCACGTACTCGAAGCGGTCGGCGAAGCGGTGGTCGATGGGCTCGATGGATCGGATTCCTTCGGTGGGGATCTTGCCGTGCTCCACCTTCACACCGAACGCGAGCATCGCCAAAACCGACATCTTGTGGGCGGCATCGTGCCCGTCGATGTCGAGCGTGGGGTCGGCCTCGGCATAGCCTCGGGCTTGCGCTTCGGAGAGGGCCTGGCCGAAGGGGAGGCCGTCCTCGTGCATGCGGGTCAAGATGTAGTTCGAGGTGCCGTTGACGATTCCGTACAGCGACTCGACCGAGTCGCTGGCGAGCGCATCGCGCAGGACGCGGATGATCGGAATGCCGCCGCCCACGGATGCCTCGAACGCGAGGTCGATGCCGCGGTCGACCGCGCGCCGTACGAGCTCGTGGGCGCGCGCCGCGAGGAGCATCTTGTTGGCGGTGACGACGCCCTTTTTCGCATCGATCGCGCGGCGAATGTAGTCGTAGGCGGGTTGGTCGCCGCCCATGACCTCGACGATCACGTCGGTTTCCGGGTCCTGGAAGATATCTTCGGGATTCGTCGTGAGCCATGACCGCTCGCATTCCGGTACGCGGTCTTTGACCAAGTCACGTACCAGGACTTTGCGGATGACCAGCGGTGCGCCCACGCGGGTCGCCAGGTTGGCAGCATTGGCCGCGAGCAGGCGCAGCACGCCTCCGCCGACGGTGCCGCATCCAAGAAGTGCCAAGTTGACGGGTCGTTTCGAAATCGCCATAGGGACGCGGCACGATAGCGCCGCCCTCGCCAAACCGCTACCTTCGGGCCCATGCGCGCCATCGTATTGAGTCGTGTGGGTGGGCCGGAAGAGCTGCAGCTGCAAGAGGTTCCCGACCCGCCTTTCGGGCCGAGCGACGTACTCGTCCGGGTCAAGGCGGAAGGAGTTTGCGGAAGGGATCTCATCGATCGGCGCGGCGGCTTTCGATCCCTGAAGCTGCCCGTCATTCTGGGGCACGAATTCGCCGGGGAGGTCGTGGAAGTCGGCTCGCAGGTGAGCGATCTCGCCCCTGGCGACCGCGTGGCGAACCTCCTCCGGCTGAGCTGCGGTTCGTGCCGAGCTTGTTTACGCGGCGACACGCCCGTCTGTGAAAAGCGTTGGCAGAGCTTCGGCCAGACGGTCGACGGCGGTTACGCGGAGCTGGTGGTGGCTCCCGCTTCGGCCCTCGTGAAGGTGCCACCTCAGGTCTCCAACATCGAGGCGGCGTCGGTCGCCTGCACTTTCGGCGTCGCGCTGCGCGCGCTGCGCTCGGTCGGCCGCGTCACCCTGGGCGATCAGCTTCTCATCACCGGTGCGAGCGGCGGCGTCGGGATGGCCGCCATTCAGATCGCGCGGGCTCTTGGAGCTCGCGTGCTCGCCGCAACGAGCTCCGAGGCCAAGCGACAGGCCCTTTTCGACGCCGGTGCCGACGAAGTCCTGGTCGACGCAGAGGGCTCGCTGCACGACAAAGTGCGGAGCCTGGTCGAGGACGGCGTCGACGCGGTGCTCGAGCTGACGGGTAGCCCCACCTTCACCTCGTCGCTACGCAGTCTGCGCAACGGCGGCCGCCTCGTTCTGGTCGGCAACATCCTGGCCGACTCGATCAAAATCAACCCCGGTGCCGTCATTCTCTATGGTTATGCGATTCTCGGCAGCGCCGGATGTACCCGCAGCGATCTCGAGGATGCGTTTTCGATGATTGCCAGCAAGAAGCTTCGGGTGGTCTTGCACCGGGTGCTTCCGCTGGAGCAAGCGGCCGAGGCGCACAAGGTCATGGCGGAGCGGGGAGCTATCGGGCGACTCATTTTGACGCCCTAGCATTACTGCGTCAGATCCTCGCTACCAGATCGTTTCATCGGAGTAGCCATAAGCCCACTAAACTACTGACCGGACAGGTGGAACCGGCTAGCGGCGAAGCTGCAGAGGCGAGGCCTGACGGCCATTCCTGTCTGGTGGCCCAACTCCGACGGCCTCGCCGTAACTCACCTGGCCGACACGCGGCAATTGCCGATCGTGATCTGTCGTAGGCAAGATCTGACGCAGTAATGCTAGTTCACGTTCAATTCGTCGTTGCCGGCGCCTCTTTCTTTTCGCCGCCCGCCGGGGCGGCGGGAGGCGAACCCTGCTCGGTCACCCTCGGCGTGGGCATCGATTCGAGCGCCGCTTCGAGCACCTGGTCCATCCGGCTCACCGCCACGAACTCGAGCTCGTCCTGCACTTCTTTCGGCACCTCGTCGAGGTCCGGCTTGTTACGCTCGGGCATGATGACCCGCTTGATGCCTGCTCGGTGCGCGGCGAGGACCTTCTCCTTGAGGCCGCCTATCGGCAGAACTCGGCCACGCAGCGTGATTTCGCCGGTCATCGCCACGTCGTGGCGTACCCGGATTCCGGTCAGCATCGAGACCAGCGACGTGAACATCGTGACGCCCGCGCTCGGCCCGTCCTTGGGCATTGCACCCGCCGGAATGTGGATGTGTACGTCGCTCTTCTCGAGGAAGTCCTTCATGATGCCGTAACGTTCGGCGTTGGTGCGCACGAACGAGAGCGCGGCCTGGGCGGACTCCTTCATCACGTCGCCGAGCTGGCCGGTGAGCTGAAGCTTGCCAGTGCCGTACATTCGGGTCGCTTCGATGAACAGGATTTCGCCGCCCACACTCGTCCACGCGAGGCCGGTGGCGACGCCGGTCTCCTCGGTGCGCTCGGCGACCTCGCTGGTGAACTTGGCTGCTCCCAAGAACTCCCGCAGATCATCGGCCGTCGTCACCTTGCGCAGGCTGGTTTCCCCCTCGGCGACCTTGACGGCGACGCCGCGGATGACGCTCGCGATTTGTCGCTCGAGGTTGCGGACGCCGGCCTCGCGCGTCCACTGGTCGATGATCTCTTCGATCGCCGTGTCCTGGATGTCGATCTGGGCGGTGCTGAGGCCGTGTTCCTCGAGCTGCTTGGGCAACAGGTGCTGCTTGGCGATCGCGAGCTTCTCGCGCCTCGTGTACCCGGGGATCTCCAGGATCTCCATGCGGTCGCGCAGCGGAGGAGGAATCGGATCGGAGATGTTCGCGGTGGCGATGAACATGACGTTCGAGAGGTCGTAGGGAACCTCGAGGTAATGATCGGCGAACGTGTTGTTCTGCTCGGGGTCGAGCACCTCGAGCAACGCAGCCGACGGGTCACCGCGGAAGTCGTGCCCGATCTTGTCGACCTCGTCCATCATGAAGACGGGGTTGATGGTGGCCGCTTTCTTCATGCCTTGGATGATTTGACCGGGCAGCGCGCCGACGTACGTGCGCCGATGCCCGCGGATGGCCGCTTCGTCGTGGACGCCGCCGAGCGAGATGCGGACGAACTTACGCCCGAGCGCGCGGGCGATGCTGCGGCCGAGAGAGGTCTTGCCGACGCCGGGCGGGCCAATGAGACAGAGGATCGGGCCCTTCTTGTCCTGCTTCAGCTTGCGGACGGCGAGAAACTCCAAAATCCGCTTTTTGACCTTCTCGAGACCGTAGTGGTCCTCGTCGAGCACCTTGCGGACGGCGGCGATGTCCATGATGTCCTGGGTGGTGGTCGTCCACGGCAAGTCCAGGATCCAATCGAGGTAGGTTCGCACGACGGTGTACTCGGCAGAGCCCACCTGCATCGAACGCAAGCGCTTCAGCTGCTTTTTGGCGACGGTCTCCGCCTCCCCCGGCAGGTTGGCCTTGGCGATGCGCTCTTCGATTCCGTCGAGATCGCCCTGATCGCCGTCGTCCTCGCCGAGCTCCTCTTTGATCGCCTTGAGCTGCTGGCGAAGAACGTATTCGCGCTGATTTTTGCCCATCTCCTCCTTGATTTGGGAGTTGATGCGCTCGCGCATCTTCAGGATCTCGAGCTGGCGCGTGAGCAGCCGGAGCACCTTGCGAATGCGCTCCTTGACTTCGAGCGTTTCGATGAGCTGCGCCTTCTCTTCGACCGGCGCATCGAGGTTGGCGGCTACCAGGTCGGCGAGGGCGCCCGGAGCTTGGATCGAGTCGATGAGCGAGCCTGCCTCGCGCGGCAGCTCTGGCATAAGTTGGATGACCTGCTTGGCGATGTCCCGCAAGCTCATGGCCAGCGCTTCGGCCTCGACGTCTTCGGCGCCCGGTTCTTCGAGCTTTCGAATCTTGGACTTGAGGTAAGGGGCCGCCTGAGTGACCGACTCGAGCCGGATACGAACGAGCCCCTGCAAAATGAGCGAGTAGTTTCCGGAGCTGTGCTTGAGGGCTTTGAGAACGCGCGCGGCGCAGCCCACCGGGTAAAGGTCGTCGTAGCCCGGGTCATCAGTCGCAGGATCGCGCTGGGCGAAGATCGCGATGACCGGACCAGGCAAATTGTCCACGTCTTCCACCAGGGCTACCGATTTCTCTCGGCCGACGTCGAAAGGCGCTACCGCACCTGGAAACAGCACGGCGTTGCGGATCGGGAGGACCGGAAGTTCGTCACCGAACTGGACCTCTTCGTCCGAGCGCGGCGGCATGGGGGGAGGCGGGTTCTTTTTTTCAGACATGGGTTCTCCCTGAAGCAGACCTGCGTGCGCCGTGAACCTCGTTGCTAGCTGTAAGTCTGATGTACGACTGTACGACCAACAATCTTAGAAGCGTCAACGGATTTTTCGTAAGCTAAGCACGCTGCTCGTGGCGTGCCACCCCGGCGCTTCGATCAGCAACCGTTCCGTCATCGGTCGCGCATGTTCGCTCGGGTCGTCGCTGCGAAGAAAAGGCGGCTGCGCATCCCAAGGCGCGCGATGGAGTCGATGTCGGCCTGGCTCCGCAGCCCCGAATTTGCGTTGTCATTGGCTCGCCGCGTCGGCTCCTGGCGACAACTGAACCTGCGAGGTTGCGTCCGCTCGCTCCTCGGTTCCGGCGTCAGCCCCGGCGTCCGACGGGTCGCCTTCGCGAAGCGTGCTGCACCCCCGCAGGATCACGTCCGTCGCACCCAGGACCTGCGTTGGATAGCGAAGCGGGTTGAACTCATCGAGACCCACATCGGCTTCGCCGCCTTCCAGCACGTCGGCATCCTGAGCTGCGGGCGGCGGAAGCTCCCCGCACGTCGTTGTCCACCGCGGCGCAACCACTTCGTTCGTTGCGTCGAGCATCGTCCGGCTGCCGCTCTCCTGCGGGTGAATATCGTCGCGATCATATCCGTCGATGGCGGCCGTGTAGAAACTGCCGACTTTGATGGGCCCGTTCGAAGTCGCCTCGAAAGACGCCACCGTCGTGCAGGGAACGGGAAGAGACGATGGGAGAAAGGCAGGGGGCGAAGCGCTCACCTCGGTCAGCGTGACGACGTACTTCGCCAGCTCCGGCGCCCCGCAGCGCAGCGTACCGCGAAAGGTCGTGGGATCCGCCGTGAGGAGAGCGGGTGAAGCGATGGCGGCAACCGTGCTGGAATCGTCGAGGCAGCCCGCGATGGGCGCCGCGGCCAGAACCGCTCCGGAGAAAAGCAGGATCGATCGCGACGGGAGACGAGCCATGCGGGCGGCTCGGTGTGTACAGGAAGCGGATGCTCGACGCCAGATCAGACGCGAGCGCGTGCTCCGGCGCTCGTGAAATCTAAGGGCCAAGGTCGGAGTCCTGTGCCGCATCCATCGAGCCATCGGGCGATGCGTCGAGACCGCCATCCTCGGTGGGGGCGCTCGCTCGCAAGAAAGCACAGGCTTCGCTCGTCTCGGGCGCACCAGCGGCCAAGCAGTCCTGATCGATGGCGCTCACGCATCTTTCGACGGCGGCGGGACCGGGGTCCTCCACGGCCAGGCCGTGCAGACAGCGGTCGCGCGCGAACTGGGTGCACTCTTGCACTCCAACTTCGCCTTGCAGGCGCAGTTCGGGACACGATGCGGCTTTGCGACAGCGGGCTTGCTCGATCTGGCGGCATGCTTCGGTTGCCACCGGATCGGTGCCGCAGCCCGTCGCCTCCCACGCGAGCGTCGCGACGACGATCGCACCCACCCCCTGCAACCACGGCACGAACGGGACGAACCGAACCATGTCGGTCCGCTACCACGATGGCGCCGCAGGACCAACAACGTGATCCCGCTGGGCCAACCCCGGTAATGTGCTAGCCCGAAATCATGACCACGGCGATGGTGCTGTGCGCCGGCCTCGGAACCCGGCTTCGTCCGCTTTCCGACGAGCTCGCGAAGCCACTCATGCCGATCGGCGATCGTCCCGTTCTGGCGCACATCTTGGAGACGCTGGGGCGAGCCGCGATCGAAGACGTGGTCATCAATACCCACCACCGGCCGGATGATTTCGATTTGCGAATCAAGAGCATGAGTTCGAAAGTTCAAGTGCTGCACGAGATTGAAATCCTGGGTACGGCCGGGGGTGTGGCGCATGCGGCGGGCGCCCTCGGTCCGGGCGAGATCGTGGTGTGGAACGGCGATATCGTTGCGCCGGAGCTCGACGCGCGCTCACTCCTCGGCTCGCAGGGTGGCGGGGGCGCGCAGATGCTCTGGGTCGTCGAGCCCCTCGGCCGCGGGAACGGGACGGTCGGTCTCGACGAGAACGGCAACATCGTCCGGCTGCGCGGGGAAGTTTTCGGCCGCGAGGCGAGCGGCGGAAATTTTCTGGGGGTGCAGGCGCTCGGCGCGACCGTGCGCGAGGGTTTGCCGGCCCAGGGCTGCCTGGTCGCCGACGTCGCTTTGCCGCTCTTGCGCCGAGGAGGTCGCATTGCGTCGCTGCGCTACGACGGCCCCTGGGACGATATCGGAACTTCGTCCGCCTTATTGCAGGCCAACCTCCGCTGGCTCGAGCGGCGCGGGCTGCCTGCGTGGGTGGCGGCCGGAGCGCAGATCGCCGGCGAGGTGCAGCTCGAGCGCTCGATCGTTGGCCCGGGAGCGAAGGTGCGAGGTGCGGGTCTGGTGCGCGACTGCGTCGTCTTCGCGGACGGCGAATTGACGGCGCCTGCCGAGCGCACGCTGGCAGCGCCCTGGACGCACGTGTCGCTGCCCCTTCCGGGCTGAAAATCGCCGTCGGGCTTATGGAAAGAATGCCTCGAAATCGAGGATGGGCGCCCCGCTGAGGGGGTCTTCGCCGCCGAGCAGCGCCACCTGGGAATTGGGGAGGAGCACCGGGGTCGCTCCTTTGCGACGCTCGCGCAGCGGATGTTCGGCGATGGTAGGTGCCGCACTGGACGTGTCGATCATGAACGTGTGGTTCTCTTCGTCCTCGGTTTCTCCGACGACCAACACCTTGCCCGTCGCAAGAGAAAACAACTTCGTCCGCTGCAACACCATGGGGACCGCGACCCCGAGGTCCGCCAACACGCAACCACCCGTGCACGTCGGATTGAACGTGCGCACGGCGGTGGCCATTCCGGTCACTGGGTCCTTTCCCCCTGCGAGAACGGCAGTCGTCGCGTTGAGCTCGCCAAGGCCGAGACCGGTGGTCGGCTCGGCCGGAATGTCGATCGGCGCGAAGCTCGTCTGGCCATCGGACATCACTTCGGCCCCTGGACCGCTGGCACTTCCGCCGGCCACGACCAGCTTCCCTCCCACCACAGCCGCGGCGGCACCGAGACGCGGCACTGCAAGCGTGAGGGTGCGGAAGTTTCCGGAGTCGTCGATACGCAAGACCTTTGCCGTAGGGTCTCCGGCCATGCGTGTGCCTCCGACGACGTAGCGCGTGCCGTCGGGCAACGCGACGGTTTCGCCTCCCGCGATCTCGCCGAACGTCAAGCCTTCCGCCATTTTGGCGGCCACCGTTTCGTCCCCGACCAGGCTGATCCAGGTCGCGTCGAGGTCGTCGATCGCGAGAAGAGCGCCGCGAACGATGGCCATGCTTTTCGGCGTGCGCTGCAGCGGAAGCTGATTACGGGACGTCGACCAGGTCGCGAAGTCGTAGACGTCCGGCACAGCGGGGTTCGAGTCGGCCACTGCATCGCCGCCGACGATGAGCACGTACTCGTGGACGGCCACCTCCGCGAGCGCGTGGTGGTGGGGGTGCTCCAACGCGCTGGGAGGACGTGACCAACCGCCGGTGCGCGCGACGAAGATCGGTACGCTGATCCCTTCGATGCCGTAAAGAAGAAAGGGAACGGTCGCGCCGCGCACCACGACCGAGCCGCTCGCGTCGTAGCCGGTGGCTTCGAAGCTGCCGATTCTACCCGTATCAATCGGGGGGGTGGCGATGGTCAGCTTGGTTACGGGCACTTGTGCTTGACCGAGGTCGACCCGACCATCCGTCAGCACGAGCTCCACTTGGACGCGCGTGGGGGGCGGCGAAGCCGTCCACACGTCTTCTTCATGACCGGTCAGAAAAACGACGTCGGCTGGAGGGAGAGCGTCGGAGGAGCAGCCGAGCAGCGCGAGACCGAATAGCCAAACGTGGCGCACGACGCCATTGTAGTCCGGGCGCGTTCGAGTGGCAGGCGAAAGGTCCCGCGCCGTGCCAAGCTCGGGCCGCCATGTCCCTTTCGGCCGTCGTGGTGGACCTCGAACCCGACCCCATCGCGATCGCCGCAAGGTTCGAGGGACGAACGGGCTTGGCCCTGCTGCACGCAGCCTCGCCCCACGCTGGCCCGCGAGCGAGCTTCGTGGCCATGGATCCGATGGACGCCTGTTCCGACTGGCTCCCGCAGCTTCCGTCGAAAAAGTATGCGCCAGCCGATACCCGCGCCGCCGTCCCCCAATGGGTCGGTGTCATTCCCTACGAGGCGGCGCGCTCGCTCGAGCGGCGGACCTGGACGAGGACCCCCGACGATCGGCCTGCGCCACACCTCGTCGAGCCGCGATGGTGGCGCTACGGAGCGGTCATCGAGGTCGATCCCGGCCTCGGCTTGGTACGGGTGGTCGGCGATGATGCGAGCCGGGTGCGTGAGCTTGCCCGCGAGCTGGCGCGGGGAACGTCGCGACGCCGCCCGCGCGGCCCGGTTCGACTGCGTCCGCTTCCGGACGACGACCCGCGCGCGCACGTGCAGCGTGTTCGGCGAGCGCAGGAGCTCATCCGTGCGGGCGATCTCTACCAAGTCAATCTCGCGCGCCGGCAGAGGTTCGCGGTGGCGGCGAACCCTCTCGACCTCTACGTCGCGGTGGCGGGGCATTCGCCTTCGCCCTTCGGTGCTTGTCTCGATCTGGGAGAGATCATCGTGTGCGCGAGCTCGCCCGAGCTGTTTCTGCAGCTCGACGCGCTCGGGCACGTACGCACCGCGCCGATCAAGGGGACGCGGCCCCGCGGGGCGGACGCCGAAGACGATCTTCGTCTGCGCCGTGAACTCGAGGAAAGCTCCAAGGAGCAGGCGGAATTGACGATGATCTTGGATGTGGAACGTAATGACCTCGGCCGCGTCGCGGTGCCGGGCTCGGTGCGTTTGGCGCGGGAGCCGGCGGTCG
>WNGB01003277.1_pt1 | contig 26724 bp, 23 predicted proteins | sample 5400681 | NCBI WGS metagenome assembly WNGB01 (sample SAMN13153367, study PRJNA577476) | soil metagenome | isolation source: 115 cm soil or saprolite under grassland replicate 2 | place: USA:California | collected 2016-06-15
CTTGTACTTGACGCGGGATATTCCGGCGCTCCTGCAGCAGAGCGGCTTCCGGATCGAGCACATGGAGGCCGGGTACATCGCCGAATTCCCAAAATCGTCGTCATACTGTTGGTGGGGCACGGCGATTCTGCGATCTCACTCGCGATGACCTGAGCGGCCGCCTCACCGGTGCTTGAAGCTGTCGGCCGCGGGCCGGGCGCGCCAAAAATCCGGCATAAAGTCCGGTCAAAAGCCCCGGTGGAGAATCCGGTAGAATCGCCGGTAAAAGAGCCCGGCAATTTGGAAAAAAGATGGAAAACTCTGGTGGAAAAAAGGGCAAAAATAAGCATCGTAAGAAGTCAGGCGTCCTCGGGTTCGCTAGCCTCCCCTCGCAACGCCTCCAGTCCCTCCCGCACGATCAGCGGTAACATCGCTAACGCAGCGACTGGGTCGGCCCACCACCAGCCGAGAACCGCGTTCAAGCCTAGACCGAGAAGCGTTGTTGCCGAGAGCCAGGCGCAGACGATGGTTTCGTGCGCGTCCGCCCGCAGCGCCCGGCTGCCAAGGCTGGCTGCAACACGAAGCTTTCCTCGGGCGAGGAGCGGCATCACGATCAGGGAGATGGCCGTGAGGACAATGCCGATCAGACTCGATTCGGGGCGGCTGCCCGTCACCAGGACCCGGACAGAGTCCGTTACGATGTAGACTCCGAGCGCGAGCAGCAGAAAACCCGCCCCCCGCGCCGCACGGCGCTCCACGGTCGGCCCCAAGGGCGCCAAGCCGAGTTCAGCCCGAAGTCGCCACCACAATAGGGCTCCGCTCGTCACCTCAATCACCGAGTCGATTCCAAATCCCGTCAAGGCGACCGACCCAGCGGTGATACCGGCCGCGATCGCGACAAGTCCCTCAAGGGCGTTGTAGCCCACGGTCACGCCCTCGAGCGTGATCCCTTGTCGCAGTGCGGCTTCGCGGCCGAGGTCCCGGCTCATTAACGCATCATTGGCTGCTTCATGGTCGTGCACGTGCGCCGGGAAACGCGAGCACTCCACGGAGCCCGAGGAGATGTTGGAGCATTTCAGACGTCGCCAGCACCGGGATAGTCAGCGCCAGCGAGATCCAGAAGCGGCGCCGGAAATCGTCCACCATGCTGCCTTTATGCCCTGATGATGAGATTGATCGTGGTTCATCACTGCTCGATCCCCCGGCGCCGCCACAGGAAGTACAGCACCGGAATAACCACCAACGTCAGGGCCGTCGAACTGACCATCCCTCCCACCATCGGCGCGGCGATTCGCTTCATGACATCGGCCCCCGTGCCATGACTCCACAGCGCCGGCACGAGGCCGAGCATGATCGCGAGGACCGTCATCAACTTCGGCCGCACGCGGTTCACCGCCGTCTCGGCGGCGACGCCTGCGAGGGCGATGAATCCGACGGCCGCCGCGATCGACAGGTTGTAGCCCAGCAGCCACATGATCCACACGCCGCCGACCAGCGCGAACGGCAACGACAACATCACGATCGCCATCTCGCCGACCGTGCCAAACGTCAGATAGAGAAGAAGGGCGATGATCGCGAGGGTGAGTGGCACCACCACCTGGAGGCGGGCCTTGACGCGTGCGAGTGCCTCGTACTGCCCGCTCCATCGGAGCCAATAGCCCGTAGGCAGCGTCACCTCGCGGTCAACCAGCGCGCGGGCATCGCGGACGTAACTCCCCACATCGCGGCCGCGCACATCGATCGAGACCTGATCGTACAGATATCCGCCCTCGCTGCGGATCATCGCCGCACCCGGACTGAAGCGGATATCGGCCACCTGGCCGAGTGGCACCTGTGCGCCGTCCGATTTGCCCACGAGAATCCGCCCGATCTCATCAGGATCGTCGCGGAAACCCTGCGCGTAGCGGACGGCAACGGGGTAGCGCTCCCGGCCTTCGACCGTTGTCGTGATCTCTTCGCCGCCGAGCGCCATCCTGATCACCTGCTGCGCGTCGCCCGTCGTGAGCCCGTAGCGGGCGAGGGCATCGGCGTCCGGCCGGATATCGAGATAGCGGCCGCCGAACGACCGCTCGGCGTACACGCTCGCCGTGCCGGGCAGCGGAGCCAGGACCCGCTCGATGTCCTGCCCGATGCGTTGGATCGTCGCGAGATCGGGTCCGAAGATCTTCACCGCCAGCGTGGTCCGGACGCCAGTGGACAGCATGTCGGTGCGATTCTTGATCGGCATCGTCCACGTGTTCACCGCACCGGTGAGCCGCAACCGGCGATCCATCTCCGTGATCAGTCGGTCCTGCGTCATTCCTGGTCGCCATTCGGACGTGGGCTTCAGGTTCACGACAGTCTCGACCATGGATATCGGCGCCCAGTCCGTCGCCGTATTCGCACGCCCAGCCTTGCCCCAGACAGACGCGACTTCCGGAAACGTCATGAGGATGCTGTCCTCGACGTGCAGCAGCCGGCGCTGCGTGGTAAGCGACACCGCCGGCAGTGTATTGGGCATGTACATCAAGGAGCCCTCATGGAGCGGCGGCATGAACTCACTGCCGAGTCCCGCGAACGGCAGCAATGTCAGCACGAGAATCGCCCCGGTTCCTCCCAACACGAGCCACCGCGCCTCGAGCGCCCAGCGCAGAATCGGGCGGTAGACCCGGATCGCCCAGCGATTGATGGGATTCTCATCCTCCGCCCGGATCCTCCCTTTCACGAACCAGCCCATGAGCGCCGGGATGAGTGTCACGGAGAGCAGTGCCGCCGCCGCCATCGCGAATGTCTTGGTTAGCGCGAGCGGCCGAAACAACCGCCCCTCCTGGTCCTCGAGCGTGAAGACCGGCAGGAAGGACAGGGTGATGATGAGGAGCGACATGAACAGCGCCGGCCCGACCTCGCGCGCCGCAGCGAACACGCGCTCCCAGTGGGGCCTGTCGGGCTCGCGCTCGATGTGCTTGTGCAGGTTCTCGATCATGACGATGGCCGCATCGATCATCGCGCCGATCGCGATCGCGATTCCGCCCAGGCTCATGATGTTAGCGTTGATCCCGAGCCCGCGAATCAGAGCCAGTGCGATGAGCACGCCGAGCGGCAGCGTGGCCAGAGCGACCAGCGCGCTGCGTGTGTGCAGCAGGAACAACGCGCACACAAGGCCCACGATGATCGATTCCTCGATCAGCGTGCGCCACAACGTCTTGATCGAGCGGTGAATCAGGTTCGAGCGGTCGTAGGTAGGAACGATGCGCACGCCGGCCGGGAGCGAAGGCGTGATTTCGGCGATGCGTTGCTTCACCGCGTTGATAACCCGCAACGCATTCTCGCCGTACCGCATGACGACGACGCCACCAACCGCTTCCCCTTGGCCGTTCAGCTCCGCGATCCCCAGCCGGAGATCGGGACCGATCGTCACGCGGGCGACGTCGCCGATGCGCACGGAGCGACCGCCGGTGCCCACCGCGATTCCCACCTTCGCGATGTCTTCCACACCGCGGAAATAGCCGAGCCCACGAATCGCATAGTCCGCGCCGGCCACTTCCAGCGTGCGCGCGCCGACGTCCTGATTGGCCCCCCGCACCGCCTCGACGACCTGACGTACCTCCACGCCGTACGCGAGCAGCCGGGCGGGGTCGAGCAGTACCTGGTATTGGCGCACGTAGCCGCCGAGACTCGCGACCTCGGCGACGCCGGGTACGGACTGCAAGGCGTACCGAACCTGGAAGTCCTGAATCGAGCGTAGCCGGTCCGGCCCATACCCGCCTTCGAGCGCATACTGAAACACCCATCCAACGCCCGTGGCATCAGGGCCGAGGCGGGTTTTAGCCGCGGCCGGCAGACGACTCTGAATCGCGTTCAGGTATTCGAGGACGCGCGAGCGTGCCCAGTACGGGTCGGTCCCGTCCTGGAAGATCACGTATACAAATGACGAGCTGAACATCGACTGGCCCCGCACCGCCTTCACGCGCGGGACGGACAGGAACTGCGTGACCAGTGGGTAGGTGACCTGATCCTCGATGACTTGGGGGGCCTGCCCGGGGTAATCGCTATACACGATCACCTGTGTATCGGAGAGATCGGGAATAGCGTCAACCGGCATCGTGCGCAGCAACCACAGGCCGGCCACGAGGACAAAAATCGCGCCCAGGGCGACGAGCTCACGGCGCCGGATGGACCAGGCAATCACTTTCTCGATCATGGCCGTCTCCGGGACGTGTCCATCCCCGGCATATCCCGCATCGAGCGTCCCGTATCCTGCTTCCCGCTTTCCATGCCGCCCATGTTGAGGCCCATCCCCATCTGCAGCATGAGTCCCTGAATCGCTGCGGCGAGGTTGGACTCGGAATCGAGCAGATATGTGGCCGACGCGATGACCTCGTCTCCCACTTTGATGCCTTCGACGATTTCGACGAGCGAGTCACCGCGCGCGCCCACGCGTACTTCCCGCGGCACGAAGCGGCCGTCGCCGCGATTGACGAATACCAGGTCCTTCGTGCCGGTCGGCAGCACCGCCGTGAGGGGCACGCTGACCGCGCGTCGTCCGCCGCGGGCGAGCTCCGCGGTCGCGTACATCCCCGGGCGGAGCGTACGGGCCGCGTTGGCGACTTGCACGCGTGCCGTGAGCGTCCGTGTCTTCTCGTCGAGCTGGGGATAGATGAACGTCACGCGCCCCTGGAACGTCCGACCTGGGACCGCGTCGACGATGATGGTGGCTGGGCTGCCCACGCGTACTGCCGCCGCATCCTGCTCGAAGATCGCGACGTCCACCCACAGCTCGCTGCGGTCGGCAATGAGAAACAGATTCGTCCCCGCCTGCACCGCCTGGCCTTCGATGACGTTCTTCTCCACGATCTCGCCCGAGCGGGGTGCCCGTAGCGTGAGTGTCCGTGCGACGGTACCCCGCGCGTCGAGGCTGTCGATCTGGTCTGCGGGAATGTCCCACAGCGCCAGCCGGCGACGAGCGCTCGCCGCGAGCGTGTCGTCCCGCAGTCGCCGGGCAAGGAGATACTCCTCTTGGGCGCTCACGAGATCTGGAGAGTAGAGAGCGAGCAGGGGCTCCCCCGCGGTCACACTCTTGCCGACGTAATCGGCGTACAGCTTCTCCACCCAGCCGCTGACGCGCGCGTTGACATAGGCCTGTCTCGGCTCAGCGTACTTGAGCACGCCCACGGCGCGCACGGAGGTAGTGATGGCGCGGTCGCTCGCCCGGGCGAACGTGATGCCGAGTCGCGCTGCCTCACGCTGATCGATGGGCACACCGCTCGTATCGGCTCCCTGCGACGCCCCGGACATGCCCGGCATGTCGGCCATCGATTGATCCGGCGTGTTCTTCTTGCGGCAGGCTCCCAACGCAAGCAGGCCACCGAATAGGACAATGATTGTGTGTTTCATGGTCGGGACTCCTCTGCGGTCAACTGCCGCAGCCTGACGAGTTGAGCTTGGTAGTCCGCCGCTACTTGGGCCGCCTCGAGCTCGGCCCGGTAGCGGGCGTCTTCGACCGACAGCAGGGTCAGGAATTCGGCGCGGCCGACCTGATAGCTCCTCAGGACCGATTCGACCGTGCCCCGCGCACTGGGCAAAACGCCATCCACGAGGAGCACAAGACGCTGGTGTAACGCCTCGACTCGAGCGGCGGCTTCAGCGACCTCGCGACTGAGCTGGAGCTCCGCGTCCTGCAGAGCTGCGGCGGCGCCGGTCGAATCCGCGCGCGCGGCATCGGCAAGGCGGTTCTGCTTGCGCCACGCCCAGATGGGGAGACGCACGCCCACGAAGGCGGAGAAGAAGTCCGGAAAGTTGAAGCCGAGCGCGACCGGCCTGTACCCATAGCGCGCCGAGAACGTAAAGTCGGGACGCGCTCCCAACCGCTCGACCTGAATTGTGCGCGTGGCCTGATCGACCGCGGCTCGCTGGGCGACGAGTCGCGGGTGCATTGCGAGAGCCAAAGCGACGAGAGAGTCGGCGGGAGGCACTGACGTTGCGGCGCTCCGCACCGCCGCGAGGTCGATCGCGGTGACCGTCACGGAATCTCGGGGTGCGCGTCTTCGCAACGCGTTGACCGCCGCGACCGCTGCGGCCCGTTCACTCTCGAGCGCGTACTCCTCCAACTGCAACCGATCGCGAGCGAGCTTCGCCTGCAGCGGATCGCTTTGGGGTGCGATACCGGTGGCATAACGGGTCGTGCTGAGCTGCACGGCAGCTTCGAGCAGCTGGCGCTGCCGGTGGATGGTCTCCAAGGCGGTCATGGTGTACTGCAGGCGGTAATACGCCGCCGTCACCGCGACCGTCACCTCCCGCCGCATGACGTTCTCATCCGCGCGCGCGCCGGTGGCAGCGGCCCGCGCCACTGCTGACCGTGCGCCGAGGCTGCCGGGCCAGGGGATCTCCTGGCTCAGCTCGACGTCCACCTCGGTGAAGTCGCTCTCGTTGAACTCGAAGTGCGGCATCTGCAGATCCATCACACCGAGCGACAGCATCGGGTCGGGCAGTGTGCCGGCTGGCCGGATTCGCAGCGTCGCCGCCCGAATTGCCGCCTGCCGCTGTACCAGTGTCGGGCTGCGGGCGAGCGCCTCCGCAATGAGCGATTGTAGAAGCGAGTCCTGCGCGCGCGCCGGAGACGCGCCCGCCATCGTGAGCGCAAGTGCTGTCAACATCAGTTGTCGGAATTGCATACCTCTCCTCGCCGAACACTTTTCCGGCTGAATGCGCCGGAGCCCGCGCCCTATTTCACGGCGCGTTAGGGCACACTACTCCTGGGCGGGGCTAGGCTTGGGGCGGTGGAGAGAGCGGCGGTTGCGGGTCGGCCGGGGCGAAGGTCGAGATGCAGAAGCCGACAACGTGAGATTCTCCTGCGGAAATTGAGACGGCTCCGCCAAGTGCAACTACGGCGGTCGCGGTGGTCGCGCAGAGCGCTGAACTGGCGCACGGAGTAGCGTGGGTCGTCGCGTCGACGACCGGTCCAAACGGGTGGGACGCCATCTGCTGGTCACAGTTGCCCGGCGTTGCTCGTTGGACTTGGTCACACAAGAGCGGCAGGCCGACCGGCAACATCTGAGTGCTCAGAAGCAGCGTAGCGACGAGTCTGACGAGCGAGAGTTTCATGCGCGCTCAGGAATATACCTCAACGCCCCGCATAGTCACGCCCCCTGATTCTGCTGAGGCGGGCATCGGCTCGATCCGTAGGAACAGAAGACGCAGCAATCGCCAGGCTTTGGCCCGAGGACCGTGCCGCACCCGCTGCACTCGTAGAAGTGCACGCAGGCGTTGGTTGGCATCGTTTCGGTCTTCTGGTGCCCACAGTGCGGGCAGGTGATCGAGAGCTCTACCACTGGGCTACGGTGGCGGCGGACCTAAAGTCAGCGAGGCTGGCTCCGCTCTGACAATCCCTTCAACGCATCGTCTCGTTCACCCGCGCCGCCTTCATCAGCAGATAGTCTCGCTCCGGCACGCTCGTTGTCTTCGACGCTGCCGCTCGATACAGATCCGCCGCCGCATCGCGTTCACCTGCGCGCTCCAGCAAGTGCGCGCGCACCGCGTCGAGCCGATGGTACCCTCGCAGCTGCTCGTTGTCTTCCAGCGGCGCCAGCAGCGCGAGCCCCGCGTCGGGGCCCTGCACCATCGCCGTGGCGATCGCGTGATTGAGCGCAACCATCGGATTGTCGGTCATTCGCATCAGCATGCCGTACAACGCGAGAATCTGCGGCCAGTCGGTGTCTTCGGCGCGCGGCGCCTCATCGTGAACGGCCGCGATCGCGGCCTGCAACTGATACTCGCCCACCGATCCCTTCGACAGTGCCGCGCTGGCGAGCGCCACGCCCTCGGCGATCGCCTGCCGGTCCCAGCGCGTGCGATCCTGCTCATCGAGCGGGATCAATTCACCATTGGGCCCCGTGCGTGACGCGCGGCGGGCATCCGTCAGCAGCATCAGCGCGAGCAGCCCGGCGACGTCGGCGTTGTCGGGCAGGAGCTTGTGAACCTCGCGCACGAGCCGAATGCCTTCGTTCGAGAGGTCGGTGCGATGCAGTGCCGCCCCCGAGCTCGTCGTGTAGCCTTCGTTGAAGACGAGATACAGCACGTGCAGCACGGAGTCCAAGCGCTGGGCCCGGTCACCGGCATCGGGCATGCGGAACGGGACGCCCGACGCCTTGATGCTCTGCTTTGCCCGGCTGATCCGCTGCCCGATGGTCGACTCCGGTACGAGAAACGCCTTCGCGATCTCGGCGGTCGTGAGCCCCCCCACGGCACGTAACGTCAGCGCGATCGCTGATGCGGACGAAAGCGCGGGATGACAGCACATGAACAGCAGGAGCAGCGTATCGTCGGGATCGACCCCGGGCTCCCCATTCATCATCGGTTGCACGGCGACGAGGTTCTCGCGGGCGACGGTGGTCTCACGGTTCCGGCGTGAGATGGCACTCCGAAGCTCGTCGGTCATGCGCCGCTGCGCGACGTGGATCAGCCAGCCGCGCGGATTGTCGGGGACGCCATCGCGCGGCCACTGAGCCGCCGCCGCGATCAGCGCCTCCTGCACGGCATCTTCGGACGCGGCGAAGTCGTGAAATCGCCGGGCCATGGCGCCGAGCACTTGTGGCGCTAGATCGCGCAGCAGGGGCTCGACGCGATGGTCGAGCGACGATGACGTCACTCGGGGCCCTGGCGCCCGCTCATGATTTCACGCACCTCGATCCCGAAGTTGAATGGCGTGCCGTCCGCCGACCTGACACTGTCGTGTGGCGCCGCCATCACTTCCGCGGCGAGCTGGTAGGCGCGCTCGGGACTCTCGACGTCCACGATCCAGTAACCCGCGAGGAATTCCTTGGATTCCGGGAAGACGCCGTCAGTGATCGGCTTGCCGTCCTTTCCTGCGCGCACCAGCTTCGCTTGCTCCGGCGAAGCCAATCCTTCCGCGCCCACCAGCTCGCCGGCGTCCTTCAGCTTCTTCGAGAAGGCCTGCATGAACGCGACGTTCGCCTCCAGGATTTTCCTCGGCCACTTCATGTACTGGGTGTAGCCGTCGCGCGGGGTGTTCATGATGAGCATGTATTTCATTGTGCCGCTCCAGTGGGATTGGCGGCTCCGGAATTGGGTCCGCCTGTGCACGTAAGTCGGAGCCGGGACACGGATTTCGACACGCCGCTCAGACACTCCGGTGCCCAAGCCTGATGACCTGGGTCGCCAGGGTTACCAGCCATACCATATAGCTCAGGAAGACGAGCCGCGCGGGCCATCCAATGGGGACGCCGGGGCCGTAGGCGTTGTCGCCCATCGGCATCACGACAACGGCCAGGTGAACCATGGCTCCCACCAGGCCAAGCAGCGGCACGCCGGCCGTCCACAGGAGCGGGCGGCGGGAGGATACCCATGCCGGGTTCTTCAGCGCCACGCTCAGGTTTACAAGCAATGCGGCGAATGGCAGGAGTATCACGGCGCTGGTGCCGAACACCACGTGCAGAGCACCGGACGTGGATAGACCCTTCTCGGGTGTCAGCGGCATGGGGTCGGTGATGAAGACCCCCACGCCAACGGTGCCAATGGCGCAGATCAGGAGCAGTCCGAGTCCGGCTTTGCCGAGAACACCCCGCACCTGTGGCTTGATCGCGACGAGGAGGGAACCGTAGCTCAGCGCCGAGAGGAGGAATGCCAGCACCATGATCCAGCCGTAGCGCCCGATGGCCCATTCGCTGATTGTATGCCATGAAGGGTCCAGATCTGGTCTGATGAAGATCAGCGCGATGAGTATTGCCTGATAGGCAATGACCGCTGCGATCGACAGTCGTGCTGCTGTCAGCGAAATGGCGGTCACCGGCTTCGAATTCACGGCCGTCATTGGTCTGCTCCTCTCCTCGTTGGAATCCGGAACGGATCGCCGTCACTAGAAGGTCGGAGCAGGAGGGCCGGTTTTCGACATCCCGAACACCTCGACACAGCAACGGCCAGCGCTGGGGTGCGCTGGCCGTGCAGGCTATGATGCAACCAATCCCTCGTGAGTAGCGTTACCCCACGTGGTGAACACCTTTTCCACAGCGGTTGCAGAAGTGGCGCGCCGTGATCGGGTCATGGCGGAGCTCATAGACCGAAATGCGCCATTCCGCCTCCCGAGACCCGACACCCGGCACTTTGCCGCCCTCGCCGAGAGCATCCTCTATCAACAGCTTGCCGGAGCAGCGGCGGCCGCCATCCACCGACGATTTGTCGCCCTGTTCGACGGAGATCTCTCGCCCGACGCCGTCCTCGCCCTCTCCCCCAGAAGGCTTCGCACCGCGGGACTCTCGCGGAGCAAGGTCGCCGCTATCAGAGATCTCGCGGCGAAGGTCGTGGATGGAACCGTTCGGCTGCATCGCATCGGCAGGCTCCGGGACGAGGACATCGTCACGTCGTTGTCGCTCGTCCGTGGCATCGGACAGTGGACCGCGGAGATGTTCCTGATCTTTCAGTTGCGTCGGCTCGACGTGTGGCCGGTTGGGGACTACGGCGTTCGCAAAGGTTACGCTCTGGCCTACGGCTTGAAGCGGCTCCCGACGCCGAAGGAGCTGCAGGCCCTGGGCGAACGCTTCCGGCCCTACCGCACCGTGGCCGCGTGGTATTGCTGGAGAGCAGTCAGCGAACAGCGAAAACAGCGCAAATGATCGGACACAACTCGCCATTCACTCCTCGCGGCGCGGTGACTCAAGGCGTCGCGGGCGGTCGCCGATCGCTCAAACAGAGCGGCCAGCGCTGGGCTGCGCTGGCCGTACAGGATTACGAATCGAGTGCTACTCGGTCCCGTCAGGATCGCACGTACGCAAAGCCTCGCTCGTGCGCCTTGGTCATCGTGACCAGCACGTCTGGAACGATGACCACGCCTGGTAATGCGTGCGCGACCAAGTCCGCGTGGACGTCCGCTGCAGCGCCCCCTCCCATCCCGCTCTTCGCGAGCCGCGCCGCCCAACGCGTCAACGCATTGTTGCACAGCGCGAATACCACGCCTCGCTGCTGAAGCGTTTCCATTGAGGTCCCGGGTTCGCCGTCGGCGACTGGGTCGCCCGGCTTGGGATGGGCGAACCAGTTGCGGATCAACGGCGCGTTGGTGGTGGGATCCGTCATGTTCAGGGCAGCGCCGAGCTGGTACTTCTCCCACATCGCGTCCTGGAGCCCGAGCGGCGTGGTTCGCGCATACAACGCCACGACGATGCTGACATCCCGTTCCCCGACTCCGAACGCGTTGCGCCAGGCGTCGAGATAGTTGCGCAGGTGGCGCAACACGGTGCCGCCCTCCGGCTCCGGGACGTCGAACAGCTGGCGGTGCCTGCCCTTGAGATGATCGAGCCAGGCATCCGAGGCCGGCTGCTGGGCGACGAACCAGGGCAGCACGCGAGTGTCCGCACCCACGGCCAAGCCTGCGCCAAGGGCGGCGACCGCGCCGACGAATCCGCGGCGGTCGGTGTGGGAACTGGAATCGGACATGGGATTACGCTCCTTTAGGCGGACGTGGGCCGCGCGTTCGCGCGGCCCACCGCACCATGAGATTTGTTCACCCGGCGAAGCAGTAGCTGCAGCCGTGCTCCTGGGCACGGTTGACCGCCCAAACGCCGGACGGCACGATCTGAATCCCCGGCAGCACCGCCGCAGTCCAGTCCTGCCGTATCTGGTCGACCGGCACGTTTTGGGCTTTGGAAACGATGCCGCTGTAGAACTTGATCGCCATGTTGCAGGCGCCGATCAACACCCCGCTGGCGAGCAAGTCGTCGACTGACATCTTGGGCAATGGCAACTCATCTGGCTGGACATGGGCGAAGATGTTCCGCACCGATGGGGCGTTCGTCTTCGGATCGTTGATGTGGAAGACCTCGCCCAACTTGTACTTCCCCCAGACGTTGTCGGCGAAGGCCAGCGGCAGGGCATTGTGCCGCAGTACAGCCACGACGGTCATGTCGCTGTCCGGCACGCCGGTCTCGTTGTTGGTCATGTAAAAGATTCGGGACCAGGCGAGCCCGAACCCGCCGTTGACCTCGGGCATGTCGTACACCTGCCGGTGCTTTCCTTTGATCTTGTTGAGCCAGGCGGTGAGGGCAGCGTCTTCCTTGGCGGGACCTTGGACCGGCTCCCCCGCCAGCGCGAGCGGGCGCGCGAGGCCGGAGAGGCCGAGGGTGGCCGCGCCGGCAGCGACGCTGCCGAGGAATCCCCGTCGATGCGTGGAACGCTTCAGGTCGAGCATGAGAACCTCCGGATGTGTGACGTGGACCTACGCGTGCCCCGCCCACGTCGTCTCACCCGCCGTGTACGGCACGCACGGGTCGAAGCGCCCGGGCGTCTCCCGGTAGCGCATCGCCTGGGTGCAGCCGATTTCCGACGTGAAGTAACCGAACAACGTGAGCTCCTTCATCATGCGGAAGTAATGCGCCGGCGCCCCCTGCGCGCGAGCATCCATGTACGCCTTCTGCTCACGGTCCAGCTGCTCGAGGAACGCCAGCCGCTGCGCCGCCGTCTTGGTCATGAACCCGGCGTCGTTCAGTTTCCGAATCCCATCCCGGAACACGCCCTGTTGCCGGTCGTCGTACGTGTCGGTGACCATCAACGCCATGAACGGCCCGACGTGCGCCGCCTTTGCCCCGGGGGTCTTGGTTTCGGGAAGAATGGTATCGGCAACTTCGTCGAGTAACGCGACGTCTTGAGCAGAAAACGTTCCGACCTGGGCGTGCGACGCTGCCGCCCGCGCGTGCGCGTGCTCGACGGCCGTGAGCAGATCGCCGCTGCCGACGAAGACGACTCCACCCAGCAGCGCCGTAACGCGCCGAACGGCCTCGCGTCGATCAATGGTATTCGCCATAGAGCCTCCCGGTGCGCGTTAGAGGTTGTTGCGCTTGAGCTCGCTGACGGCGAAGTCCGCCGCGCGCGCCGTGAGCGCCATGTAGGTGAGCGAGGGGTTCGGACAGGCGGTTGACGCCATACACGAGCCATCCGTCACGAAGACGTTCGGCGCATCCCACACCTGGTTGTGGCTGTTGAGGACCGACGTCTTGGGATCCCGGCCCATTCGCGCCGTCCCCATTTCGTGGATGCCCATCCCCGGCCAGTAGCCGTTGTCGTACGTGCGGACATCCTTCACGCCCGACGCCTCGAGCATCTCGGCCATGTCGTTCATCATGTCCTTGCGCATCAGCCGCTCGTTTTCGCCGGTGGCGCAGTCGATCGCGAGTACGGGCAGTCCCCATTTGTCCTTCTTGGACCTGTCGAGGGTGACCCGGTTCGCGGGATTGGGAAGCATCTCTCCGAAGGCGGTGCCCCCAATCGACCACGCGCCCGGTTGCGCCGCGGCGTCCTTGAACGCCGCGCCCACGCCGAGCTCGGCCACCGCGCGCGACCACCCCGAACGGCTGGCGCCGCCCTGGTACCCGAACCCCCGCAAGTACTCCCGCTTGTCGCCGAACAGATTGCGATAGCGCGGGATGTAGAAGCCGGTGGGGCGCCGGCCGTAGACGTATTTGTCGTCGAGCCCTTCGATTGTCCCCGACGCGCCCGCACGGAAGTGATGGTCCATGAGGTTGCGCCCCAACGCATCGGAGCTACTCCCGAGGCCGCCGGGCCACACGTTCGTCGCCGAGCGCAGCAGCAGCCAGGTGGAATTCAGCGTGGACGCACAGAGAAACACGATCCGGGCGCCGTAATCGGTGGTCTGCTCAGTGACGGCATCGAGCACACGCACACCGGTCGCGCGCTTCTTGTTGCGATCGTACAGAACCTCCGTGACGATCGCGAACGGCTTCAGCGTCAGCCGTCCTGTCGCCATCGCCGCCGGCAGCGTAGAGGACTGCGTGCTGAAATAGCCACCGAAGGGGCAGCCCAGCCAGCAGGCGTTGCGATACTGGCAGGGCGCGCGCCCCGGCAACGGCTGCGTGAGATTCGCCGTGCGCCCCGGGATGATCCGCCGGCGGCCGTCGAAGTGCTGCTTCAGCCGGCCGGCGATCAGCTCTTCGCCGCAGTTGAGCGGCATGGGCGGTTGGAACTGTCCGTCCGGCAGCTGCGCCATCCCCTCGAGCGAGCCGGAGATGCCGGCGTGCCGTTCGACGTGGTCGTACCAGGGTGCGATGTCGGCGTAGCGAATCGGCCAATCGACGCCGAGCCCCTCGCGCCCGTTCGCCTCGAAGTCGAAGTCGCTCCAGCGATAGCTCTGGCGACCCCACATCAACGAGCGGCCGCCGACGTGGTAGCCGCGATACCAATCGAACCGCTTGACCTCGGTGTAGGGCGACTCCTGGTCCGACGCCCACCAATCCAGGTTCGTCTCGTTGAGCGGGTAGTCCCGCTTCAACACCGGGTAGGCCAGCTCCATCGCCTTCGTGCGTCTGCCGCGATGCGGATAGTCCCACGGCGCTTTGGTGGCATTCGCGTAGTCTTTGATGTGCTCGATGTTCTTGCCTCGCTCGAGCAACAGGACGCGAAGTCCCTTTTCCGTCAGCTCCTTCGCGGCCCAGCCGCCGGAGATGCCGGAGCCGACCACGATGGCATCGTAACTCTGTGACTGCACAATCCCTCCTCTAGATCAGCGTTCGGATTTCCCTGAGAACCAGGTCGATCTCTTCCGGCTTGTTCATGATTCCGGCTGAAACACGGGCGTATGAGACCTTATATGGCGATGTTGTCGTCCGAATCCGCTTTTGCGCAAGCCGCCCGACGACCTGCCCGGGAGTCAACCCGCGGACGTCGAAGCACGAGATGCCGGCGGAGAGCGCTGGATCACGCGGCGTGTGCAGCGTCACGCCGGGAATCCTCGCGGCACCCTCCCGGAATGCCGCGTTCAGCTCGGCAATCCGCGCCGCGATGCGGTCGCGCCCGATCGTGCGATGCAGCTCGACTGCGGCCGGTATCGCGAGCAGATGCTCGTACGCCATGAAGCCGCCCGGCGACACAAAGGCCGCCTGCGTCGGCGGCAAGTCCGTGCGGTCGGCCCAGGCGGCGACCGTCGTGTCGATGCCGTCGGGATCGAAGCTCGGAATCGTGGGCCTGAGCTCCGGCCAGGCATCGCTTCTGCCCCACAGGAAGCCCGTGCCCCGCGGCGCGAACAGCCATTTATGTGCGCCGCTCGCGAAAAAGTCTGCGCCGAGACGCGCGACGTCCACGTCTTGATTCGCAAATCCGTGCACGCCGTCCACGATCAGGAGGCACCGATCGGCCGCCGCGCGTCCTCGATTGGCGCGCGCCACGACCTCCGCGATTCCCGAAATTGGCAGCTTGATGCCGGTCGAGGACTGCACCCACGTCACGCCGACCGCGCGCGTCGCCGGTGTGATCGCGCGCGAGATCCGATCGACGATCTGGTCGCCGCGAGCCGCCGCCGGCGTATCGAACAGCGGGATGTAGCGCACCCCGCACCCCGACCGCGCCGCCGCGTAGCGGATCGATTCGTGGTGCGAGTAGTGATCGTGTTCCGTCGTGACGATCTCCTGCTCGCGCCGGATCCGCAGTCCGTGATAGACCATCGCCAGCGCGGTGGTGGTATTGGATGTGAAGGCAATCTCCGCCGGGATGCCGCCGATGTACTCCGCCAGCGCGCGCTTCACCGCGGCGAACGGCCGCCCCTCGGCATCGGTGAACGCCGCGATCTCGATCCACGTGGCGTCCGAGTCGAGCTTTCGACGAAAGTGATCGATCGCGTCCGCCACCGGCTTCGGATGTGACACAAACAAGAAGCTCGAGAGGTGTGTCCAGTCGGGGGCGAGTGGAAAGAGATCGCGGACGGCAAGCCAGTCGACCACATCGCGCGAGAATCGAAGCGGCCTTGGAGGACGAGGAATCCGGGGAAAGAACGAAACGGCGAGCAGTGATTTCAGCAGTTCCCGGCGCGGGAGGGTCATGAGAGCTCCTTGAGACCCTTTAAGATGAGCCGGCGAAACGTGCTGTCCACCTCCTGCGGCGGCTGCTTCGCGCCATGATCCAGCCACCACGTGAGCACCGCCATGAACGCACCACCGATATACTCGGCCGCGAGCGCGCGCTCTTCGGTCGTCCCTCGGAATCCGAGCGCCTGGACGTCCTTGGCCGCCAATTCGGCGATGGTTCGATGAATGCGCTGGAGGACGAACGCGCCGCTGTCGTGGCCGATGATGGCCTGATACAGACGCAGGTGCGAGTACGCGTGCTCGAGCATCGCCAGACTGAATCCTAGCGCCGGGGCCTGACGCTGGCGCTCGAGCAGCAGATTGCGGAGGTCCTCGAGCCGGCTGCTGAGCAGCGTCTCCTTGTCGGCAAAGTGGGCATAAAAGGTCGCGCGGCCGACATTGGCGCGGTCGATGATATCCTGCACCGTTGCGGCCTCGTAGCCCTTTTCCATCATCAAGGCGATAAGCGAATCCTGCAGTAACGCCCGTGTCCGCTGCACGCGCCGATCGACTCCACGTTTCCGCACAGATCCCTCCCGAGTGTTCAGAATCGAACGCCGGCGCAACTCCCTGTCGCTGGCGCGGTGCCTGTTATGAGACACAATGTTCGCTATCGAACAGTATGTCAATAACTGAATATAGTGTTCCACAGACCAAACAGGAGAGAAACCCATGCACACCGCCGCGCGCCGTTCCCTGCTCAGCGTCATTGTGACCGCCCTCTTCATCACGATCAATCACCTGTACTCGCTGGGGCCAACCGCCCTGGTCCTGGGGGCGGTGCTCCTCGTGCTACCCACGGCATTGCTGCTGTGGTTTCGCAATACGAAAAGCGAGATCGCGTTTGCCGGCTATCTCCTCATGAACCTTTGGATCGTCGCTGGGTTTGGCCTGGCGAAGGGGTTTGGGGGCGACCTGCTGCGCCTCTTCGCCGGGACCGGCTTGGCCGCGCTGTCTACCGCCTTCCCCAAGCCGCTCGTCGGGTCCTACGGATTCGAGGCGAGCGGTCTGCTGATGTTCATCGGGAGCCTTTTCGTGGCGTACACGGCGTACGCGCTCATCCAGGCAAAGCGCGCGGCCCAGGTCGCGCCGGCACGGGCCGCGGGGACGATGGCCGCGGTGCTCGCTGTGCTCGCGGCGGCATTTGTCTGGACCGACCAGGATCGCTGGTCGGCGCCGACCGACGGGATCGTGCGGATCGGGGTCATCGTGCCGCGCGGCGGTCCGTACGCCATTCTCGGCGGCTCCTTTTTGAAGGCGGTCGAGATGGCTAAGGAAGACCTCCGCAACACCCGGTATCAGTACCAACTGGTCACGGTCGACGTCGGGAACGATCCGCGGGCGGCGCGCGCAGCGATTCAGCGCGCCATCCGCGAGGACCATCTGGACGGGATCGTCGGTGGGATTTCGTTGTTCGGTCAGGTGACGAAGCCGCTCGCCAGCGCCGCACGCATTCCGCACACGTGTGTCTGTACGGTGACGTCGATCGGCGACGGCGCGTACAACTTCACCAACATCCCGACCCCAGAGGCGGAGGCGATGCTGTGGGTGCGCGAAGCCCAGCGACGCGGCATCAAGCGTGTGGCGCTGCTGTCGCAGAACTATCCCAGCATCCACAACCATGTGCGGGCGCTCAAAGCTGAAGCGGCGCGCGCCGGGTTGCCGATCAGCTACGAGGAGGAATTCGGCGACACCGTGACGGATTTTCGTTCGCTGATCTCGGCGGCCCGGGCGTCACAACCGGACGTGTATTACGTGGAGGCGCTCAGCCCGCAGCTCGACGTGCTGGCTCGCCAGTTGTCGGAGGCGGGGATCCACAACATCGCGTCCGTCGTCGCGCCCTCGCTCAGCCAGCATCCTGAGCTTTTCGAGGGGGCATGGTACACGGATAGCGACCTGCGGGACTTTGGCTTCAAGACACGGTTTGAGCGGAGGTATCCAGGCATGCAGTTCGCTACGCACATGATGCCGTACGCATACGATGATTTCAATCTGATCGTGCAGGCGTTCGAGCGGGGACAAAACCCTGCCGTGTTTCTCCGCAACCTCACGCGCTACGAGGGGACCGCAGGCCCGATCACCCGCGCCCCGGGCAGCGGGAACTTCCAGTCCGCACCGGCGGTGTGGACCATCCGCAATGGCAAGCCGGCGCTGTACAACTGAGAGGAGCGATGACCATGACTCGACGTGCCCACAGCTGGATCACGATATCCGTACTGATTGCCGCGTTGCTTGGCGGTGCCTATCTGATTGTTGCACGCAACCCCGCGCCATCAGGGGCGGATACACCCACTGGATTCATGCATTGACGAGGCCCCCCGGGATCAAAGCCCGGGGGGATTCGTCATTCGCGGTGTTTCTCCGTCGCCACCACGTAGGCGACGGTATCCCAGGCATTGTGAATGCCGACGAACAGCAGCAGCAACGACGCGGCGCCGATCGCAAACAGGGCCCAGAACTGATCGTGCGACAGGCCGGCGGCGCCGATGAAGAGCGTCACATAGGCGATGATGGGGAGGACCTGATGCCAGATCCAGTCCTCGAGCACCGGCTTGTATCCCGACTGCCGGCGCATGCGTCGCAGTACGATGACCACGTAGACGATGCCGGCGAGCGCGGTTGCTCCGACGACATGCGCGGGGTCCTTCAGGCGTGTCCATGGGGCACTAAGGACCGCCGCGAGCAACAATACGGCGACAAAATGAAGGACGTTGGGCGTCCCGAACGCATTGAGCGAATCCGGACTGCGCGGCACCGAGGATTCCCGAACCAGGGCGACGACGACGAACATCAAGCCGGTCAGGCCCCCGGCCGACGACCCCACGATGACCCAGAAGCTTTCCCACTGACTGAGCATCGCGTGCGCTGATAGTTCCATTTCACCGCACCTGGAAGGTCAGAGTGGCCCACTTCGATTCGTAGTTCACGCTGTCCCCATGCACCGGTACCATGTGAATGAACTTGATGTACCACTTCCCGGGCGTGCGAATCACGAATCGCGCCACGCCCTGTGAATCGCTCCGCGCGCGCGCGTCCGGAATCCGGGTGGTATCGCGTTGTCCCCCGGCGATGACGAGCTGTTGGGCGACCGGCCGGCCATCCAGGAGGCACCGGACCGCGAGCGTATCGCCCAGAACCACGAAATAGGGATTGGTGAGCGGCACGATCTCGGCCGGGTATCCCAGCACGGTTTCGAACGCTCTCGTCCGCAGATCGCCGACCTGGAAAATGGCTTTGACGTGCTTCTGGTAGCGCTCGCGAGCCGCTCGTCCCAACTCTCCTGCACGCGTGCGCGCGTCGAGCACGTCCGGAATGCCGTCTTCCTTCAAGTAGCCGTTGAAGTCGTCAGCCGAGAGCGCGATCTGGCGCGGGCTGAGCGAAGCGCCAATGACGTAGGTGCCCGGCGCTCCTGTTTGTACGCTGAGCCACGTTGTGTCGCCGCTGGGCTTCCAGGACGCTCGTGGAATGGAACGACGTTGCGTGGGCCCCACCATGCTGATATCGAGCAAGCGGTCTGGAGCGACGGCGCCTTCGCTGCCGGAAAAGGTCCCGTTGAGCACGGCGACGCGCACGACGGTATTCGGGGGGACGAAGTAGGTATCGAGCTTCAGAAAGAGATCGTGTGCCGAAAGCAGGGTCGCGGTGACCATCAGCAAGAGCATCGCGACGACGACGCGCTTTCGCATATAGACCCTCCAGAGGGGTAGAATCGGGACCGGGTTCGCCCTAAACTATCCGCACCTGCCTCCTGTTGCGACTTTGGTCTTGCACATTTCAGCGGTCAACGCGAATCGCTCTGTCACCCACGGGCTATTCATTGCTGTGCTCGCGCATGCCCGGCATGGCGTCCATCTGCATCGCGGCGCCGGCGGGCCGCAGCCGCAGATACACAGCGACGCCTGCGGGCGTACGACCGTCATATTCCGACCGGAGACCCGAGGGAACGAAGTCGACGGACCCGCGAAGCCCAAGGCCAGCCTCCAGACCCGCTACCCGACCCACCTCTCGCAGATAACCGAGCACCAGCGCCGTGACGTCATACGCTGTCTCGGGCGGCACCGACGGAATCACCAGATCGTCGGCACTCTTCCGTACATACTCGGCGCGAGCGAAGAACCCGTTCCTGCCGAGGTCGAGATTGCTTTCGAGCACCAGGCTGTGCGAAGGCGGAGCGGCGCCGATGACGTCATTCGCGCCGTAAATCAGCGCGCTCGACCACGTCCCGTCCGTGCCAACCGCTTGCGTCGTCAGGAGACTCGCGCCGACGCGGTGGAGGGATTCATCCGGGTGCAGCGCTTCGGGCCCGTTCGCGTAGCCATACCAGGCGGCGAGGGACCACCGGGGATTCGGGCTCACGCTCAGGCGCGCGCTGTAAGAATCGAGGCGTCGGCCGTTGTAGTCGAAGTTCGTCCGATTCTCGTCCGGCTCCCGACCATTGAACCAGGACGCCTCGAGCTTCGCCGACCGGGTGAAGATCCCAGCGGTGAGGACTCCGAAGGTGATGTGCGTGCCGTCCTGCCAATGGTGCGACAGCGGCGCCAGCGGATCGGCGGACGCCGACGGGCGGTGTGGGAACGCGACCGGCCCGAGCGCCGGCTCGCCGACCGGTGCGACATAGAGCGAGATCCCGACGTCTCTGCCAATGCCCCGCTCGTACAACGCGGCGAGCTCCATGAAGAGATCATGGGGATGCTGTCGATCGCGCAGCGGCGCGCCCTTATAAGTCTCCCCAGTCTGCAGCAGGAGCGGGTAGCCACGGCGTCCTATCGTCCACGGCTCCGCGCTCAGCATGGCACGGACTTGCAGATGACCGCCGCTCACCTGTCGAGTAGCCATTCCCATCACCCAGTTGGTGAGCCCCACCTGGTTACTGCCGCGTGGTCCTCCCTGCCGATCGTATTGAAAGAATCCCAGACCATGCAGCATGACGGTCCACTTTCCCAGCATGTAGTGCGCGGCGTGCATCGGAGAGGAGTCGGGAATCCACGAAGTCCCGGATCCCATCCGGGTTTCGGGGATTCCGAGCGGTCCTGACATGTCCATGGGCTGCTGCATGTCCATTTGCGCGCGCGCCGCTCTTGTCGTCGTGAGAACCAAAGCCAGCACTGCGGCCATCGAGCCGCCGATCATGGTACGCATCGTGGGAAACCCCCAAAGCCAAATGTCCCAAACAGCGCCGCAACTGCAGCGCAGCACGCACACTCGTGTTGTGGGACTCAGACTAGGGGCGGTGGGAGGGGTGGTGCAGCGAGATGCGAACGGCAGCGTGAGTCTGGGCTCCACGGCACCGCGGGCATCGGCGGTGTGAGGAACGCTACGGCTGGCCCGGACATCCCAGCAACCGGGCCGCCGCTCGGACACGCGCCCCCGCTGGCACAATTCGGAGCAGACGAATCGGGATGACAGCCGTCGCCGGATAACGACGCGAGAACAGAATGTGCGTTCGTCCGGTGAGGCGATGCTTTCCCCCGCTCGTGCATGGGGCAGTGTGCCGCTGCTTGCGACAAGATATTCACGCACATGGACGCACCGCTCGTCGATGCGAGTAGCGACACCGCCGCGGCAAATGCGAGGCTGCGGCGTACCGCGCGGCGGCTCTGTCCACGCATGAAGCCGAACAACGCTTTCATCATTGGTGTCCGCGATCACGAGGTGGAGGGGCGAGCGACCTGCTCGCCCCTCCACCGACCGTCTCGGTACTCACTCGTGTTCCATCGGGTGATCCATCATCCGGCTTGCCCAACGGTCCACGCGAGTTCGCTGCTCGTCCGTAAGCACGGCTCGAGCCTGCGCCGCCGCCGCGAGCATCGCCCAATGCGCCTTGCCCATGGATGCGTGCGCTTCCTGGAAATGCGCCTTGACCGCCGACGTGTCGGGGCTGGCGGCGTTCAAAGCCTGCGCCATCGCGTCCATATGCATTTTGGCACCAGCCGCCGCTTGATCGTGAGCGGTTTTCGCCGCGTCCTGGAGCGCCGTTAGGCGGCTGATCTGTTGTGCAGTAAGATTGAGCGAGTCTTTGCGAGCAAGTAAATGATCGGGTGCGAACGCCATGGCACGCATCATTGGCGCCATCATCTGCTCCATCTGCATCATATGCGACATCATCTGCTGATCTCGCCCCATCCTCTGGGGCTGCTGCGCCGCAAGCGGTGCCGCCGCGAGCGCCAGCAATGCGAGTCCGGATTTGCACATCATCGGGTGGGTCCTCCTGTAGCAATCGGATCTGTTCAGTATTTCGCAATGGCTCGTCTTCATAGATAATCACGGCGCACCACAATAACAGGCTGCGCGGCCTAGACGGCGTCGTTACAACTTGATGCGTTTCAAAAGCTGGGCATTGATCGCCACGATCACGGTGCTCGCCGACATCAACACGGCGCCGAGGGCCGGCGTGAGCAGGACGCCCTGAGCGGCCAGCACGCCGGCGGCCAGGGGGATGGCGAAGATGTTGTAGCCGGCCGCCCACCACAGGTTCTGCAGCATCTTGCGATAGGTCGCGCGCGACAGCGTGACGATTCTCGGAATATCGCGGGGGTCGGATCGCACCAGGACGATGTGGCCGGCTTCGACGGCCACATCAGTCCCGGCGCCGATCGCGATCCCGATATCGGCCGTCGCCAGCGCGGGCGCATCGTTCACGCCATCGCCGACCATCGCGACTTTCCGTCCTCGCTTCTGCAGCTCCTGCACTTTGGATGCTTTGTCCTCGGGTAGGACTTCGGCGAACACCGTATCGATGCCGAGATCTTTGGCGACGGCATCGGCCACTGCACGGGCGTCTCCAGTGAGCATTGCGACTTCGATGCCGCGCCCCTGCAGCGCCCGAATCGCGTCACGGCTTTCCGGCCGGATCGCGTCCGCCACGGCGAACACGGCGAGCGCCGCGCCGTCGCCAAGCAGGTAAATCGCCGATTGCGCGCGGCGCGCTGCTGCCCTCGCTGCTTCCTCGAGTGCCGCCGGCACTCGGGCATTCTCCTCTCGCAACAACGCCGGCCCGCCCAGGTGGTATTCCGCGCCATCGACCGTGGCGGCGACGCCTTTTCCGGGGAGCGCCCGAAAGCCAACCGCGGCCGGAATCGAAATCCCCCGCTCTTCGGTCGTCTTCACGATGCCACGGGCGATGGGGTGTTCCGATTCGCCTTCCACGGCTGCCGCGATGCGCAGCGCCTCGTCTTGCGAGATCCCCTGGGCGACCGAGAGCTCGACGACGCGAAACTCGCCAAGCGTCAGCGTCCCGGTCTTATCGAAGATCACGGTGTCGAGCGTTCTGGCCTCCTCTAGGCCCCGCCGGTCTCGCACCAGCAGTCCCGCGCGCGCGCCCAGTGTCGTCGAGATCGCAACTACGAGGGGCACGGCGAGCCCCAGCGCGTGCGGGCACGCGATCACCAGCACGGTCACGACCCGCACGACCGAGAAGTCGATGGGTGCGCCGAGCAGCTGCCACACGACCATCGTGAGCAAGGCGGCCGCGATTGCCACGCCGGTGAGCATCTGGGCCGCGCGATCGGCGAGGAGCTGGGCTCTGGACTTGGAGCGCTGCGCGTCCGCCACCAGCCGCATGATTCGCGACAGTTTGGTGTCGCCGCCGGCGCGCGTCACTTCAACTCGCAAAGAACCGTCGCCGTTGATCGTGCCGGCGATGACCTCACTGTCCTCGCGTTTCTTCACGGGGCGGGATTCGCCCGTGATCAGCGCCTCGTTAACATCACTCTCGCCCGTACGGACCACTCCGTCCGCCGGCACGCTCTCGCCCGGCCGGACGAGGACGATGTCTCCCTGGCGGAGCGCATCGATCGGCACCTGCGCTTCGACCCCATCGCGCACGCGCGTTGCCAGGTCCGGCAACAGGTTGGCCAGCTCCGCGAGGGCACCCTCGGCGCGTTGGATCGATCGCATTTCGATCCAGTGACCCAGCAGCATGATCGTCACGAGCGTGGCGAGCTCCCACCAGAGCGCGTCCGCCGCGATCAGTCCGAGTTGAACGATCCAGGAGAACACAAAGGCAACGCTGATAGCGAGAGAGATGAGCGTCATCATCCCGGGCAAGCGGTCCCGCAGCTCGCGCCACGCACCCTGGAGGAAGGCACGCCCACCGTAGAGGAAGACGAGCGTTCCGAAGACTGCCGGAATCCAGCCCGCACCCGGCAGCGCGGGTGCCCGGTACTTCAGGAGCATCTGGATGTGCTCTGACCAGAGCACTGCGGGAATCGTGAACGCGGCGGAGAGCCAGAATCGATCACGGAACATCATCGGCGAATGCCCGGCGTGCATGTCATGCGCCTGCTGCGCCACCGGCCCCTGCTGCGCCGGGGCGTGATGACCGTGGTGCGCCGCGCGATGATCAGGACTCACGATTCGTTGAAGGTACCTGCAAGCAGGAGAACAGCATCCCCCAGTCGATACCTTGCGCTATTCCATTACCAGGGGAACCTTCCGCCGCAGTGACTCGCCTTGAGCGCTGGATCAACCCACGATGCGAAGAGAACGGAGGCCGCTCCGGGTTCCGCCTGCTGCCTACGGGCCTCGACGCCTTCGTGGCACGCGCCGTCCTGATCGAGCTGGCCGACCGGACGCTCGACCTCCAGTACTACATCTTCCATCCCGATGAGACCGGCTCGCTGATCATCGATCGCCTCATCGCCGCCGCCGATCGCGGCGTCCGTGTCCGCATCCTGCTCGATGATTGGGGCACGCTCGAGAAGAAGGACGAGGTCGTGGCCGGGCTCGATGCGCATGCGAACATCGCGATCCGTGTCTTCAACCCCTACATCCACCGCTCCGGGCTGCATCGGCTGGGCGAGCTGTTGACCAGCTTCACTCGGGTCAACCGGCGCATGCACAACAAGCAGTTCATCGCCGATGGCGCGGCCGTGGTGCTCGGCGGCCGCAACATCGGCGACGAATATTTCAGCCGCGGCGAGCTCGACTTTCAGGACGTGGACGTCCTCGTCGGCGGTCCCGTCGCCCAGCAATCGGCGCACAGCTTCGAGGCGTATTGGACGAGCAAGTACGCCATTCCAATTACTCAGCTCGGCAAGTTCACGCCCGATCGGGTGCGCTTCGACGCCGCCCGCGCCGAGCTGGGCGCGCGCTGCGACGGACTGCGTGACTCGGAGTACGGGCGCGCCCTCGCGGGCTCCGACCTCGCCAGAGACCTGCGCGCCCATGCGCTCCATCTGCTCTGGGCCGAGGGCCGAGTGATCGCCGATCCGCCGGACAAGATCAGCCAACCCGCGGGCACGCGCAGCAACGCGTTTCTCGGCGGGCAGATCTCTCCCTACGCGCGCGGGGTGCGGGAGGATCTCCTGATCGTGTCCCCGTACTTCGTGCCAGGCAAGAACGGCGTCACGTTTTTCGGCGAGCGGCGGCGGGAGGGTGTGAACGTCCGGGTGCTGACGAATTCGCTCGCGGCTACGGACGTCTGGCTCGTACACGCCGGCTACATGAAGTACCGGCGGCCATTGCTGGACGAAGGGGTGCGGCTGTACGAGCTGCGACCGGAGGCGGCCGGAGCCACGAAAGCACGTGCCGCGAAAGCGTTCGTCGGCTCCTCGCGCGCCAGCCTGCACGGCAAGACCTTCGTGTTCGATCGAAATTCGGTCTTCATCGGTTCGGTGAATCTCGATCCTCGCTCCCTGGAGCAGAACACCGAAGTCGGCGTGCTCGTGCGCAGCCCCGAGCTGGCGGCGGAGGTCGCCAGATTATTCAACTACTGGACCAGCCCTGAACTATCGTACGAGGTCACGCGCGGAAAGAATGGGGGCCTCCAGTGGACCGGAGGCTTCACCAACGAGCCCAACGCTGGCTTCTGGCGCCCGCTCGGCGCCAAATTCTTTTCGCACTTGCCCATCGACTCACTGATCTAGGCGGAAACGCATGCTGCCCTTACTGCTTCTGCTTCAAGCCGCCGCACCGCCCCGGCTGACGGACTTCCTGCAGAAAAGCATCGGGTTCGACGCGCAGCAGCTCGCAGCGGTCGAGCGCGGTGAGCCGGTGGTGAAGGTCCTCGAGGCGCGAGACCGTCGCGACGTCGCCCTGTTCGGCATCGTCACGGCGCCCGCCCTGCGCGAGCAGTACGTCCGGGCGCTGCGTGACTTTGCCACGTCGCTGCGCACACCCACCCGCACGCAGGTCGGAATCTTCAGCGATCCCGCCACCGAGGCGGACGTCGCCGCGGTCACGATCAATAGCCGGGACGTATCGGACATGAAGAACTGCAAGCCGGGCGACTGCGTCGTGAAGCTGCCGGCCACCGACATGCGGCGCATTCATGACCAGATGAATTGGTCGGCGCCCCCGTCCGAGCTGCAGGCGCAGCTGAGCGCGTACGCGCGCCGCCGGCTCGTGGAATACGTCACCGATTACCGCCGGCGCGGCGACTCGGCGATGGCGATCTACGACGATCGCGGCAACCTCAACGTGCACTCGAGTGAGGCATTCGCCGCACAGCTCGCGGAATCGCCGTATGTCTACGAGCTAGTGCCTTCGCTGCGGAATTATCTCGTCACCTACCCGCGCGGGGCGCTCCCTGCCGGCGCCGTGGAAGTCCTGTTCTGGTCGGAAGATGTGCTTCCCCGCCTGCGGCCGATTCTGAGTGTGACACATCTGGTCGTGTACACGCCCCCGGAGCTGCCCCGTGTCACCCTGGCGGCCGCGAAGCAGATCTATGCCGATCATTATTTCGAGACGGCGGTTGACCTGACGTGCGTCGTCGATCGGAATCCCGGGATCTATCTCCTGGTGCTGCGGCGCTATCGCTTCGATAACCTCCCTGGCGGCATCCTCAACATTCGGGGCAGAGCCATTGGCGCACTGCGCGATCAACTCGCGCTCGATCTGCGCCGCCAACAGTCCGGCGAGCACCCGCGGTGAAGGCTCAGCTTCTCACGGCGCCGCGAGCAGGCGTCGCGCA
>WNGB01003023.1_pt1 | contig 26723 bp, 21 predicted proteins | sample 5400681 | NCBI WGS metagenome assembly WNGB01 (sample SAMN13153367, study PRJNA577476) | soil metagenome | isolation source: 115 cm soil or saprolite under grassland replicate 2 | place: USA:California | collected 2016-06-15
CGCCCGATGTGTCCGCGATCGAGCGCGCGTTCGCGGCATGCAGCGTACCGCTGACCGTCGAGTCTATCGCCGATCCCGCCATCGGCTCGCTCTACGAACGGCGGCTCGTGCTGGTGCGCCCGGACGGCCACGTCGCCTGGCGCGCGGACGCGCCACCTGCCGATCCGGCCGCGCTGGTCGAGCGCGTCAGAGGAGCTTTGTAACCGCTGCTCTAATCTGGAAATGTGCACCGGCCGTGCCGCGGCCTACCCTCCCCTGGAGGGGGAGGGTCGGCCGCCGCAGCCACAAGCGCGTCCACGCGCGTCTTCGACGCGCTATGGCGGAGGCGGTCGGGGTGGGGTGAAATCTGGAGTCACCCTTCGCGTTCACCCCACCCCGCTCGCTTCGCTCGCGACCCTCCCCCTCCAGGGGAGGGTATTCGAGTCCGCGGCGCGAGGGTTACCTTACTGATCCTCCGCCACGTCGATCAGCGTGCCGTCGGGATCAGCGAGGTGGAACGTCCCGAGCGGACACTTGGCCAGCAGCTTCAGCCGCGCCACGCCCTCGGAATCGTAGTCGATCGGCTTGCCGCGCAGCTGCAGGTTCTGCTTCTCGACCTCGGCCAGGTTCTTCTTGAACGCGTCGAGGCTCTTCACCCGGAAGCCGATGTGATCCATCGCCGGCTGCTCGATGCCGGCACCGTCGAAGGCGGAAATCTTCCAGGGCAGGATCGCGAGCGTGACGCGCCCGTCGGTCAGGAAATGGCTGCCCGGCTCGCCCTGGACGTTGCGCCGCTCCAGCTCGAACACGTCGGCATAGAAGTCCGCCATCCGCCCCGACTCGCGCGCCCGCAAGGCGAAGTGGCTGATGGTGTTGTCCTGCTTCCATTCGCCCTTGGCGTAGACCTCGGCGCGGTTCTCGTGGCCCTGCTGCGACAGGTCGAAATAGTTGCCGGCCGGGTCATGCGCGCTGTAGCTCGCAAACGGCCGGTTGCCGGGCCGCTTCACGATCTCGATGTCGGGATATTTCTTCGCCACCTTGTCGCGCACCTTGTCGAGGTCTTGCACCTCGATGCCGAAATGGTCGAGCCCGGCCTTGCGGCCGCCGCGGCGCGGGATCAGCGTCATACCGACGTAGCCGTCGCCCACCGAGATCGCCGACATTTCCCGCGACGTGTCGCCCGACACCTTCATGCCGAACACCGCCCGATAGAACATGCCGAGCGTGGTGTAGTGGTCGGTGGTGATGGCCAGGTGGTTGAGCTTGCCGAACATTTTGTCTCCTCGCCGCAGGGTTGCACGCGCCTTATATTGCGGCGCCTATTGAGCCGCAATCCGGCGCCGACGCAAGTGTCCAGCCACGGCCGCCGTTCATTTGGCGGAAGCATCCCACACACGCCCGCGGTATACTGATGCAAACTATATTGATGCGAATCCCAGCCCAGGAGAGGTCGCCATGGACGAGCCATCGGGCGAGACCCAAGACGAGACCCAGGAGAAGTTCTATCGCGCCCTAGGAGCCACCATTGTCAAAATGTGGAGCAACCTACCCCACGACATCCAGCATCAGCTCTTCGAGGAGGCCGTAAGGTCGCAAGGCGAGGCGGTGAGACAACAGCTCGCCGTGTTTTTGCACGACAAGCATTCGCGCACGTCCGCCACGGTCCAAGCACGCGCAATGCCGGAGCCCGATAGTCTCGGTGGATAGCAGAGACCAAAGGACGTTATGCCCGCTGGAATTGATGTGTTCCCGGTATCGCCAAATCTGCCACCGTGGCGCAATCTTTGCGCCGAGATCATCGATCCGCTGCGGCATCACCGCTCCGCCGCCGCAATGCTCAAGGCAGCCGTCTGACGGCCGAGACTGCATGAGGACAGCATGACCAACACGCTCCAGATCGTTGCCGCCGCGCTTGCGCTCGCATGCGCCGGGCCGGCCGCCGCGCAGGACGGCGACTTCGCCGGCAAGACCATCACCATCTACATCGGCAATACGGCCGGCGGCACCTATGACCTGATGGGCCGCCTCGTTGCGCGCCATCTCGGGCGCCACCTGCCCGGCCATCCGACCGTGATCGCTGAAAATATGCCCGGCGCCGGCACGCTGCGCGCGGCGAATTACGTGGCCAACGTCGCGCCCAAGAACGGCACCGCGCTCGGCATCGTCAGCGAGACGCTCGCGGTCGAGCAGGCGCTCAAGAATGCCGCCGTGCAGTACGACGCCGCCGCCCTCGCCTGGGTCGGCCGCGTCGCCGCCAGCAACGCCGTCCACATCCAGTGGCACACCTCCAAGGTGCAATCGATCGAGGACGCCAAGAGGTTCGAGGGTACGGTCGCCGGCACCGGGCCGGGCAACGTCGCCGAGATCGTGCCGAACCTGCTCAACGCGGTGATCGGCACCAAGTTCAAGATCGTGCGCGGCTATCCGGCGGCGAACGAGTCCATGCTGGCAATGGAGCGCGGCGAGGTCGAGGGCGCGGCCGTGAACTGGGCGACGGTGAAGACCGCCAAGGCGCAGTGGCTGCGCGAGAAGAAGGTCAAGGTCATCCTGCAGGACCTGCCTAAGCGCGGTCCTGAGCTCCAGGACGTTCCGGCGCTCGGCGAGCTCGGCGACAACCCGGAAGCCAAGCAGCTGCTTGGGCTCTATGCCAACACCGGCGCGATCGGCCGTTCGTTCTTCGCCCCGCCGGGAACGACCCCGGGCGCCACCAAGGCGCTGCGCGACGGCTTTATCGCAATGACCAAGGACGCGGAGTTCATCGCCGACGCCAAGAAGATCAACGCCGAGATCGATATCGGCACGGCCGAGGAGATCCTGGCCGCGGTCAAGCAGACGCTCGACGTGCCCGAGTCCGTGTTGCGGCGCGCCCGCGAGATCTTTGGGCGCTGAGTGTATGCGCCACACCGCTTGTCGTCCCGGCCGACCCCGGCCTTGTGCCGGGGGAGAGCCGGGACCCATTTATCCCAGCGTGCATGAGGCAATATGGGTCCCGGCTCTCGCGCTGACGCGCTCGGCCGGGACGACAATAGGGATTGGCAGGAGCAAGTTATGGGAAACGGCATTCGCAGAACCGCCGCGCTCGCGATCATGCTCGCGGCGATGAGCCCGGCATCCGCGCAGCAGCTGACCGAGCTCAAGGTCGGCCTCGCCGCGCTCGTCAATACGGCGCTGCCGCTGCATCTCGCCGACGCCGGCGGCTTCTATGCCAAACAGGGCCTCAAGGTCTCGATCGTGGACATGGGCGGCGGCACCAGGGGCGGGCTCGCGCTCGGCACCGGCGAGCTGCAGATCATGCATGTCGGGCTCTCGGGCGTTGCCGACATCAACGGCAAGGGCGGCGACCTGCGGGTGATCGCCTCGCTCAGCAATGTGATGCGCTTCATCTTCTTCTCCGACCCCGATGTGAGAACCGCCGCCGACCTCAAGGGCAAGGCCATCGGCGTGTCGAGTTTCGGCTCGGAGAGCGACAGCGCCGCCTCGCTGGCGTTGCGCCAGCTTGGCCTCGCGCGCAGCGACGTCACCGTGAAGGAGGCGGGCGGCTCGCCGCAGCGGCTTGCCGCCATCAAGTCCGGCGCGATCGCGGCCGCGGCCATGAACGAGCCGGCGCTGACGCAGGCGCGGGAACAGGGCCTCCATCCGCTGGTCGACCTGTTTGCCGCCAAGACGCCCTGGCTGTTCACCGGTCTTTCGGTCGACAAGCGCTGGCTCGACCTCAATCGCGCGGTGCTCGGCCGTTTCATGAGCGCCACCCTCGAAGGCGCCTATCGCGGCCTCACCGACGAGACATGGGCGAAGGAGATTCTCGCCAAGGACTACAAGATCGCCAACGCAAAGACCGCCGACATCGTGTTCGCGGACTTCAAGGCTCAGCTGCCGCTCACGGCGCTGCCAACCAAAGAAGCGTCGGAGAATGTGCTGGCGCTGCTGCCCTCGTTCGGCGTGAAGCTCAAGAGCCAGAAGATCGAGGACCACGTCGACACCGGCGTGATCGACACGCTTATCGCCGACGGCACCATCGCGGCGCTGCAGAAGAAATACGGGCTCGCGCAGTAGCGTTCGCTACCATCCAGCAACGAACGCGCGCGCCAACCGGGCGCGCGCTAAGTGCCGTGATCTCGCCCCCACTGCGACGCCGCGTGGCGGTCAGCTCATGTCCACGTCAGATCGTGGCTGCGGAACGGCGTCGAGCGGATGCGCTTGCCGGTCGCATAGTAGATCGCGTTGGCAACCGCGGGAGGCGCGGGCGGACCGGAAGGCTCGCCGAGACCGCCCCATTTCGTGCCGCCGGACGATGCGAAGATCGTCTCGACCTGCGGATTCTGGTCGATGCGCAGCAGATTGTAGGTGTCGAAGTTGGTGTTGACGAAGCGGCCGTTCTCCAGCTCGAGCCCGCCGGTCCAGGCATGGGAGAGTTCCCAGCAGACCGAACCTTCGCACTGCTCGGTGGCGGCATGCGGATTGATGACGCGGCCCGCATCCAACACCACGAGCACTTTCTCGATGTGGAGCCGGCCACGGCGGCTGACCGTGACCGTGGCACAAGCCGCAGCGATCGTGCCGTGGGATTCGACAACCGCCACGCCCATGCCCTCGCCCTTCGGGAGGTCGGTCCGGAAACCGGACTTCTCCTTGAGCGTCTTGAGCACGAGCTGCCAATCGGCCAAGCCTTCCGTCATCTTGATGCGCCATTCGAGCGGGTCCCATCCGCCGGCGATCGCCATCTCGTCGACGAACACCTCGGCCATGAAACCAAGCTGGTTGGCGCCGGGGGCGCGATGCGTCGAACTCGGGATGTGAGTCTTGGCGTTGTGCCGCTCGTGGTGACGATGCGGAATCTTGTAGGGAATATTGTAGATGCCGTAGTCGGCGGTGGCGCCGCCGACCCGGTCGATGCCGTCCTGGGTGAACCACGCCGCGCGGGTGACCAAGGCGGTCGGCAGGCCGTCATCGCCGATCGCCGCGCTGAGCTTGGCGACGGCGAGCGGCCGCTGCTTGTCCTGCGCAAGGTCTTCCTCTCGCGGCCAGATGACCTTCACAGGCTTGCCGATCTGCTTGGAGATCTCGGCCGCCTGGCGCGTGACACCCGTGCCGCCGGCGCCGTTGCCGCCGAACCCTCCGCCCAGGAACATGGTGTGGGCGTAGACGGTCTTCGGATCGACCTTGAGCTGATCGGCAACCAGGGTGATCGCCGCTGACTGATCTTGCGTGGGCGCCCACACATCGACGCGATCGGCCTGCACGTGCACGGTCGCGTTGATCGGCTCCATGCGGGCATGCGTCTCGAACGGGCGCTCATACGACGCCGTTACGACCTTCTTGGCGGCCGCGATGATCTCGGCCGCCTTCGGGTCTTCCTTTCCGCTGACGAGGCCCTTCTGCTCCATCAGCCGGTGGCCTTCCGCGTAATAGCCAGCGGTGCTGGCCTTGGCGCTGTCGCCGAAGTCCCATTCGATCGGAAGCAGCTCGAGCGCCGTCTTGGCGCGATACCAGGTGTCCGCCACGACCGCGACGGCATCCTGCAGGTCGGGCTGGCCACGCTTGCCGGGGACCGCCTTGAGCGGCACCGCCGCAATCACGCCGGGACGGCCTTTGATCGCTTCGAAGTTGTAGCTCTTCAGGGTTCCCCACGGCACCGGGCTGGCCTTCACCGCGGCATAGATCATTCCGGGCACGCGCGTATCGATGGCGTACTGCGCGCTGCCGTTGACCTTGTGCGGGATGTCGAGGCGCTGCGTCGGCTTGCCGAGCAGCCACCACTTGGCCGGGTCTTTGTTGATCTCCGGTTCCTTGTCGAGCTTCACCTTGGCGGCGGCTTCGGCGAACTCGCCATAGGTGCCCGTGCGGTTGCCCGCTGTGAGCACGCCAAGCTTCGCTTCGACCTGGGACCGGTCGACCCCCCAGGCCTCCGCGGCGGCCTGCTTGAGCCGCTCGCGCGCGGACGCGCCGGCGCCCATGAGGTGCGGATGCTGCAGGCGCACGAGCTGCGAACCGTGCGTGCTCATCACTTTGTATTCCAGGTTGTTGCGCAGATGCCGGTTGGCATCGGCGAACTCGGTCTTGATCTTCGACCAGTCGACGTTGAGCTCCTCGGCGATCAGCATCGCGACCGAGGTGATCCCGCCTTGCCCCATCTCGGTATGCGGGATGCGCAGCGTGACGGTGCCGTCCTTGTCGATCACGATCCAGGCGTTGATCTCGGTCCCGACCGCCGTCGTTGTCGACTGGGTCCGCGGACCGATCGTCGCCGCCAAGGCATCGGGCAGGTGGAAGCCGAGCATCAGCCCGCCGCCGGCTGCGACCGAGGCCTGGATGAAGGAACGACGAGAGAGAGTCTGTTTTGTCATGTCGGCCTCCCTATGCCTGCGCGAGTTCGGAGGCGCGCCGGATCGCCTTGACGATCCGCTGATAGGTACCGCAGCGGCAAAGATTGTCGGCCATCGCGGCTTCGATCTCGGTCTCGGTCGGATTCTTGCGCTTGGCGATCAGGGCCGCGGCCGCCATGATCTGGCCACTCTGGCAGTAGCCGCATTGCGGCACGCCGATCTCAACCCAGGCTTGCTGGACCGGATGCGAGCTGTTGGCCGACAGCCCTTCAATGGTCGTGATTCGCTTGCCGACCGCCGCGGACGCCGGCAGCTGGCACGCCTTCGTCGCCTGTCCGTCGAGATGGATCGTGCAAGCGCCGCAGCGCGCGATGCCGCACCCGTATTTGGTGCCGGTGAGCCCGATATTATCGCGCAGGACCCACAGCAGCGGGGTCTCCGGCTCGACATCCACGGTCTCGGGCTTGCCATTGATGTTCAAGGTCAATTGCATGAATGCGTTCCTCTCACCAAGCAGCGCGGCCTTTGTGCATCGCACGGCGCTGGCCAAGGTGCTCTTGTTCCGCATCAGTGCTGCGACACCGAAGCATAAGTAATGCTAATGTTGCCTGTACTATCAATCAAGGGACCTGGAACCGTTAGCGCAGGCAAGAGAATTCGCCGGGGGGACGCTTGAGAATCAGCCGTACTGTTCTGTGGACGGCCATCGGCTTGGTGTTGGTCGGAGCCGTTGGATTTGTCGTCCTCGCCTACGAGCGCGAGATTGCCCCGATCGCGCGGCCGGACCCCGCCTCGTTCGACAAGACCCTGGTCGAGCGCGGCCGGGTCCTGGCCAACTATGGCGATTGCACGGCCTGCCACACCCGTCCGGACGGCCCGCCTTTTGCCGGCAATCTTCCGATCAAGACCCCGTTCGGAACCATCTACACCTCCAACATCACGCCCGATGCCGAGACCGGCATCGGAACATGGTCCAGGGAGGCCTTGCGCCGCGCCATGAAGGACGGCGTCAACCGCAAGGGCACCCACCTCTATCCAGCGTTCCCCTACGACCATTTCACCAAGGTCAAGGATGCCGATATCGACGCGATCTATGCCTATCTGATGGCGGCCATCGAACCGGTGCGGGAGACGACGCGCGGCAACGATTTCGGCTTTCCCTACAACATCCGCGCCACGCTGGCGGTCTGGAAGGCGTTGTTTCTCGACAAGACCCCGTTCAAGTCTGATCCCTCGAAGGACGCGGAATGGAACGAAGGCGCCTATCTGGTCGAAGGTCTCGGCCATTGTGCCGCCTGCCATAGCCCGCGCAACGTCATGGGTGCGCGGACGACGCCAGCCTACGGCGGCGGCGGCGCCGAAGGCTGGTTCGCGCCGCCGCTCAACAAGGACAACCTCTCGCAGCAGCCATGGAGCAAGGTCGAGCTCGTGGTCTACCTGATGGACGGCTGGCACGCGAAGCACGGCATGGCGGCCGGGCCGATGACGCCGGTCGTCGATGCCCTGCACAAGCAGAACGAGATCGACGTCTTCGCCATCGCCGCCTATGTCGGCGCGCTGCGCGCCGGCGAGAAATCGATCGACGCCGACGCCGTCAGGTCGGCGGCTCTCAAGCGCGAGTGGGGCCATCCGGATGCGCCACCGGTGCCGAAGGAGTTTAGCGAGGGCGCCAAGCTGTTCGAGACGCGCTGCGCATCGTGCCATCGCAGCAATGGCGCGACCGTGCCGCTGGCGCTGCAAACCTCGATTCACGCGCCGGTGCCCGACAGCGTCGTGCAGGTCATCCGCGACGGCATCAGGCCGCCGACCGGCGCGCTGGGCCGCTCCATGCCGGCCTTCGGCCAGCAGTTGTCGGACGCGGAGATCACGGCAGTGGCGAAGTTTCTGCGCGCGCGTTTCAGCACGCAGCCGGCGTGGAAGCTGTAAACGCACCAAGGGTCTCGGGACCTCACACGGGGCGCCGTCGCCTCCGCCCTCAATAATACCGGTCGAGCGCGATCTCCTTCATCTCGGCGAGGCCCTTGTCGTCGAGCGTGGTCATCGCCTTCTCGACCGTCGCGCGCACGTCCTCGGCGCTGGCGTAGCCGGCGGCGAGGTTCACCTTCCTGATCTCCGCGATATAGGCCGGGTCGCGCAGGATCTCGTCAAGCGCCTTACGCAGCAGGTCGACGCGGTCCGGCGGCGTGCCGGGCGTGACCAGGATCACCCGTCCGAGCCCGGCGATGCCGGCGCGCCACTCGAGCAGCCGCGCCGCGGTAGGCGCGAGTTGCGCCGCTTCGAACACCGTCGGCACGTCGGGAAATTTCTCCGAGCGGTTGCGCGCCAGCGTCGCCAGCACCCGCATGCCGGAGGCCGGCCCGTAGAGCGCCGCCGCCTCGTCCGAGATCACCCGGCCGTCGACCTCGCCGCGCGCGATCGCGATGTTCATGTCGCCGGTGCCCTTGTAGCCGACGATGATCTTGCACTTGGCGCCGAGCGCGTAGCACATGATCGCGGAAAAATCGGAGTTGTTGTCGGCCTTGCCGGAGCCCGCCCACACCACCGGCTTGTCGGTCTTCTGCATGTCGGCGACCGTGCGCACCGGCGAGGGTGGTCCGAACACCGCGACCTTGTCCTCGCCCGACACGCGCGCGAGCCACACCTGCTTGCGCACGTCGTAATTCACGCCCGACAGCCCATAGAGCTGCGCGGTGACCAGGCCCTCCCCGCCGGTGAGCAGCAGCGTCAGCCCGTCCGGCGCCGCGTTCATGGTGCGGTTCATCGCGATCATGCCGCCGGCCATCGGCTCGTTGGTCGGGATCACCTTGGCGCCGAGCTTCTTCTCCAGGTAGGCGCCGACCGTGCGCGTATAGGTGTCATAGCCGCCGCCCGGGCTGCCCATGGTGAAGAATCGCACCTGCTTGCCCTGGTAGAAGGCCGACCCATCGTCGGCAGCGTGCGCCGGGGCCAGCGGCGCGACGCACGCTGCGGCCACCAGGGCGAAGGCAACGATTGTTTTTCTGTTCGGCATCTTCTCGCTCGCGATCTCGGCAGCCGAAGTTCAGTCGCCCGGGCATTCCATGTTGGCGAGCTCCGGGTTCACGCCTTGCGGCTTCGGCCCGGGCCCGGACGGCGCCGCAAGGCGCCGCGCCTTCGCGATATGCACATGAAGGCCTGGCATCGCGACCTTTCTTCTTCGCCAAACGTCAAGTCGCCAATGCGCGTCAATGCTATGCCGGATTCTCTTCCGCGCCCGCGCGGTTCCTCACCTTCGGACCGCCGGCCTTCTTGATATCCTTGCGGGTCACGTAGTCGATGATCATCACGTTGTCCTGGTTGCCGGAGCGGTGGCCCATCAGGATCATGTGGCCGGTGCCGGTGTTCTCGAGCTGATAGAACGAGCCGCCGGTGATCAGCGCCGCCATGCCGGGCCTGAGCACCGAGGAGGTGCCGTCCGGGAAGCGCATCGTGCATTCGCCCTCGAAGCAGGTGAACACCTGGTCCTCGTTGTGGCAGTGCAATTCGTCGTGGTCGCCGGGATTGGGGTAATAATGTACCCAGGCATGCATCTTGCGGGTGTTCATCACCACCGTGCGCTTCTTCTCGCGCAGCGCAATCTCTTTCGGGTTGATGATCTCAATTCCCATCGGACGAATCTCCCGTTACCGGCCGCTATTTGTTCATCGTAGCCGATCTTTGCCAGCGCCGGAAGGCGACCTAGCCGGCTACCGCGGGGCGAGCTCAACGCGCGTCTGCCTGCCTATTTTACATGCGTAAGCGACGAATTGCGCAGCCGAATTCGAATGACAATTGCCTGCCTTCAACGTTACCCTGCTCCGCTGCGTGCGTGGGTGGTGTCATGGTCCGGCCGGCTTCCGACTGGGACGAGCTGATCGCGCGAACGACGACGATCATCCAATCGGATGGTGCGCTGCGGCGCGAGCGCGCGGTCGCCTACGGCAATCGCGGCGTCGCCCGGCACAACAAGGGCGAAGCCACCCCTGCGCTCACTGACTTCGCGGCCGCCATCGGCATCGATCCGGACTATGCCCGCGCCTACTTCGCCCGCGGCACCGCACATCTCCATGCCGGCGATCTCGACGAGGCGATCGCCGATCTGAGCGAAGCGATCGAGCGCGCGCCGCGATATGCGCCGGCGTTTCACAGCCGCGCGCTCGCCTGGCAGCGCAAGGGCCGTGCTGAGGCGGCGGTGGTCGACTTCACCGATGCGATCCGGCTCGAGCCATTGGACGCGGCGTCTTACGTGGGCCGCGGCCACGTCTACCTGGAATGGGGCGATCTCGACCGCGCGCTCAACGATTTCGACCTTGCGGTCGTCATGGACCCGCAATTCGCCGACGCCTATGTGAGCCGCGGCATCTTCTGGCACCGGCAAGGCGAACTCGATCGCGCGATTGCGGAATACAGCCTGGCGCTGCGCCTGCGGCCTCTGCCCGCCGACTATCGCAAACGCGCCAGCGCCTGGCGCGAGCGGGGCGACATCGAGCGCGCCATCGCCGACTTCAGCGAGGCGATCCGCCTCGATCCGGACGATGCCGACGCCTGGTCCGAGCGCGGCAATCTGCATGCGCTGCGCAGGCGGCGTGATCAGGCGATCGCGGACTGGAGCGAGGCGCTGCGGGTGCGGCCGACCGTGGCCGACTATCGCAGCCGGGGCTTAGCCTTTTTCGAGCGCGGGGAGCCGACCCGCGCGATCGCCGACTTCGCCGAGCTGATCCGGCTCGCGCCGACGGACGTGGCCGCCTACATCCAGCGCGGCGACGCCTGGCACGCCAAGGGCGGCCTCGACGAGGCGATCGCCGACTACACCCGGGCGATCGCGCTTGACTCGCGCCACGCTCTTGCCTTCAGCAAGCGTGCCGACGTCTGGCGCGACAAGAGCGACGAGGTTCGCGCCGATTCCGACTACGCCGCGGCGATCCTGATCGATCCGGACTGCGCGCCGGCCCATGCCGGCCGCGGCCGCATCCTCGCCGCGTGGGGCGACATCGACCGCGCCATCACGCACTTGAGCGAGGCGATCCGGCTCGATCCGGAGGGCGCACTGCCCTGCTTCCACCGCGGCCTCGCCTGGAACGCGAAGGGCGACCTTCGGCGCGCCATCAACGACTTCGACGAGGCGATCCACCGCGACCCCGCGCCCGCCGCCCCCCATGCCAACCGCGGATTGGCGCGCTACGCGGAAGGCGATTTCGACCGCGCCGCCGCCGACCTCACCGAGGCGATCGAGCGCGCCCCGGCGAGTCCGTTCTTCTTCTACGACCGCGCGCTCGTTCGCGAGCAGCAGGGCGATCCGGATCTCGTCATTGCCGACTGCAGCGAGGCGCTGCGGCTCGACCCGGGCATGGTGCGCGCCTACAGCCGCCGCGCCCGGGCGTGGCGCGCCAAGGGCAAGTTCGACCGCGCCATCGCCGACGACGACGCGGCGATCGCACTGGCTCCGATGAGCGCGCTGGCCTACCGCCACCGCGGCGAATCCCGGTGCGCCAAGGGCGACCTCGCGCATGGCATCATCGATTTTAACGAGGCGCTACGGCTCGATCCGCGCGAGCCAGGCGTCTTTCTCATTCGAGGCCACGTGTCCAGCGCGCGGGGCGATTTCTCCCGGGCATTGGCCGACTTCAACGCCGCGCTGGCGCTCGAGCCGAGCCTGATCGAGGCGCTGCGCCATCTCGGCCTAGAATGGTTCGCCCGGGGCGCGTTCGCCCCAGCCGCTGAGCTGCTGCGCCCCGGCACGGGCGAGCCCGATCCCTCCATGGTGCTCTTTCGTTTCCTGGCGCGCGCCCGTGCCGGCGAGAACGCCACCGCCGAGCTCGCCGCCAACGCCGCGCGGCTCAAAGACAAGGCGTGGCCCTATCCGATGATCGAGATGTTTCTCGGCGAGCGCGCGCCGCGTCCGGCGACCGCGACCGCGACCGAGCAGCCGCGCGAGCATATCGAGGCGCATTTCTACATCGGCCAATGGCACCTGTTGCGCGGCGAACACGAGAAGGCGAGGACGCACCTGCGGGTCGTCGCCGCGCGCGGCCCGCTCGAGCGGCCGGAACGCGCGATCGCGCGTGCCGAGCTCAAGCGCATCAGCCGGTGGCGCGCCTTCGGACGCAAGACGGCCGGACGTCTTGCGCGCATGCGCGATGCACTCGCCGTGGCAGACGTCAACACGCGGCTGCCGTTCTACTATGTTGTCTTCGCCCGCCATGCGAAGGCCGACCTGATCCGCGGCCTTGCCGAATATGGCGCGGCCATCCGCCTCGACCCGGCCTCCGCCGACGCGCACATCGGCCGCGGGCTCGCCTGGCACGCTGCCCGCCATCCCGGCCGGGCCATCGCCAACTACAGCGCGGCGATCGCCTGCGCCCCGAAGAGCGCCCTCGCCTACCGGCACCGCGGCGACGGCCGGCGCGACGCCGGCGACCTCTATCGTGCCATCGCCGACTACGACGAGGCGCTGCGGCTCGATCCGCAGGATGCCGATACGTATCTGCGGCGCGGCGAAGCCTTCCGCGCCCAAGGCGACCGCAAGCGCGCGCTCGCCGATTTCGAAGCTGCGCTGCGCCTCAAGCCGGGCGTGATCATCCCCTTGCAGCCGGTCGGCGTCGCCTGGTTCGGCGAGGGCCAGTTCGCGCTCGCGGCCGAGCTTTTGCGCTTCAGCGACATCGATGCCGATCCCTATGTGGTGCTCTACCGTTACCTCGCGCGCCGCCGCGCCGGCGAGGATGCCGCCCCCGAGCTTGCCGCCGACGCGGCGCGGCTCAAGAGCAAGGCCTGGCCCTATCCGCTGATCGAACTCCACCTCGGCCAACGCACGCCGCAGCAGGCGATCGAGATCGCCGCGGGTCGGCCGCAGGAGCATCTCGAGGCGCATTTCCACATCGCCCAGTGGCACATCCTGCGCGGCGAGTTTGCGCACGCGCGGACAAGCTTGCGGCTCGTCGCGGCGCGCTACCCGCACCACCTGGCGGAATGCGCCATCGCGCGCGCCGAGCTCAAGCGCCTGCGCCAGATGGCGCGGGCGTGGGAGCCCCGGGTCAGAGCCTTCGCTAGTTTCCGCTCGCCGCCTTCTTGAACTCGGCGGTGGCGCGCTCGACCAGCGCGCGCGGGCTCGCATAGGTCTTGGCGATCAGCGCAACCACATCCTCGCCGGTCGCGGTCACGATGTCGGCGCGCAGGTTCTTGGCATCCGCCAGGAACGCCGGGTCCCTGGCCATCGCGGCGAACGCCTGCCGGAAGGCCGCCACGATCCCGGCCGGCGTGTCCGGCGGCAGCGCGAACGGCCGCCCGTTCTCCTGCCGCGCTAGCAGGATTTCGAACACCCTGTGCCCGTCCGGATCCTTGATCAGGTCGAGGCCCTGCGGGACGTCCGGGATGTCGGGCGAGTTGGTGAGCCCGATCTGCGCCACGATCCGCACCTTGCGGTCGCGGATCCAGTCCGGCCGCGTTGCCCGCAGACTCGACAGCTCGGTGCCGACGATGCCCCAGACCTCGCCGCGCTCCATCGCCAGCATCACGTCGCCGTTGCCGGTGTAGCCGGTGATGATCTTGAATTTGGTGCCGGCCAGGTTGTTGAGCAGCCGGGCGTAGACCTCGGTCGAGGAATCGCCGCCGCCCGACGAGCCGATCAGCACCTGATCCTTGAAGAAATCGGCCGGTGTGCGCACCGGCGACTCGTGCCAGAAGATCGCGATGTTGACGAGGCGATTGAGGCTGATCAGCCAGTTGAACTTGAGCGGGTCGAACTTGGCCTGCGTGTTGCCGAACAGCGGCTCGAACGGCGCGCCCGCCATGAACAGCGCGATCGCGCTGCCGTCCTTGGGCGCGACGTTGTAGAGATAGTTCGCCGCCACGACGCCGCCGGCGCCGGTCATGTTCTTCGGCACGATCGCGGGACTGCCGGGCAGGAAACGGCCGAGATGGCGCGCGGCGAGCCGCCCATAGGCATCGTAGCCGCCGCCGATGCCGGAGGGAATGTAGAGCGAGACGCTCGCCGCCTTGAACTGCGCAGCGGCATCGCTCGCCCCGGCGCAGAGAACGGCGAGGCCGAGGATGCAAACGGCGACGCAGGTCATCATTTCGTGACCTCCCTCAGCACCCCTTCGGAGACGTCTTCGGCGGCGCGGGACCATTGCCCGTCGCGGAATCGACCGTCGCAGTCCTCAGTGCGGCCAGCAGGGTCTCCAGGCTCGGCGCGCGGGCGTAGGTCTCGTTCCGCGACGCCCGGTACAGCAGGTCCTCCATGATCTCGAAGCCGAGCGAGCGGTAGCTCTCGAACTGCGACTCGCTGAACCACTGGTTCGCCGTGCTCTGGTGCGGGAAATCGAGGTTCGCCATGGCGTAGCTGCGCACGCCGGCGCTTTCGGTCCCGTGGTAGCCGGCCTTCACATAGAGGATGAACCCGTTCTCGGCGCTGTTGCCGTCGGCGTCCCGGTAGTCGATGTCGGCGATCGCGTGGTAATCGCAATGTTCGAGCAGATCGCTGCCGTCCTGCGGCCGCCGCTTGAGCGCCTCGAGCTTATGAAAGCGGATCGGCACGCCGAGGTCGATCGAGATCTTGCGCACCGCGTTGCCGAGGTCCTCGAACGCATAGGCCGGATCGCGGCCGGCGTCGCTGATCACGATGAAGCGGCAGCGCCGCCGCACCATCTCGTAGAGGCCGAGATTCTCGAAGTGGCCGCCGTCGGAGACGTGGATGTAGGAACTGGTGTCGGTGGTGAGCCCGAAGGTCTCATGCACGAGCGGCAGGATAGCGGTCGCCGGCCCCTCGTGCCGGAAGGTCGCGCTCCCCTCCGGCCCTGGATTGCCGAGCCACCATCCGAGCCGAACGTTGAAGATCGTCATCAGGAAGGTGACGGACGGCGACGTGTGATAGCCCATGTTGGGATTGGCAGCGGCGCCGGAGATCGCCATCGCGGTGCCGAGCGTGATGCCGTGCCGGTCGCCGTACTTGTCGCTCGGCCGGTAGGCCCCGCCGGGCTGGTCCTCGTGCTCGCCGGATTCCTTCGTCCTGCCGATCGTGCTGTCCGACGCGATGCTGGTTCCGCAGTGCAGCGGGCTGACGGTGAACGGTGCAGCCTTGCGTTCCTGCCAGGCGAGCCGTTTCGACGAGACGATGTTGAGCGTCATGTTGACGACGTGGAACGGCTGCCAGTTGCGCGCCTCGGCGACCGGCCAGCGGCCGTCGCCCTGCCGCGGCGGCCACAGCGCGTGCATGTGGGGATCGTCGTTGTCGTCGAAGCCGGTGAACGGATCGGGCTTGCGCGTCTCCCGCGACGCGCCGAGGAAGGCGCGCACCAGCCGGTTGCGGTAGAGCGCGTGCAGCGAGAATCGGTTGATGTTGATGCACTTCGAGGTGGCGACGCCGAGCAGCGCCGAAACGATGAAGCCGATGCCGAGCCACTTGAGCGTGAACAGCCAGCCGCCGTATTCCGGTTTCCTGAGCTGGTCGAGCATGTCCAGGAACTCGGGCCCAAACAGGTGGCGGCCCAGCAGGATTCGGTCGAGCGCGATCGAGAGGCTGAAGATCAGCGCCCCGACGAACATCGGCGCCGCGACCGCGATCGCGAGGTCGGTGATGAATGACGCCAGCCCCTGCGTGCCGAAGTTGAAGCGCGACAGGTTGCTGGTTCCGATCAGCGCGATCAGGAGCCCGACCAGGACCACGATCGGCACCAGCCACTCGCGCATGAATGTGAAGAACTGGGTCGCCGACGTCGAGTCGATGCCGGTCAGAAAGCCCGCGAAAGTCACGAACATGCCGAGGCTCCAGGCGACCGCCGTCACCAAAAGCCACGCCCCGGACCGCCCGAGCCATTCCTGATCCGCGTTGAACTGCCTGCGGTAGCTGGTCAATCCGATGAACACGAGGTCGGCGATCCACTGCGCCACCAGGATCCAGGGCACGCCGAAGATCAGGTACACGACCGGACTGTCGGCAACCTTGCCGAGCACCGTCGGATCGTTCGGCGCGGCGCCGGCCTCGCGCAGAAAGAACAGAAAGCCCAAGCCCACGAGCGCGCCATAGAATAGGCCGGATGCGGTCCACAGCAGCAGGTCCGGAACGTCGAACTTCAGCGCTCGCTTGGTCAGCACCCTGATGCCATAGCCGAGCAGCCAGCCGGCGGCGTAGGTGGCGCAGCCGCCGAGCGCGGCCAAGCCGATCAGCGCCGGGCGCGGATAGTCCAGGATCCACGAGCCGCGCGCTTCCACGATGCCCATGTACTGCGTCAGCGCGATCGCCGAGATCAACGAGAAGATCAGGCTCCCTTTCAGGAATGACGTGTCGGAATCCTTCGACGCAGCAGCCTGGTCGGGCCGCTTCAGCCGCGACGGCCGGTGACAGCTCGTATAACCGAGCGCAATCACGAGGAAGAGGATTCCAAAACCGACGATCACCATGCGCGGGTGCATCGCATGATTGATGTGCGACATCCCGATCAGCCACACGACCAGGACCTTCAACAACAAGATCGCGGCGCACACGACCGGCAGAATCACCAGCCAGTTGATGATGAGGTTGCGCGCGTACACCGCGGCGAGCGCCCACGAGTCGGCGGACATGAACCCGAGCTGGGGCGTGAGGTAGTTGCTGTAGGAGCGCAGCCACGCGATCGCGGACGACTCGTGGTCGGGCCCATCCGGCCGCCGCACCAGCTGGTTCCAGACCTGCTCGAAATCGGTGCGCGAGCGCCAGGCCGACAGCCAGCTGCCGATGTAACCACCCCCCGATACGGTCGAAAGATATTGAAACTTCGCGAGCAGCGAGTTGCCGCGGTCGGGAACCGGATCGCCGTCCTTGCGCGGATGCGCGGCCAGCGCCTGGATCACGCCGAGCGCGAATGCGCCGCTGCGGATGCCGCCCCCGGACAGGCACAGCGCCGCCGAATTGAGCCCGTTGAGAGCCCGGTAAAGCTCGGTGCCGCTCTTGCCCGACAGATCGGCCTGATGGATCGCGCGCGCTTCCTCGCGCAGCACCTGCTCGGTGGTCAGCGGCGGCGGCGCGACCTCCTGCGCCTTGGCCCGGCCCCACCACTGCGCCAACCGATCCGAGAGATTCACGTGCGCCGCCATCATCCCCTCAATCGCGGCGAGGATAACCCGAAATCCGGCTAGTGTCCCGATTCCAAAGTTCGCAAGCACTTGCGGCACACTCTGATGCGAACTTCGGAATCGAAGGACACTAGCAACTCTATGAGTCTAGTGCCCCCTTGAACCCGAAGTTCGCAATCGAACTCGCGGCACTGATGTTGCGAACTTCGGGTTCGGGGCACTAGGAGGCGAGGTCGACGCTACTTGATCAGGGCGGCCACCCGCTCGACGATCGGCCTGGGCGTCGCATAAATCCGCTTGATCAACTGCTCCATGTATTCGCCGTCCTCGGGGGCGAGGGTGAGCTTGCGGTGCTTCACCTCGGCGAGGAATTCCGGGTCCTTCATGGTGGCATCGAAGGCCGCGCGCATCATCTTGTGCACCTCGGGCGCGAGCCCCGGCGGCGCGAAGAACGGCCGGCCGATGCCCTGCCCGGCATAGAGGAACTCGATCGCGCGCCGGTCGTCCTCGGTCTTCGCGAGGTCATTGATGAAGGGCACGCCCTCGATCTCCGGGTTGGGCTTGACGCCGCCCTGGAACAGAACGTTGACCGTGCGCGACGAGATCCAGTCCGGGCGCTTGCCGGTGACGCTCTCGAGACTCTCGCAATAGCCTTCGACCTCGCCGCGCTCCATCGCCAGCACCACGTCGGCGGACGACCCGTAGCCGCGGATGATCTTGAACTTCAGCCCGAGCAGCTGGTTGAGCGCCTTCGGATAGTTGCCGGTGCCGGTGCCGGCGCCGTTGTCGCCCACCATCAGCTCGCGCTGCATCAGGTCCTGCACGGTCTTCACCGGCGCGCGGCTGTGGGCGATGCAGACGTTGGTCTCGGTGGTGGTGGTCCCGAGCCAGGAGAACCTGGTCGGGTCGAACTGCGCGCCCGGATTGCCGGTGATCGGCCCGAGCGAGGCGTCGCGGGCGATCAGCGCCATCACGGTGCCGTCGCGCGGCGCCTGGTTCGCCATGTAGCTCGCGGCGCGAAAGCTCCCCGCTCCTTCCATGTTCTGCGCGATCACGGTCGGGTTGCCCGGCAGGTGGCGGGCGATGTGGCGCGCCACCGTGCGCGCCCACAGGTCGTAGCCGCCACCGGTGCCGAGCCCGATGATCATCTTCACTTGCTTGCCGGCGTAGTAGCCGGTGGACTGGGCGAAGGCGGTGGTCGCCTGCGACGCCGCCAGCCCGAGCAGCAGCGCGAGCAGTCGTCGCGACATGTCACACCTCCACCTTCGCTCGCGTCGTATTGCCGCGACCAATAGCCGCTCGCCGCGTCGCTATTGCTTCACAAATCGTCGCAGGGCCATCTTGCTGGTGTATCCGGCATAGACGATGCCCTGGTCGTCCACGGCAATCGATTCCGGCGTTCCCACCTCCGCTGACGGCACCGGAATGAAAGCTGTGACCTTGCCGTCCTTGACGCTGCCGATCCTGACGCCTTGCTTGAAGCCCGGATTGCGCTGCGCATCGGATTGCGAGTCGGCCACATAGATCATGTCGTTCTTGTCGATCGCCACGCTGCTCGGCCGGCCGAATTGCTTCCACTCGGCGATGAAATTCCCATCCGCGTCGAAAATCTGGATGCGACTGTTCACGCGGTCGGCGACGTAGACGCGTCCCGCGGAATCGAGGGCGATGCCGTGCGGCGTGTCGAACTCGCCTTGCGCCTTGCCGTGCTTGCCCCAGGCCTTGATGAACTTCCCGTCCTTGGAGAATTTCACGATCCGGTCGTTGGTGGTGCCGCCATGCCCGTCGGCGACGTAGATGTCGCCATTGGCCGCGACCGCAACGTCGCTTGGACCATCGAGCGTATCCTGCCCGTCGCCCGGCATGCCCGCCTTGCCGATGGTCAGCAGCACCTTTCCGTCCGGGCTGAACTTGACCCACACCGCGCCCTTGCCGTTCTTGGCCCGCTCGTCGGTGGCATAGACGTTGCCTTCTCGGTCGACGCCGAGGCCGTGCGGGAAGTTGAACAGTCCCGCGCCGAAGCTGACCGTGAACTTGCCGGTCGGATCGAATTTCATGATCGGTGCGACATTCGACTTGCCGCAATCGTTCGCGCCGCAGCGGTCGAACACCCAGATGCTCTTGCCGTCGCGGTCAGCCTCCACCCCGATCGCCGAGCCCATCTTCCGGCCGTCGGGCAGCTTCGCCCAGTTCTCCTCCATCCGGTACGGGTTGGGCGCGGAATTGGGGTCCTGTGCACGGGCCGGTGTACCTGATGCCAGGATTGCCGCGACGATGGCGAGCCCGAACGCGCTTGTCATTCCATGTGCGTATCTCATGACGTCCTCCCTGGAAGCGTTCCTTCATTGGGACGCTCCTTCAATTGATCTACCGCAGGCGGTTTCCGAAGCCTGCTACTTCTTGACGTAGCGTCGCACGTTCATCTTGCCGGTCCACCCGGCATAGAGATTGCCCTTGTCGTCGGCCGCAATCCCTTCCGGCATGCCTGGTTGCGGCGCCATTTCGGGAATGAAAGCGACGACCTTGCCGTCTTTGACGCTGCCGATCCGGATGCCCATCTTGAACGGCGGATTGCGTCCCTCCTCGCCCGACTGGTGATCGGCGGAATAGAGGATATCGTTCTTGTCGATGAACAGCCCGCTCGGCCGGCCGAACTGCTTCCACTCCGCCAGGAATTTTCCATCCTGGTCGAAAATCTGGATGCGATTGTTCTCGCGGTCGCCGACGAACAGCCGTCCCGCCGAATCCATGGCCAGCGCATGCGGCGTATCGAATTCGCTCTGAGCCTTGCCCTTCTTGCCCCAGGCCTTGATGAACTTGCCGTCCTTGGAGAACTTAACGATGCGCGCGTTCGAATCGCCGCCGTGTCCATCCGAGACGAAGATGTCCCCGTTTGGCGTTGTCACGATATCGGTCGGCCGGTTGAAGGTGTCTGGCCCCTCGCCCGCGACGCCGGCCTTGCCCAGCGTCATCAGTAGCTTGCCGTCCGGGCTGAACTTGAAAACCGTATGACCCTTGCCGTCCTTGCCGGTGGCGTCGGACGCCCAGACGTTGCCTTCGCGGTCCACATGGAAGCCATGCGGGCCGTTGAACATTCCGGGGCCGAAGCTCGCCAGGAACTTGCCGGAGGGATCGAACTTCATGATCGGCGCCAGGTTCGAACCCATGCAGTTGTTGCTGGCGCAGCGATCGAACGTCCAGATGCTGCCGTCCGGACCGATATCGACGCCGATGGTCGAACCCCATTTGCGGCCGTCCGGCAGCTTCGCCCAGCTCTCCTCCATGCGGTAGGGATTGGGCGCAGAGTTGGGATCCTGGGCACCGGCCCGCTCCGCTGGCAGTACGATCGTGACGGCGACGGCTAATCCCAGCAGACACGTTACAGTCCTCATGGCACGCCTCCCTGCGATGTCACGTTTCTAGTTCTTCACGTATTTCATCAGCCGTTTCGGGCCGACCTCCGCTCCATAGATGTTGCCCGCCGCGTCGGCGGCGACGCCCTCGGCCGCGCTGGTGCCGGTAATCTTCTCGACCGGATCGGGAATGAGCGCCGTCACCGTGCCGGTCTTGGCGCTGCCGACCCGGATGCCGCGCTTCCAGCCCGGGTTGCTGTTGCGCACCGACTCCGACTCGGAATCGGCCACGTAGATGACGTCGTTCTTGTCGATGAACACGCCGCTCGGCCGGCTGAACTGCTTCCACTCGGCGATGAAGGCGCCGTCCTGATCGAAAATCTGGATGCGGTTGTTGTTGCGGTCGCCGACGAACACGCGCCCTTGCGAGTCCATGGCGATCGCATGCGGGATGTCGAGCTCGCCCGGACCGGAACCCTTCTTGCCCCAGATCTTGATGAGCTTGCCGTCCTTCGAGAACTTCATGATGCGGGCATTGGTGTCCCCGCCATGGCCGTCGGCGACGAAGACGTCGCCGTTCGGAGCGGTCGTCACGGCCGACGGCGCATTGAACTCGTCCGGTCCGGCGCCGGCGACGCCGGGCTTGCCGAGCGTCATCAACACCTTGCCCTCCGGGCTGAACTTGAACACCTGGTGCCCCTTGCCGGGGCGGCCGAGGCCGTCGGTCACCCACACGTTGCCGTCGCGATCGACATGCAGCCCGTGTGGAAACATGATCATGCCTTCGCCGAACGCCTTCACGAGCTTGCCGGATGCATCGAACTTGAGGACCGGCGCGAGGCTCGAGCCGTCGCAGGCGAACGGCTGCCCCGGCCGCATCTGGCTTGGCGGCGCGAAGGCGCCGCAGCGCTCGCCGACCCACACGCTGGTGCCATCGCGATCGATGTCGACCGCCGAGGTCGAACCCCAGATGCGTCCCTCCGGCATCTTCGCCCAATTCTCGATCGACCGGTATGGATTGGGCAGCGAATTGGTCGGCCCGGTCTGGTCGTAGGCGCTGCTCGCCGCCGCCGCGATCAGGGCAACGAGCGAAAGCGCAAACAGCTGATTGGTGCGCAACCGCCGCATCACATCCTCCCACTTGTCACCAGGCCGGTTGGTCCGACCCATTTGTTATCGGCGAGCGCATGTCCCGGCGAAAGCCTGCCCCGGACTTGATCCGGGGTGGGTACCGGTTCGCCGATAAGGACATGCACCGCTCAAGAATGCTCCAGCGTGCGTCTTTTTGACGATGGCCGCAACCACTGCGTGATGCAGCGCAATATCCGCGCACCTCTGGGTACAAGGGAACTCTTGGGTGCATCTCGCCGTTGTGATGTCAGCGCGAGGAGGCGGACATGCGGTACCGAACCCTTCTGGTCGTCGCGTCACTTTCGATCCTGTTGGCGATGCCTTCGAGCGCCGATGCCCGCAAGCGATTCGGGCCCGGCGGCGTCTTCGGCATCCTCACCGCCCCGATGCGCATGCTTGCGCCTGGCATCCCGGGACCGCGCGCCTATCGTCATCGCAACGCCCGCTCCTACGCCAGACCGTCGGAGCCTGCTCAACGGCCGCCCGCAGAAGCGCGCACACTGGTGGCCGCCGGCGCTGCGGGCGCGACCGCCGCGGCGATGCCGGCGGCATTCAACGCCTACGAGAACATTCTCGGCTACGCGCTCTGGCCGGGCGACTACGCCGAGCGCTTCTGGGCGCGCGGTTACGGCGACATCATGCGATCGGTGGTGTCGGCGGCGGCCGCCACGGCGCGCGACAGCGGTGCTGCCAACAGCGAGCCGAGCATGTGCAGCCCGCAGGCCAAGGAGCGCGCCGCCGCCCCGATCGATCGCATCGAAAAGACGCTCACGCTGAACGACGAGCAACGCGCCAGGCTGCAGGAGTTGCGCACGGCGGTCGGCGAAGCCGTGGAGCGCGGCCAGGCCGCCTGCCACGACGCGCTGCCGCGCACGCCCTCCGACCGGCTGCGGGCGATGATGGACGGGCTCTGGGCCATGCGCGACGCCGACATCCTGTTCCGCACCCCGCTCGACCATTTCTACCGCTCGCTCGCCGACGAGCAGAAGGCGCAACTCGGCGGCAAGGTTCAGGACACGACCACGGGCGGACCGCAGGCCGCGAACCAGGCCTGCGGACAGGCCGCCAACGACATGCCGATCAACGAGATCGCGCAGTCGGTCCAGCCGACCGAACAGCAGCGCGAAGGCCTCGGCATGCTGCAGGGCATGTCGGCCGAGCTGTCGAAATATCTCGCCGAGGCGTGCCCGCAGCAGACGCCGCCGACCCCGGTCGGCCGGCTCGATGCCGCCGGCAACCGCGTGACCGCCATGCTCTACGCGGCGATGAACCTCGATCCGGTGCTCAACGGCTTCTACTTCCAGCTCAACGACGAGCAGAAGAAGAAATTCGACTCGATGGGCCGTTAGAGTCAGAGCAGCACACTGCGGCAAACTCGGTCTGCTCCCTCTCCCCATCCGAACTCGGGTTTACCCGAGTTCGGCGCTATATGTGGCCGAAGTCGGATATATCCGACTTCGGCTGGGAGAGGGGTGGGGTGAGGGGTTCGGCTCTCTCGATAGTTTGGTAACCCCCTCACCCGACTTCCTCACTTTGTTCGGAAGTCGACCTCTCCCCTCCGGGGAGAGGTGAAGCCGCGGCGCGAGCATTGCGCAATCGCTGCATCGCATGCGCGGTCAAACGCTCTTGCAAGCGAATCCTTCCCGCCCGTTGTGTTCGCCGCCGCGCTGTGGCTCAATCCGCCCCGCATTTGGGGCCTTCGCATGCAGAACAAGTTCCGCGGCGTGATGCAAAGTCCGGTCACGCCGCTCAAGGACGACTACAGCCTCGACCTTGCGAGCTTTGAGAAAGTGCTCGACTTCCACGTGCGCACCGGCGCGCCCGCCATCTCCTGGCCGCACCACAAGGGCGAGTCGCTCAATCTCACGATCCCGGAGCGCAAGCGCTTCGCGGAAGCTGCCGTGAAGGTCGTGGCCGGGCGCGTGCCGGTGACGGTCCACGTCAGCGCGCTCGCGGTCGAGGACACGATGGAGCTTGCGCAGCACGCCCAGAAGATCGGCGCCGACGGCATCCTCGCCATCACGCCCTATTTCTGGACGCCGACGCGCGACGCCATCCACGCCTATTTCGTGCGGCTGTGCAGCTCGATCGACATTCCGGTGCTGTCCTACAACTCGCCGAGCTATCTCGCGGGCGTCGAGATCACCGGCGAGCTGATGTCGAGTCTCATTGAACGTTTGCCGAATTTCGTCGGCGTAAAAGAAGCGAGCTTCAACAGCGAGAAATTTCTGGAAATCTCGCGGGTGGCGCTGTCGCTGCGGCCGAATTTTGCGCTGCTCACCGGCGTCGAGTTCCTGCTGCCGTCGGTGCCGCTCGGCGGGGTCGGCTCCTACTCGGCCGCCGGCTCGATCTGTCCCAACCTGTGCGCAGAGCTGTTCGACGCTTGCGTCTCCGGCGAATGGACGCGCGCGCGCGAGCTGCAATACAAGATGACGCGGCTCTGGCACCTATTCAAGGATCAATATCCGTCCTCGCTCAAGGGCGGCATGGTGATCATGGGGCGGCCGGTCGGCCCGACCCGTCCGCCGTTGCCCACCGCCACCAAGGAGCGCCAGGCTCTGATCGAGCGCGAGCTCAAGGACATGGGCATTCTCGACAGCGAGCCGCACGGCTGGTGACGTAAAGCAATGCCCGTATTCGAACCAGGCCTCGTTCACACGCCGGTGACGCCGTTCACGCGCGAGCAGCGCATCGACCACGATCTCTACGCCAAGCTGATCGCATTTCATCTCCGCAACGGCGCCGACTCGCTGGCGCTGCCGATGCACGCGGGCGAGTCGGTCAGCCTCACCGACGTGGAGCGCCGGGCGTTGCTCGAATTCGCGATCAAGACCGTCGCCGGCCGCGTGCCGGTGATCGCGCATGTGAGCGAGGCCGGCACCGGCATCGCCGCGGCGCTCGCCCGCCACGCCGAGGCCGCGGGCGCCGCCGCCATCGTCGCCACCACGCCCTACTACTGGACGCCGCCTCCTGCGATGCTGATCGAGCATTTCGCGCAGATCGGTGCGGCGGTGAAAATTCCGTTCTACGTCTACAACTCGCCCGAGGAGATGCACGGCACCCGGATCAACACCGATCTGTGCCTGAAGCTCATCGACCGGCTGCCGAACTTAGCCGGTGTCGTCGATCTCAGCCTCGACTGGCAGTTCATGATTGAGCTTCTGACCTACGCGCGGCGACCGCGCCCGGGTTTCCAGCTGCTGGCGGGGACCGAGCACATGGTCTCGGCGGCGGCGATCGGCGCGACCGGGCTCATTGCGCCGCTTGCGGGCGTGGCGCCCAAGCTGGTGCGGACGCTCTATGACCTCTGCCGCAAGGATCGGCTGGTCGAGGCCCGCCCCGCTCAGGAGGCGATCGCGGCGGTGCGCCAACTGGTCAAGGCAGGCGGCGTCGGCAGCCTCAAGGCCGCGCTGCGTGCCATGGACCGCGACTGCGGCGAGCCGCGCCCGCCGCTGCAGCCGCTCGATGCCGCCGTCGCCAGCAAGCTCGCGGCCGACCTCGGCGCGATCGCGGCGCTGCGCGACGAGCCGCGCGGGTGGTGAGGCCAGCGACGCCGGAGACCACACGGCTAGTGATAGAGGTGCGACATGAAGGCAGCCTTCATTGAGCGGTTCGGCGGACCGGACGTTTTTCAATACGGCGATCTACCCGATCCGGTCGCCGGCCCGGGCGAAGTCGTCATCGACATCGCCGCCACGACCGTCAACGCGGCCGACTGGAAGGTCCGCCTCGGAGAATACAAGCACACGAAATTCCCTCTGGTCCCCGGACGCGATTTCTCAGGGGTAGTGAGTGCCGTTGGCGAGGGCGTCAACGACGTTGTGCTCGGAGATGCGGTGCTCGGCGTTTTGGAAGCCGGCCAGGAGGGCACCTATGCGGAGAAGGTTGCCGTCAAGGCCGCCATCGTCGCCCGCAAGCCGAGCAGCCTGTCCCATGTCAACGCAGCCGCTTTGGCGCTGACCGGCCTCACGGCCATGAGTGCGCTCGAGGACACGCTCAAACTCCAGCGCAGTGAGACGATCTTGATCCAGGGCGGGGCCGGCGGAGTTGCCGGTTTCGCCATCCAGCTGGCCAAGCACATCGGCGCGCATGTGATCACCACCGCGAGCGCCGCCAACCATGACTATGTGCGTGGCCTCGGCGCCGACGAGGTCATCGACTACAATGCCCGCGATTTCACGCAAGCGGTCGCCAATTGCGACGCTGTCTTCGACACGGTCGGCGGCGATGTTGCGCAGCGGTCATTCGCGGTCCTCAAACCGGGCGGCCGCGCCGCCTTCATCGCTTCGGGCGCGCAGCCCCCGAAACCACCACGCGCCGATGTGACGGCCTTGCGGCCTCCCGTCGGGCGCGATCGTCGGCATCTTGAACGTATTGTGGAACTGTATCAGGCGGGCGCGGTGCGCCCGCCCGAGATCAAGCTCTATCGCCTGTCCGAGGCTGCCGATGCTCATCGCCTGAGCGAGTCGCGTCACTTCAGGGGAAAGCTCGTCTTTCAAGTCCGGGAGACGTTTCAAGAACGCGAATGAGCCACAGCGGTCATCGCTCTTACTCACGACTTGTCGCAAAATATGCGATGTCGCAAAACATATCTTGCACTAAACCGCTATCGCGGTAGCGCGTCGCTGCTCGTCATCATTTTAAGTCCCAGGGCTGTAATCGGCGCCACGATCACGCGTCTCAGCCGGGCTCCATGCCCTTGGCTTTAATAACTGCAACAGCCTCAGGCGTGCCGATAAACTTCATAAAGGCTTTGGCGGCGTCGGGCGCTGTCGATTGGGCGCCGACTGCCGCAGTGAAGACGGTCGTGAGCTGCAACTCCGGCGGCAGAGGACCCACTAGCTCGACGCCAGTCACGGACAACAGCTCGCTGATCTGCTGAATCGCGAACTCT
>WNGB01003024.1_pt1 | contig 26723 bp, 23 predicted proteins | sample 5400681 | NCBI WGS metagenome assembly WNGB01 (sample SAMN13153367, study PRJNA577476) | soil metagenome | isolation source: 115 cm soil or saprolite under grassland replicate 2 | place: USA:California | collected 2016-06-15
GTGCGGCGTCGAGGATTCGCTGGACGCGCTCGCGGGTGCCCGGCAAGGGTCCGCTGCCCAAGACCGGAGCGGGCCAGTGGAAGGAGACGGCGATTTCGTCGCTGTCGTGGTGCGCCAGCTCGTTGTCTTGGTGCCTCTCGAGCTGAGTCACGGTCGTGGTCCCTTTGTGGCCTTCGTGGTCGCGTCAGCGGTGATGGAAGCCTTGGCCAGAAGCACCGGCGCCCGGCGGTTGATCGTTGAAGCGGTCATTTCGCTCGATCTAGTCATCACGGCTGCGTGTTCAGCCTCGCATTCGCGTCGCAGGCACACATACGCGACCGCAGCCCGCGTCTCCATGTTCTTCGTAGGATCGGCCGGTGGGACTCGAAACGCTGTTGCATGTCGGCGGCAAGCCGGCTTGGACGAATCCGGAGCTGCCGAGCCTCAACCGGCTTCCGGCACACGCGACGCTCGTGCCCTTTCCCTCGCCGGAGCTCGCCGCCACCCTCGACCCGCTGCGCTCACCCTGGTTTCGTTCGCTGAACGGCACGTGGGAGCTGCAGCTTGCGCCGCGTCCAGATGAGGCTCAGTCGGCACTCGCGAGCGCGCGAGGGTGGAGCACTGTCGACGTTCCCGGTCTGTGGACGATGCAGGGCTTCGGCCGGCCGCAATACACGAACGTCCAGATGCCGTTCCGGCACCGGTGCCCGCCCGACGTGCCGGAGGAGAACCCGACCGGCGTCTACAGGCGCCGCTTCAAGCTGCCCCGAGGCTGGCACGGCCGCCGTGTCGTTCTCGGGTTCGGCGGCTGCGAAGGTGCACTCTTCGTGCTCGTCAACGACGAGGCTGTCGGAATCTCGAAGGACGCGCGAACGCCGGCGGAATTCGACATCACAGCGCTCGTGCACCACGACCGGGATAACGAGCTCGTCGCGGTCGTCGTCCAGTGGTCGGATGCGAGCTGGCTCGAGGATCAGGACCACTGGTGGCATGCAGGTTTGCCGCGCGATGTCTATCTCCGTGCCGACGGGCCCATCGACGACTTCTGCGTCCGCGCCGGGATGGACGGGATGCTGTTGATCGACGCGCCGGAGGGCGATGCGCTCCTGGTCAACCCGCGCGGCAAGACCGAGTTGAGCGGACCCGTGCGCGAGCACAGGATCCGCTCACCGAGGCTGTGGTCGGCTGAGGATCCAGCGCTTTACACGCTCGTCGTCACGTGCGCCGGTGAGAGCGTCTCCTGCCGCATCGGCTTCCGCACGATCGAGGTGCGCGACGGGCGGCTGCTGGTGAACGGAAGGGCCGTCCGAATACACGGTGTCAACCGGCACGACCACGACGACACTCACGGCCGGGCGGTGACGCGCGGAGTGATGGAGGCCGACGCGCGGTTGATGAAGCAACACAACGTCAACGCAGTGCGCTGCTCCCACTATCCGAACGACCCGTACTGGCTCGCTCTCTCCGACCGCTGGGGTCTCTACGTGATCGACGAGGCGAACATCGAGGCGCATGCGGCGTACGACGATGTCTGTCGTGACCCTCGCTACGCGGCGGCCTTTCTCGAGCGCGTCAGGAACATGGTCGAGCGCGACAAGAATCACCCGAGCGTGATCGCCTGGTCGCTCGGCAACGAGAGCGGCTACGGGCCCAACCACGACGCAGCGGCTGCGTGGGTTCGTTCCCGCGATCCGTCACGCCCGCTCCACTACGAGGGCGCGATCGCACGCGACTGGTCGGGCGGCAACCGAGCGACGGACATCGTCTGTCCCATGTATCCCTCCGTCGAGCGGATCGAGGCGTGGGCGCGGAACAACACCGATGCCCGCCCGATGATTCTCTGCGAGTACTCGCACGCGATGGGGAACTCGAACGGCGGTCTGGCCGACTACTACGCTGCCTTCGACCGCCACGACCAGCTCCAGGGCGGATTCGTCTGGGAATGGATCGACCACGGAATCAAGAAGACGGACGAGGGCGGTCGCGAGTACTGGGCCTACGGCGGCGACTTCGGCGACGACCCCCACGACGCGAACTTCTGCGCCGACGGGCTCGTGTGGCCCGACCGCACGCCGCATCCGGCGCTGCGCGAGCTGATGTTCCTCGCACGACCTGTGGGAGTCGAGGAGGTCGGACGCGGGCGCTTCCGCATCACAACGAAGCGGGACTTCTGCGGCCTAGGCGACTTCCGCGGAACGTGGGAGCTGAGTGACGGTCGGAAGGGCGCGCTGCCGACCTTGGGCGGCGCCCGCGTCGATGTGCGGGTGCCGGTCGAAGACGCGGAGTGGGTGACATTCCGATTCCACCTGCGCCGCGCCACACAGTGGGCGCCGGCAGGCCACGAGGCGGCGTGGGAGCAGATCCGGCTCCGGCCCGCGCCGCGGCCCTCGCGCGCTCGGGGGCGGGCGGCCGGCTGGGCAGGCTTCGACGATCTCGTGCTCGAGCCGCCGTGCCTGCAGCTTTGGCGGGCCGCCACCGACAACGACGGCCTCCGGTTGCTGCCGGAGCGGTCGGCGGGACCGCTGCCCCGCTGGCTCGAGCTTGGCCTCGACCGCGCGATCCCCGCGGGCGTCGTTCACCGGCAGGCGTTCAGACGGCTTGGCGCCGGGGGGCTCCTGGTCGAGAACGAGGTCGAGCTCCCGCCGCCGGTGCGCGACGTGCCGCGCATCGGGGTCGTGCTGGTGCTGCGGCCGGGCCTCGAGTGGCTCGAGTGGGAAGGGCTCGGCCCATGGGAGAGCTACGTCGACCGGCAAGCATCGGCCCTACTCGGGCGCTGGCGTTCGACCGTGGGCGCGGAGTACGTGCCGTACATCCTGCCGCAGGAGCACGGCCACCATGGTGCCGTGCGCCGGCTCGCGCTCGTTGACGAGCTTGGGCGCGGCGTCGAGATCCTCGGCAGGCCGGTGATCGGCTTCTCCGCGAGTCACTTCACCGCCGACGACCTCTGGCGCGCACGCCACACGAGCGACCTGGAGCCGAGGGCCGAGACGATCCTTTCGCTCGACCACGCGCAACGCGGGCTCGGCACGGCGAGCTGCGGTCCGGACACAGCCGAGCATTACCGGTTGCTCGAGTCGTCGTATAGATTCGCGTACGTGTTGCGGCGCCTGTGACGCGTACCTTCGTGGCGCCCGGGCGCGTCAATCTGATCGGCGAGCACACCGACTACGCTGGCGGACTCGTGCTGCCGGCCGCGATAGACCTCGCTGTTCGGATCCAGGGCGGGGCTGCCGAGCGGATCCGGCTCGAGTCCGAGCAGTTCCCAGGGGTGGTCGATCTCGACCCGCGCGGCGGGGAAGGCGAGGGTTGGGGTCGTTTCGCCGCTGCGGTTGCCTCGGAGCTCGACGCCCTCGGCCGCGCGCCGGTCGGTTTCGCCGGCCGCGTGACCTCGACCTTGCCGGTCGGCGCCGGCCTCTCCTCGTCCGCAGCGCTGGAAGTCGCGATCGGCACGGCGTTGTGCGCTGTTGCGGACTTCGCGATCGAGCCGCTGGCACTCGCGGAGGTAGCCCAGCGCGCCGAGCACCGCGCTGTCGGTGTGCCGTGCGGGATCATGGATCAGGCCGCGTCGGTGCTCGGAGAAGAAGGCCACGCGATCCTCCTCGACACCGGCACGCTCGAGCACCGCGCGGTACCGCTGCCGCCAGAGCTGACGCTCGTGATCGTCGACTCCGGCGTTCGTCACGTCCTGGCCGACTCGGGTTACGCGGATCGGCGCCGTGAACTCGAGCAGGCCTTAACCGCAGACGGGGAGCTCGAGCCGCAGCTCGCCAGGCGGCTGCGTCACCTACGAACCGAGAACGAGCGCGTTCGAGACGTCGTCGCGTGCCTCGACCGAGGCGATGCCGCTGGGCTCGGCGCGCTGTTCCGTGCGGGTCACGAGAGCCTGCGCGACGACTTCGAAGTCTCGACCCCCGAGCTCGACCGCCTCGTCGACCGCGCCTACGAGGCGGGCGCCGTGGCCGCGCGGATGACCGGCGGCGGTTTCGGCGGCTCGATCGTCGCGCTCGTCGAAAGTGGTCGCGCCGAGGCCTTTGCCACCAGAGTCGCCCAAGCCGTCCCGGGTGCGCGCGGCTTCGTCACTCGTGCGGCCGCGGGCGCTCGCGAGCTATAGCGAGCTCGGTCTTACGTGATCGCGCCAGGAGTGGCGCGGCTCATAGCCGAGCAGGCGGCGCGCCTTCGCGATCGACAGGAGCGTCTCATGCTCGCCGAGATTGCCCCTGAGCTCCACCTCCGGATAGACCTCCGCCATCAGGTCGCGGCTCCCGCGGGTCATGCACGTGTCGGCCGCTGCGACGATGAAGACCTCGGCGCCTACGTCGGCGGAGAGCGCCAGCTGGCACGCCTGCGCGACGTCGCGCGCGTCGACGTAGCCCCACAGGTTCCAGCGGCGCAGCACCGGGTCGTTCCAGAAGGTCGGGAAGCGCTCGTAGTCATCTGGCTCCATCACGTTCGAGAACCGCAGGCCGACGTACGGCAGGCCCGTCCAGCGATGGAACTGCCTCGCCATCTCCTCCGAGATCAGCTTGGAGAGCGCGTACGAGAAATTCGGGAGTGGCGGGTGCTCCTCGTCGATCGGGGCATAGGCGGGCGGCTCCCGCTCGAACGGGAGGCCGAGGATGGTTTCGCTGGAGGCCCAGACCACCCGCTCGAGCCCCAGGAGAGGCGCCGCCGAGAAGACGTTGTAGGTGCTCGTGGTGTTGACGTGGAACGTGAGCGCGTCCGGTCTGAGTGCCGGCGCCGGAATCGCGGCAAGGTGCACGACCGCCCGCGCGCCGCGCAGTGACTCGACGGTCTGACCGTAGTCGGTGAGATCGCTGACGAGCTGGTCGCATGGAAGCTCGGCCGCTCGCACGAGGTCGACGCTGAGCACCTGCTCGCCGTGTTCGACCAGCTCACGCACGACCGCTCGCCCCGCCTTGCCGGCGCCGCCCGTGACGACGATCACCGGAGCAGCTCCTCGACCTGGCGCAGCTCGTCCGCGCTGAGTGGCCCGTGCTCGAGCGCGCTCAGGTTGTCCTCGACCTGCGCGACCGTTCGGAAGCCGGGGATCGGCACCGTGCGCAGGCTACGGCCGAGGATCCAGCCGAGCGCACCTGCGGCGAGCGAGCGGCCATCGCCCTGGAGGATCCCACGAACGGCCGTCAGCCGTTCGAGCCACTCCGGTGCGGGTCGTCCGTCGCGGAACCACTTGAGCCATGCGGGAGCCTGGCCGCGGATGTCGTTTGGGGGGAGCCGCGAGCCGGCGTCGAACTTGCCCGTCAGGAGCCCCATCGCCAGCGGCGAGCGGTTGATGCTCGCGAGACCGTGCGTCTCACAGAGCTCGATCAGCGCGGGCGCGTCGCTGAGCACGTTGAGCTCGTGCTGGACAGCGGCGCAGTGCTCGCCCGCGGCGAAGAGGCGCGCACGGTCGGAGTCGTCCGTGCTCCACGCATAGGCCCGGATCAGGCCCGCGGTGACGAGCTCCTCGAGCGCCTCGCGTACCTGGACGGCTTCGACCGGGTCGTAGCCGGAGAGATGGAGCTGGTAGAGATCGATGTGATCGGTCCCCAGCCGGCGTAGCGAGGCTTCACACGCGGAGCGAACGTACTCGGGCGAGGCGTCCTCGCCGGTGATCTCACGCGTCGACTCGTCGAACGTGTTTCCGAACTTCGTGGCGATTACGACCTCGTCTCTGCGGCCGGAAAGCGCACGCCCGAGCACGCGCTCACTGTGTCCTGCGCCGTACACGTCGGACGTGTCGAAGAATGTCGCGCCGAGCTCGAGTGCGCGCCGGATTGCGGCAATCGACTCGTCGTCGTCGACCTCGCCCCACCCGACCGGCGCTCCGGCACTCCAGAACGGCCCGCCAATCGCCCAGCAGCCGAGCCCGACCGCCCGGACGGTGAGCCCGGTGTTGCCGAGGGTACGCGTCGCTGGGCTCAGACGAGCGCGACCTCGCGAGCGTCCGCGCCGAGCGCCTCGCCCGTGCCCGGGTCGAAGAAGTGCAGCCGCCGGTGGTGGATCGCGAGCTCGAGCTGGCCACCCGTCGCGATGCCGCGCCGTGCGTCGAGCACGGCCGTGCACACCGCGCGGTCGTCCGCGAATAGCCTGCCCTCGTCGCCCGTCGCGAGATCGCTCGCTTCGCGCACGGCTTCGGTGTCGACCTTCGGCGCGTCGATCGTGAAGACCGCGTGCATCTCGGCCCCGAGGTCCTCGACTACGTCGGGTCGGATTGCGATCCGCGGCAGCTGCGGATCCGCGCTCGCGGCATGCTCGAAGTCGGTCGGGCGGACCCCGAGTATCACCTGGCGGGTCCGTCCGGCAAGCGGCGAGTCATCAGGGAGCCGAACGGTGTAGCCGGCGAAGTGGACTGCTCCGCCGTCGACACGTGCGTCGACGAGATTCATCGACGGCGAGCCGATGAATGCCGCGACGAACAGGTTGACCGGCTTGTGAAAGAGGTGCTGAGGCGTATCCACCTGCTGCAAGATCCCGCCCCGCAGTACGGCGACCCGCTGCCCGAGCGTCATCGCCTCCACCTGGTCATGTGTGACGTAGACGGTCGTGACGCCCAGCCGCTCATGCAGCCTCGCGAGTTCCGCCCGCATCGAGACGCGCAGCTTCGCGTCGAGGTTCGAGAGCGGCTCGTCCATCAGGAAGGCCTGCGGCTCGCGCACGATCGCCCGACCCATGGCGACGCGCTGCCGCTGACCGCCCGAGAGCCTGGCGGGCTTGCGGTCGAGTAGCTCGTCGAGGCCGAGAGTCTTAGCCACCTCCTGCACACGCCGCCGCCATTCCGCTTTCGGCATCTTCTTCAGCTTGAGGCCGTACGCTAGGTTGTCGCGGACCGTCATGTGCGGATAGAGCGCGTAGTCCTGGAAGACCATTGCGATGTCGCGCTTCTGCGGCGGCATCTCCGTCACGTCGCGGTCGCCGATCGAGATCGAGCCGCCGGTGCACTCCTCGAGCCCGGCGATCATCCGGAGCAACGTCGACTTCCCGCAGCCAGACGGTCCGACAAGCACCATGAACTCGCCGTCTCTGATGTCGAGTGCAACCTCGTCGACCGCCTTGACGCCGTTCGGATAGACCTTGGTGACGGAATCCAGCTCGATCCTGCTCACGCGCTGATCACCTCGTTCGGGTTGCGCAGAGCGACCGGGATGAGATCGCCGTGTTCTCGGGTCAGCTCGTCGCAGAGAGTGTCGATCTCGTCGAGCGTCAGAGTCGCCGACGCGTTCGGGTCGAGCAGAGCGGCCAGGCGAACGAGCTCCGGGCGCTCCTCGAGCACCGCCCGAACGGTGAGCTCGACGACATTGTTGAACGTGCGGTTCAGCGCGGCGAGCTCGGGCGGGTACTCGGGTACCGGAACGCCTCGCAGACCGGTCCGGTCCACGACGCACGGCACCTCGACGCACGAGTCTTCGACGAGACCGGGGAGGAGACCGACGTTGCGAACGTTGCCGAAGATCACACGCGGCTGACCGGTGACCACCGAATGGATGATCAGGGCGGCGTACTCATTCGAAGGCTTGATGGGAAGCGTCTCGCCGGCGGCGAGCGCCGCCTTGACCCGCTCGTACTCGACCAGGTTGTCCTCGCTGCGCCGAACGTACTCCTCCACCGGGATGCGGAAGCGGTCGAGCTCGTCATCGTGGCTCATGAACCAGGGGACGTATTCGGCTGCGTGCTCGCTCGACTCGGTCGGGAAGTAGCCGAAGCGCTTGTAGATCGCGAATCGGACCCGGCGCTGCAGTTCGGGGTCGGCCTCGAGGCGCTCGTCGAGCCGCGGATAGAGGCTCTCGCCCCGGTGCTCGAAGCGGAGGAGGAACGCCTGGTGGTTGAGACCCGCCGAGAGCACCGTCACTTCGTCCTCCGGGACGCCGACGATCTTCGCGAGGTCTTCGGTCGTGAACTGAACCGAATGGCAAAGCCCGACGACGTTCTCCGTCGGAGTACCCGCGTAGACAAGCCAGCAGAGCATTGCCATCGGGTTCGTGTAGTTCAGCAACCACGCGGTCGGCGGGCAGAGCTCGGCCAGCTCGTTGCCGAGCGTGAGCATGTGGTCGGCCGTGCGCAGCGTACGGAAAATTCCACCGATCCCGAGCGTGTCCGCGATCGTCTGGCGCAGCCCGTAGCGTGCCGGGATCTCGAAGTCGCGCAGGGTCGCGTTGTGCCCACCGATCTGCACCATGTTCAGCACGAAGTCGGCGCCGTCGATCGCCCGCCGCCGGTCGAGATGCGCGGAGATCGCCGGACTTGCGCCGCGTTCCTCCGCCGTCAGCTTCGCGATTGCCTCGGCGGTGGCGAGGCGGTCGGGATCGATGTCGTGGAGCGCGATCTCGACGTCGTGCAGTTCGGGAAAGAAGAGGATGTCGCCGAGCAGATTGCGCGTGAAGACGACGCTGCCGGCCCCGATGAACGCGATACGGGTCAACCCTTCCTGGCCCCCAGAGTGAGTCCATTGATGAACTGCCGCTGCAGCGCCGCGTACACGAACAGCGTGGGCAGAGCGACCAGCACGGCGGCGGCGGAGATCAGGTTGTTGTCCGTGAAGTAGGTGCCGACGAGGTTCTGGAGCGACGAGGTGATCGGCCGCTTGTCGCCCGAGCTCATCAGCACGATCGCCCAAAGGAAGTCGTTGTAGATCCAGGTGAACTCGAGGGTCGCGAGCGCCGCGAGGGCGGGACGGCAGAGCGGCAAGATAATGCCCCAGTACTGCCTGAGCACGCTGGCACCGTCAACGCGCGCCGCTTCACCGAGCGAGCCGGGCAGGGTCTTCATGTAGTTCGAGAGGACGAAGGTGCAGAAGCCCGTCTGGAATCCCACGTTGACGGCTATCAGCCCGATGAACGAGTCGTACACGAGTCCGCTGCTCGAGAGCCAGGTCGGCAATGGGATGCGCAGGTACAGCTCGTAGAGCGGCGTGATGATCACCTGTTGCGGAAGCAGGTTCGCCGCCATGAAGAAGATCAGGAGCGGGACGTTGAACCAGAAGCTGAAGCGGGAGACGACGAACGCCACCGAGGACGCGAGGAGCAGGATCAACAGGATCGCCGGGATCGTGACGATCATCGAATCCCAGAAGTGCAACGGGATCTGGCCCTGAGACCACGCGTTGCGGTAGTTCGTGAGGCTCAGCGTGTGTGGGACCGACACGTAGCCGTACTTGGCGGTGTCCGAGTAGGGGCGGAACGACGTGAACACCGCCCACGCAACCGGCGCGAGCCACACGATCGCCGTGGCGATCAGGAATGCGTGGAGCCCGACGCGCGGTAGGGAGAGCCGGCGTGTGCGCGCGACCCGGCGCGTGCCTGCCGTCACCGTCGCGCTCGTCATGCCTGCTTCTCCGAGAAGCTGTTCCAGACGAAGACGACGATCGGGATGATCGAGATCACGATCAGGATCACCGCGATCGCGGAGCCGTAGCCGACGCGGCTGGCCTCGCCGATGATGTTGTCGGTCACGAGCACCGAGAGCAGCTCGAGGCCGTTACGCCCCTTGTTGATGATGTAGACGATGTCGAAGGCCCGCAGCGCCTCGATCACCGTCACGACCACGATCACGATATTGATCGGGCGCAGCGCGGGGAAGATGACCGTGCGGAACGTGTGCCACTCCCCGGCGCCGTCGATGGCAGCGGCCTCTCGAAGCGACGGGTCCATCGCCTTGAGGCCGGCGAGGTAGAGGATCATGATGTAGCCGGCGTGTCGCCAGCCGACGGCGACGAGGATCGCCCAGAGGTTGATGCTCGGGTTTCCGAGCCAGTCGGTCACGGGGCCGTGCGCAGGGTTCTCGAAGATGTTGTTGATCAGGCCCTGGGTCGGCGAGTAGATCAGTTCCCAGATGAAGCCGATGATCGCGAACGACAGGACGACGGGCAGGAAGAAGATGCCCTGGTAGATCCGCGTGCCGCGGATCTTCTTGTCGAGCTGGTACGCCAGCAGCAAGCCGAACGGCGTCGCGATGAACGTCAGGAAGCCCAGCCAGATGAGGTTGTGTTTGACGGCCGGCCAGAAAGGCGGGTAGATCGTCGCGACCTGCCGGTAGTTCTGTGTCCCAACCCAGTGCGCGGACGTGATGCCGCCGATCCCGTCCCAGTTCGTGAACGAGAGCGCGATCGAGGCGATCGTCGGGAGCCAGATGATCCCGCCCACGACGAGGAACGGGATCATCACCATCAAGGTGACGGCGATCCGGTCGCGGGCGGAGAGACGGACGGCGCGCCTCCTTCGACGCGCGCCGTCCCCACGCAGTCTCGGTGCGATGTCGATCGCCATCGCGTCGAGCCTCAGGCTACTAGCTCAGGAACCGAAGATCGCCTTCTTCTGCTTCTGGATGCTGGAGGTCAGGCCGTTGACGTCGTTGGGCTTGTTGAGGAACTGCTGGAGCGCCGGAATCATCACGGTGGATGCAAAGTCCGGCCTCGTGTCCCGGTCCATGTACTGCGCGATGTGCTTCGCGCCGGCGATCAGCTTCGCCGCCTTCTTCTGGAGCGTGTTGTAATGCGCCGCGCTGGCGTCCTTCGCCGCCCCCGTGTCGTTCGGGTCGGTCTTTAGGTAAACATTCTCAGCGGCTGCGGTGCCGAGGTAGGCGAGGAGCTGCTTCGCTCCAGCTACGTTCTTGGCGCGCTTCGCCATCAGGTAGCCGTCGATCGGGGCGTCGAGCGAGTCGTGGCCCCACTTGGCGTTGATCATCGGATACGGGAAGAAGTCGAGATCGGCGTGGTCGGCCGGATCCGTCGCCTGCTGGGCCACGAACGAGCCGAGCAGGTACATGCCGGCCTGCTTCTTGACGAGCTGCTGTGCGCCTTCCTCCCAGGTAAGACCGAGCGCACCGTCGGAGTAGTACGGCAGGAGCTCCTTCCACTGGTTGAACACGGCCCTCACCTTCGCGCCGTCCCAAGCCTGCTTGCCGGCCATCAAGTCGACGTGGAACTGGTAGCCGTTGATGCGCATGTTGAGGATGTCGAACGTGCCCATCGCAGGCCAGCCGTCCTTGTCGGTGAACGCGATCGGCGTCAGCCCATCCGTCTTCATCTTCTTCGCCAGCGCGATGAAGTCGTCCCAGGTTGCGGGGACCGTGTAGCCGTGCTGCTGCCACACGCTCTTGCGGTAGAAGACCGCCCACGGGTAGTTGTAAATCGGCACGAAGTAGTAGTGCCCGTCGAGGCCCCTCGACGCCGCCTGCATCGCCGGCGAGAAGTGCGGCTTCAGCTTCGCCCAGACGTCGTCGATCGGGGTGAGCAGCCCCTTCTGCGCGAAGAACTGCATCCGATAGCCGGCGAACCAGGTGAACGCGTCCTGTGGCCGGCCCTGCAGATACGTGTTGATCTGCTCCTGGAAGGTGTTGTGGTCGACCGTGTTGACCGAGACCTTCGTGCCGGTCTTCTTCGTAAAGGCCTTCAGGACCGCCGCGGTCGCTGCCTTCGGCACCGGGTCGGACGCATTCGAGCCGAAAGTGACGGTTCCGGCCAGCTGTTCGACGAGAGCCGTCGGGACGCCGCCGAACGCTCGCGCTGTGCGGAGACCCGCAAAGGCGGCCGCTCCTGTGACGCCCGAGACGAGGAGCTTGCGTCGGGAGAGCATTTGCTCGAAGGGTGTGGGCTCCGACATCGAATCCTCCTAGGCTCGGGAGAGAACGATCCGAAATCCGACGGAATCGAACTCGATCGCTCATAGGCAAAACTCGGGGTTTAGACTGGCAGATGCCCCCAATTGTGTCAAGAGGTTGATGCCATATCGCGATTTGGTCTGTGCGGTTCTGTTGAGTATTGTTGTGTTCCGATGCTTGCCGGCGAGCGCCAGCTTCTGATCCTCGAGCAGGTTCGCCTCCGCGGCGCTGTGCGTGTCGCCGAGCTGACCGAGCTGCTCGACGTGTCCGACATGACGGTCCGCCGCGACCTCGACGTGCTCGCCGCGTCGGGCCTCGTCGACAAGGTGCACGGCGGCGCCACGATGCCGGGTCGGCTCTCGGCCGACGAGCCCGGTTTCGAGGCGAAGTCGCACCGCCAGCTCGACGAGAAGGAGGCAATTGCGCAGGCAGCCGCCGCCCTCGTGGAGCCGGGCCAGGCGGTGGGTCTCACAGCCGGGACGACGACGTGGCGACTCGCGCATCACCTCCGCGGCATCCCCGACCTGACGGTAGTGACCAACTCGATCCAGGCAGCTAACGTTCTGCACCGCGACCGGCGGCCGGACCTCACCGTCATCCTGACCGGAGGGGTGCGGACTCCCTCCGATGCGCTCGTCGGTCCGGTCGCCGTGACAACACTGCGCTCCTTGCACGTGGACGTGCTGTTCATGGGCGTGCACGGGATGACGGCGGATGCTGGGTTCACGACGCCAAACCTGCTCGAGGCGGAGACCGATCAGGCGTTCGTCATGTCGGCGGAGCGGGTTGTCGTCACCGCCGACTACACCAAGTGGGGCGTCCGGGGGCTGAGCAGGATCGCGCGCCTTGACGAGGTCCACGCGCTCGTGTCGGACGGCGGGCTTCCCGCCGATGCACGAACGATCCTCGAGGAGCACGTGCGCGAGCTGCTCGTGGTCGCGAAAGGGAAACGGCGGCGCCAGCGTGGCGGCGTATGACTGGTGAGACCGTTCTCCCGTCCGCGCCGCCGTCAGCGGATGGGCAGGAGGACGTGCGCGTCGACGTGCAGACGGGCGCGCGAATCTTCATCGTCGCCTCGCGGCAAGAGCGTCCGATCCTCCCTGAGCTGACCTGTCCCTTCTGTGTCGGCGGGCTCGAGGCGCCGGAACCGTACGAGGTGCGATGGTTCCCGAACCGATGGCCGGCGATGACGGACGGCCGTTGCGAGGTCGTGCTCTACACGCAGGAGCATGACGCGACCTTCTGGTCGCTCGGAGTGACCGGAGCCCGTAAGGTCATCGACCTCTGGGCCGAGCGCTCCGCCGCGCTCGGTGCCCGCCCCGATGTCGACTACGTGCTCGTATTCGAGAACCGCGGAGCGGAGGTCGGTGCGACGATCGGTCATCCGCACGGCCAGATCTACGCGTTCGATTTCGTGCCGGACGTCCCCGCCAGGGAGCTCAGACGAGGTCGGCCGACCGGCGATCCGCGCCAGCGAATCGTCGCGACGGCGTCGGGCTGGAAGGCCTCGGTGCCGGAGGCGCCCACCTTTCCCTACGCGCTTGTGCTCTGTCCCGACGCCGACGTACCGGATCTGCCGTCGCTCGACGATCCCGGCCGTGACGGCCTGGCGAGGCTGCTCGTGGACGTGCTCGCCCGCCTCGATCGCGTTTTCGACGCGCCGACGCCGTACATGCTCTGGATCCACCAGCGTCCCTTCGACTCGGGCGAATGGCCGTACGCGAAGGTCCACGTCGAGATCGTCTCGCCGTGGCGCGCCGCAGGCGTGCCACGCTATGTCGCAGCGGGCGAGCTCGGGTCGGGCGTCTTCTTCAATCCCGTCTCGCCCGAGGACGCCGCGCGCGCACTGCGAGAGGCATAGCCGGTATCAGCGTTTCGGCTTGATGCTTCGGCGCCTGTAGAACACCGGTCTCCCGCCAGCCTGAAGGCAGGCGCGGGCGGCCGAAGCTGCCGGCTGATCGGAAGCCGAGCTTGCGCGAGTTCGTCGCAGAGATCCGTGTTCGTCTCGCACGCGGTAGCGGCGCGCCTTGCATTCCGCGAACCTGCGCTGCGGCGTGAGTTCGGTGGTCCCGAAACCTCAAAGCAGAACGAGGTCCACGCACTACTGTGAAAGCGCTAGCCCGTCCTCGCGTGCGTGTCGTAATTCCCGCATTCTGCGACAGGGCAGGTCGTGGCGTAAGGAAGGCGGGCGAAGCCCGCGTCGCGAGTCGGCACCGCACGCGGGGCCTCAGGCCGCGTACCGCAAAGCCTGCGCGCGGAGCGTGCGCGCGACCGCCTCGTGGGCGGCGAGGAAGCCTGCGAGGTTCCAGGAGGTCAGCAGGAAACAGTCGAGATCGGTGGCCGCGACGACCGTTGCCGATCGCCCGACGCCCTACAGGGGCGCGACTTCGCCGAACACGTCGCCCGTACGGACCGTGCGCACGATCACGCCGTCGATCGACACGCAGGCGGCACCGTCGAGGACGATGAAGAACGCGCCGCCCGCGTCGCCCTCGTGAACGACTACCTCCCCTTCCGCGTAGCGGCGTTCGCGACCTTCGGCCGCGAGGCGGCGCAGGTCGACCGCGCCAACCGAGGAGAGCAGCGGCGTCCGCGCGAGCTGCTGTTGCAGCCGGTTCTCTCTGCGCCGGGCAATCACAACTGCTTTTAACGCGCGGGCGAGCCCTGTGGGGTGCGCAAACTCGGTTTCATGCGGCGAGGCTGTATTCGTGGATGAGTCCGCCGAGGCGGTCGCGGCGCTCGACGCCGGCCGTTGGTGGGCGCACGACCGGGAGCTTCCGGGCGGGTGGATCGGGCGGCGCGAGGTTCAGTGAGCGGTGTGGCCTGTGGCTGTTGTAGTGGTCGACGAAGACCCGGAGCACGCGCTCGAGATGGCGCGGGTTGACGATCAGCAGCCAGTCCAGGCATTCGGCGCGAGCGGTGCGGCGGAATTGTCACGGTGCTAACACCTCGGGAAACGAGCGGGCGCAACAGCGGTATGCGAAGTGGATTCCGGGGCGTGGCGGGTGCTACCGCCTCGGCGCTCTCGGTGCTCATACGCTGCGTCTTCGACGTTCTCGGAGCAAGCGCAGCTGCTGCTGCTTGCGGGTGGAGCGATCCGAACACGGGCCGGCAGGTGCGCCCTGCCCGGCAGCTTCGAGCCGGGTGATCGACTGGTCGTATTGGTCCGAGCTCATCGATTCGGGAGCGAAGTAGATACGGGAGCGATTGGACAGGACGACTCTACGCCCGTGCAACGCGCTCTCACCGGCTCTCGCTTGAACCACCGCGCCGGCGAGACTACGCCGCCGGCAGCCGATAGACGCGCTCGGCGTTGCCGCCGAAGATCCGCTCGTCCTTGCCGCCCACGATCCGCTCGGCGAGCGAGACCACCGAGTCGTATGAGGCCGCGAGCGTGCAGACGGGCCAGTCGGAGCCGAAGAGCAGCCGCTCTTCACCGAACCACTCGAGCACGCGCGAGGTGTACGGAAGGACATCCTCAGGCCGCCACTGGTTCCACGCGGCCTCGGTGACTAGGCCCGAGAGCTTGCACGACACGCGCTCGAGACGTGCCAGCGAGGCCAGCCGCTCTGCCCACGGCTCCAGCTCGCCGGTTGCGATCGGCGGCTTGGCGATGTGGTCGATCACGAAGTGGAGCTCCGGCAGCACGCGGACGGTCTCGAGCGCGGCGGGCAGCTCACGCGTCCGCACGAGCACGTCGTAAGCGAGGCCGGCCTCGCCGATCGTGCGCAGAGCCCGGCGGACGTCGCCACGCAGGAGCCAGTCCGGGTCGGGCTCGTCGTGCACCTGATGGCGGATGCCCACGAGGTAACGGCCTCCGGGGCCGTCGAGCAGCGCGGCGACGGTCTCGCCGACGGCCGGATCGGTAAGGTCGACCCAGCCGACGACGCCGCCGATGAACGCCGTCGTCCCGGCTAGCTCGAGGTAAGCGCGCGTCTCGTCGAGGCTCGAGTGCGTCTGGACGAGGACGGCGCGGTCGAAGCCATGGCGCTCGAGGTGACCCCTCAGATTCTCGGGGCCGAACGGCCGCCGGATCGCGTGCATCTCGGGCCCCATCCACTCGTAGCGCTCGAGCTCGGTGGGCCCCCAGAAGTGGACGTGGGCATCGACTCTCACGGCGTCGGCGCCTCCGCCGGGAGCAATCGTTCGCGACGGAGCTCCGTCCAGAGCTCGGCCGGGAGCTCGATGCGCAGCAACGTGAGGTTCTCCTCGAGCTCGGCGACGGAGCGGGCGCCCAGCAGGAGCGAGGTGACGGCCGGGTGAGCGAGCGGGAACTGGAGCGCCGCCGCCTTCAGCGGCACGTCGTGTCGTTCGCAGACCCCTGCGATCCGGCGGGCGCGCTCGAGCAGCTGCGGTGGCGCGACGCTGTAGTCATAGGTCGCGCCGGGCCGCGGCTCGGCGAGGATGCCGCTGTTGTAGACGCCGCCGAGGATCACGGCGACGCCGCGCTCGAGGCAGAGCGGCAGCAGCTCGGCGAGCGCCGACTGGTCGAGCAGCGTGTAGCGGCCGGCGACGAGGAAGCAGTCGAACTCGGCCTCGCGCGCGAAGCGCACCAGCATCTCGGCCCGGTTCATGCCGGCGCCGACGGCGCCGATCGTCCCCTCGGCGCGCAGCCGGTCGAGCGCGCGGTAGGCGCCAGCCAGCGCCTCCTCGTAGTGCTCGTCGGGATCGTGGATGTGGAGTACGTCGACGCGGTCGAGCCCGAGCCGCCCGAGGCTCTCGGCGACGGAGCGCAGGACACCGTCGTAGCTGAAGTCGAAGACGGGGTTGACGGGCGGGGCGTCGGGCCACCGGTCGAGCCCGCCGGAGAGGCGGCTATCGTCCGGTGGCGCACCGGCGCGGAGCAGCCGCCCCACCTTCGTCGCGAGCACGAGTTCGTGGCGCGGCCGGCCGGCGAGGGCGGCACCGACGCGCCGCTCCGAGAGTCCGTGCCCGTACAGTGGCGCGGTGTCGAAGAAGCGCAGGCCGAGCTCCCACGCGCGCCCGAAGGTTGCGTGGGCGACCTCGTCGCTGACGGGCGCGTAGAGCCCGCCGAGCGGCGCGGTCCCGAGTCCGACGCGCGTAACCCTCAACGCCGTCCGCCCGAGCGGCGTCGCCTCCGCCGGGTCGATCAAGGCAGCAGCCTGGCCGGCAGGTCCGTCGCACTCGGGAAGCTCGTCTGCGTGCCACGCCCCTGGACGCTGAGCGCGGCGACGGCGTTTGCCCGCTCCGCCGCGTCGACGAGCGGCCGGCCGGCGGCGAGGAACGTGGCGAGGGCGCCGACGAACGCGTCGCCCGCGCCGGTCGTGTCGACCGCGTGCACGGGCTCGACCGGCACTTCGACCGCCGGCGTTTCGCCCTCGACGATGAGGCACCCGCGCTCCCCCAACGTCAGCACGACTGAGCCGGCGCCGCGCGTGAGCAGCTCCCGCGCGGCCTCCTCGCTGGCGGGCGTCCCTGTGAGCAGCTCGGTCTCGGGCTCGTTCGGGCAGAGGACGTCGCTCAGCTGGTAGAGCTCCTCCGGGAGCTCCTCGCACGCCGGCGCGGGATTGAAGATCGTCCGCACGCCCTCCTCGCGCGCGATCCGCAGCGCGGCCAGCGACGTCTCGACCGGCAGCTCGAGCTGGCAAACCAGCACCTCGCTCGCCGCGATCGCCGGCTGGGCCCGCTCGAGGTCGTCCACTGAGAGCAGGTCGTTGGCGCCGGTGACGATGATGATCGCGTTGCGCCCCTCGGGGTCGACGGCGATCGGCGCGACGCCCGAGAACGCGTCGTCGGTGAACGTGACGTGCGTCGTGTTGACGCCGTGGTTCTGGAAGTTCTCGAGCGTGCCCTCCCCGAAGACGTCGCGCCCGAGTTTGCAGACCATCGTGACCTCGGCGCGGAGCTTCGCCGCCATCACGGCCTGGTTCGCGCCCTTGCCGCCGTACCCCATCCGGAACCGCGTTCCGTGCAGCGTCTCTCCTACGTGGGGCAGGCGCGGAACGTAGCTGATCAGGTCGATGTTCGCAGCGCCGACGACGCAGACCTTCACCGGAGGATGAACTCCTCGGTGTAGATGTGCGTACGGACGACGGTGAACGTGTCCGCGTCCGCGACCGCCGTCGCGGCCTCGTCGGAGGCGAAGTCTTCCTGCATTTCCTCCAGCGAGTCCCACCAGAGCTCGGCGGTGCCGTCGTACGGCAGCTCGCCCTCCAACTCCTGGTACTCCTCGATGGCCACGTTGATCCGGTAGCCGTTCAGGTTCTTGAAGCGGAGCGTCAGCGGCGCGTGCCCCTCCACCCAGCGTTGCGCGAACTCGTCGCGGCTCAGGCCGGGGTTCGCCTTCAGCAGCGCGATCAACTTCACCGGTTTCGCCATGGTTCTCCTTTCATCCCTTCACGGCTCCGAACGTGAGCCCGCGGACGACGTAGCGCTGGAGCAGGAGCGCGAGCGCGACGACGGGCACGATCGCGATCACTGTCAGCGCGGCGATCTCGCCCCACTGGATCTCGTGCCCGCCGACGAGGTTCGCGAGCGCGACGGGCAGCGTCCGCACCTGCGACCGGGTGAGGAAGAGCGCGAGCAGGAACTCGTTCCACGAAAACACGAACGCGAGCAACGCGCTCGTCACGATCCCCGGCACGGCGAGCCGCAGCGCGATCCCGGTGAACGCACGCCAACGCGTCGCCCCGTCGACGAGCGCAGCCTCCTCGAGATCGCGCGGTAGGTCGTCGAAGAAGCCCTTCACGAACCAGACGACGAAGGGGACGTTGAAGGTCAGGTAGGCGATGATCAGCGCCCAGTACGTGTCCAGCAAGTGGTACTTCTGGAACAGCAGGAACAGGGGCACGGCGGAGGCGACCGGTGGGAACATCCGAATGCTGAGGATCCAGAACGCCAGGTGCTGCCCGCCGACGGCGAAGCGGCTGATGCTGTAGGCGGTCGGCACGCCGACGAGCAACGAGAGAGCCGTGTTCGCCGAGGCGACGATGAGGCTGTCCCTCAGCGCGTGCCCTCCGGGACCGTTGAGGACCGACGAGAAATGGCGGAAGTCGATGTGCTCGGGCCAGAAGATCGGCGGATAGTGGAAGACCTCCCCCTGCGCCTTGAACGAGGTGATGACGATCCACACCACGGGCAGCAGGAAGAAGGCGAGCGCGACGCCGACGACGATCCACGTGAGGCCGCTCTTCGCGATCGAGCGGCCCGTCATGCGAGTCCCTTCCGCATCCGGCGAACGAGGAACGTCGCTATGACGGTGATCACGATGAGCTGGATGTAACTGATCGCAGCCGCGTAGCCGAAGCTGAAGAACTGGAGTCCCTGGAGGTAGGTGTAGAAGCTCGCCGTTTCGGTCGCGGAGCCTGGGCCTCCGCCGGTCATCACGTAGATCGTGTCAAAGGTCTTGAAGATGTCCATCGCGCGGATCAAGACCGTGACGATGATCAGCGGCTGCAGCAGCGGTAGCGTCATCGTGCGGAAGAGTTGCCAGCGCGTAGCTCCGTCGACCCTGGCGGCCTCGTACTGCTCCTCCGGCAGCGTGCGCAGACCAGCAGCGAGGATGATCGCCACGAACGGCGTCCACTGCCAGACGTCGGCAAGCAGGATCGAGTTCAGCGCGATCGAGCGATCGCCGAGCCAGATGGGGCCGCTGATGCCGATCTGCGAGAGCAGGTAGTTGAGCGGGCCCCAGGAGTTGTTGAAGATGACCACGCCCTCGATTGCGACGGCAACCGGCGCGATCATCACCGGCACGAGCAGGAGTGAGGTCACGAGCGTGCGCGTGCGCCCGAGCTGGTTCAGCACGAGCGCGAGTCCGAACCCCAGCAGGAGCTCGAGGAGCACCCCGAAGCCGACGAGGTAGAAGCTCCGGCCCATAGCCGGCCAGAACCGCGGATCCTTCGTGAACGCGTCGATGTAGTTCTGGAGGCCGACCCAGTGTCCGATGGGCGAGAACGACAGCTCGAGCCGGTAAAAACTCTCCCGGAGGGAGTAGATCAGGGGGTAGACCGTGACGGCGAGCAGCACGACGACCGCCGGCAGCACCATCAACCAGGCGAAGAGCGGTGCGCGCGACCGGGGCAGCCACGCGGTGCGGCTGATCGCCGTGTCCTGTCGTCTCGCCTTGACCATCTGCGTCAGGTTCCCCCGCCGACTCGGGAGAGTCGGCGGGGGAGGTTACCGCGTGCCTACTTGATCAGGCCGATCGATTTGTACTGTTTGAGCGCGTTCCGCCAAAGCTCGGTCTGATGCTTCTTGTCGAGCTTGTCGGTGATGTCGTTCCACGCCTTCGCCGCGCCGTGGAGCGCTGCCGCCGGATCTTCCTGACCGGAGATCGCCTTGTTCACGGCGAGGTCGAGCGCGTCCTCGTACTGCGCCGCGCCCGGGATGTAGATCTCCGGGAACCCGTGCTCGAGGGCCCCCCTGACGGTGGCCAGGTACAACTTCGCGTCGGCCGGCTTGAACTCCTTGTAGTACTGGGGCTTGAGCTGGCTGTAGCGGTACGGGTCCAATCCGTCAAGGGGCGTCGAGACATTGAACCGGCTGACGTCGTCACTGATGTACTTCGCCATGAAGTAGGCGGCGTCGGCATGTTTGCTGTTCTTCGGGATCGCCAGCACGCGACCCACCGGCATCATCGAGCGGGTGTTGAGCTTGCCGTTGACCATCGTGCCCGGCAGCAGCCCGTAGCCGAGCTTCCCCGACACCTCACTCTGCGTCGGATCGGCGCCCTTTTTCGGCACGTCGCTCCACTGCACGACCATCAGCGTCTGGTTCTTCAGCAGCGAGTCGCGGAGCTGGTCGTACCCGAAGTTGAGCACGTCGGGCGGCGAGCACGTCTTCACCGCCGTGACCATGTTCTGCAGCGCTTTGATCGCCTGCGGCGAGTCGATCTCGGGCTTCATGTTGCGGTCGAAATAGACCTGCCCGCTGCTCGCCCAGCGGTCAACGAACCAAGCGAACGAAAAGCCGCGCTGACCGTACTCGGCACAGCCGTAGAACGGACGCTTCAACGTCTTGCCGGCGAGCTTCTCGCCCGCTTTGCGGGTGAAGAACTGGCCGACCTGCAGGTACTCGTCCCACGTCTTCGGCGGCGCCAGGGCGCGGTGATACTTCGCCTTGAATGCCTTTTGCTCCACCGGGTTGCCCAGCAGGTCCTTCCGGTAGATGAAGATGTGGACGTCGCCGTCCTCGGGCAGCGCGTAGGTCTTCCCGGCCCAGCCAAGGTAGAGCTTCCGGAAGGCAGTGATCACGTCGCTCAGGTGCGGGTCGCTTTTCTTGATGTAAGAGTCGAGCGGCAGCAGATAGCCGTTGCTCGCGAAGTCCCCGATGTACGCCGGGTAGAAGACGACGAGGTCGACCGCCTTCGAGCCAGCGAGGAACTCTGCCTTCTCCTTGCTGTAGACGTCGGCGAAGGGGACCTCGATCGCCTTCAGCTTGATGCCTGCCTTCCGCCACTCCGGCATCCAGAAGCCGAACACGTTCATGTTATGGCCACCGTCGCCCATCACGGTCACGGTCTGGCCCTTGAAGTTGGGCAGGTTCTTAGGCACCGGGATGGACTTCCGGGCGGCGATCATCGCGTTGAGCGACATGTCGCCGAAACCGGGCGTCCCGGCCGCGTTTGCCCCGGGCTGCGCGCTGGCGGTCGCCGTCATTCCGATCGCTCCGACAGCGACCACCGCTGCGACGAGGGGCGCCGCACGCCTGCGGTGGTTGTTGAGTTGGTGGAGCACGATTGACCCTCCTTCCTGGATGACGCGACGTTACGGGCCCTGCGGGGCAGGGTCAAGAGGTTCGTAGAGCGATCTATATTACGCCGCCGGAAAGCGGTGTTCCACGAGCGAGTCGGGCTTCATCTCCGCGCTGTAGCCGGGATCCTCGGGTGGCATGTAACGGCCGTTGCGCATGACGACCGGCGAGAAGAAGTGCTCGTGGAGGTGGTCCACGTACTCGATCACGCGGTCGGTCAGGTCGGCGCTCACCGCGATGTAGTCGAAGAGCGAAAGGTGTTGCACGTATTCGCACAGCCCCACTCCGCCGGCGTGCGGGCAGACCGGCACGCCGAACTTTGCGGCGAGCAGGAGCACGGCGATCACCTCGTTGACACCGCCGAGGCGGCAGGTGTCGATCTGGCAGAAGCCGATCGCGTCGGCCTGGAGGAGTTGCTTGAACATCACGCGGTTGTGCACCTGCTCGCCGGTGGCGACACGGATCGGCGCGAGCGCTCGCGCGATCGCCGCATGGCCGAGGACGTCGTCGGGGCTCGTCGGCTCCTCGATCCACCAGGGGTCGAATTCGGCGAGCCGGCGCATGTTCGCGATCGCCTGTCCGACGTCCCAGGCCTGGTTCGCGTCCATCATCAGCTTGCGATCGGGTCCGATCTCCTCGCGCAGCAAGGCGGCGCGGCGGACGTCGTCCTCGAGGTTCGCGCCGACCTTCATCTTGAACTGCGTCCAACCCTCGGCAACCGCGTCGCGGCAGAGGCGGCGCATCTTCTCATCCGGATATCCGAGCCAGCCGACCGACGTCGTGTAGGCCGGGAAGCCGTCGCGTCGCATTTCCGCCTCGCGTTCGCCCTTGGTCGACACGTTGGGTCGCAGCAGCTCGAGTGCCTCGTCGTGTGTCAGCGCGTCCGTCAGGTAGCGAAAGTCGACGCACGCGACGATCTCCTCGGGACTGAGATCGACGAGCAGCTTCCAGAGCGGCTTGCCCTCGCGCTTTGCGTACAGGTCCCAGACCGCGTTGACCACCGCGGCGGTAGCGAGGTGGATCGCGCCCTTCTCGGGCCCGATCCAACGAAGCTGGCTGTCGCCGACGAGCGAGCGCCAGAAGGCGCCCATGTCGGCGAACACGTCCTCGAGCGAGCGTCCGACCACGAGCGGCCGCAGCGCTTCGATGGCGGCGACACAGATCTCGTTGCCGCGTCCGATCGTGAAGGTGAAGCCGTGCCCCGTGGCGACCTCGTCGTCGGTGCGGACGATCACGTAGGCCGCCGAGTAGTCGGGGTCCGGGTTCGTTGCGTCCGAGCCGTCGAGTGAGCGAGAGGTCGGAAAGCGGATGTCCAGTGCTTCGACGGCAGTGATCGTCGTCATCGACGCGTTATCCTGCCGGACCGTGAGCAGGATCGTCTTCGACGGCGTCAGCAAGGTGTTCTCCGGCGGCGTGACGGCGGTCGACGATGTCAGCCTGACGATCGAGAGCGGCGAGTTCATGGTCCTCGTGGGGCCGTCGGGCTGCGGCAAGACCACGCTTCTGCGGATGCTCGCAGGCCTCGAGACGATCTCCGGCGGCAGGATCACGATCGGCGAGCGCGACGTCACCGACCTCGAGCCGCGGGAACGGGACCTCGCCATGGTCTTCCAGAACTACGCCCTCTATCCGCATATGAGCGTCCGCGACAATCTCGCGTACGGCCTCAAGATGCGCCATACGCCGAAGTCCGAGATCGGCCGTCGCGTGCAAGACGTCGCGGAGCTGCTCGGGCTCGACGAGATGCTGGACCGACGCCCGCGGGCACTTTCCGGGGGCCAGCGCCAGCGGGTGGCGATGGGCCGGGCGATTGTGCGCGAGCCCGCCGCCTACCTCATGGACGAGCCGCTCTCGAATCTCGACGCGAAGCTGCGCGTGAGCATGCGTGCCGAGCTCGCGCGCCTGCACGAGCGGCTCGGTACGACCACGGTCTACGTCACCCACGATCAGGTCGAGGCGATGACCCTAGGCCAGCGCGTCGCCGTCATGCGCGACGGACGGATGCAGCAGGTGAACGAGCCTCAGACCCTCTACCGCGATCCCGCCAACCTCTTCGTCGCGGCCTTCATCGGCTCGCCGTCGATGAACCTCGTTGAGGCCGTCGTCTCCGACGGCGGGGTCGAGTTCGGCGGCTACCACATCCCGCTCGATTCCGCGCGACGTCCGGCCGTCGAGGACGGGGCGCGCGTGATCCTTGGGGTGCGCCCGGAGGACTTCGAGGACGTCTCCTTCGCCGAGAGCGGCCTGCCTCAGATCGAGGTGTCGGTGGCGGTCGTGGAGGAGCTCGGCTCGGACGTCCACGTCATCTTCGAGGTCGACACGCCGCGCGTCGAAGCCGAGGAGTTGCGGGCCGCGATCGACGAGGAGGACCGCAGTCTGTTGGCCGACTCGCAAACGTCCGTGTTCAACGCGCGCATCAACCCGAGGGCGCGGGCGAAGGCGGGCGAGCGGCTGAAGCTCGCGGTGCAGCCGGCCGGCTTCCACTTCTTCGATCTCGCGACGGGCCAGAATCTGCTCGCCGAGGCTGCGGCCGTCGCCTAGTCGACAAGCTGGGGGTCATTGGTTCGAGCCGAGTACCGCCCATCAAAGTCCCTGCAAAGCGCTCACTCCCGTCGCCGGAAAGAGCGATGGTGTAGTTGCGGGTGCCAAGGAGCATGGCTGCGAGGAGCGCGAACGCTTTCAGTCCGTTCGCCTGACGACCCAGATCCCGCCCAGCCCCACGACGAGGTCGATCGGCTGCGAGCCGACGCGGACCGTCCTGCCGACAGCGTTTCGGCTCGGATCGATCTGCGACACGGTATCGTCGCCGCCGTTCGCAACCCACACAGAGCTTGGGCCGACGGCGACAGCCGCAGGCCGATGGCCGACGCTAATCCTCTTCTTGATGTCGACCGTTGCCGGATCGACCCGGACGACCGTGTCGCCGGCCCGGTCGATGAGCCACACGCCGCCGCTGCCGGCGTCGACGGCCTGTGGAGCGAAGCGAAGGCGGATGCTGGCGACGATCCGCCGGGAGCCCGGGTCGACCTTCCAGAGCATGCGGCCGCCGACGACCCAGACCGCGCCCTCGCCGGCGGCCACAAGGCGCGGCGTGCCCGGCAACGGGACTGCGCCGGAGACCCTGTGGGGTGCGTAAATTCGATTTGCCCGCAAACGGCCGGTTCTGACAACGAACACGACTCGCGTCTCTCCACAGGCCGATGCGCCTGCATCAGATCAATGGGCCCACCCCTCGCGTCCGCGGATCCTATGGCGCGCCGGGGGCGGGCCCGGGTCCTTTCCTTATCTATATGGGTCTAGCGCCCGGCGGCGCGCGCCAGTAACCGGTCGGCAAGACCACCATGGGCGCGATTTCGATGCGACTCGGGTTTACGCACCCCACAGGGTCCTTGGAAACCTCGATCTCCTTCGCGCCGAAGTCGAGCAGCGCCTGAACGTACGTACTCGGGCCGGGGCCGCGGGAAGGCGACTAGGGGTACCGGTGCGGGCCCGGGCGGTCGGGCACCAGATGACCGAGAAGATAACGATGCCTCGCGACCGCCCTATAGCCCGCCTCGAGCAGACGCCTCGGCCTCCTCTCTCGGAGGCGTCCACCGAGCCAACGCGTGGCCGGGAGCAGCTCGAGCAAAGCTAACCCGCCTTCTCCACGGCAGCGGAGCGTTCCGTCCGCTTCTACCAGCCACCGGGTGGCGAAACGCTCTCGCTCGGCCACCGGCGCGAGCAGAGCCTCTGCAGCCGGCGCGTCGAGCGGCAGGAAGGCGAGCCGCTGGTCACGGTCGAGCGTGGCGACGAGCCTCGCCGCCCAGCGGCCGAACCGTCAGCCACCGTCGTAGAGAACGACAGGTCGAGCCTCCACTTCTTTCGGTTGCCCGGCCCGGCGCGCTCGCATGCCTCTAATTCCCTCGCCGTCCCTGTGATCTGTCATCCCGCGGCTTGCTCTGCCAGCGGCGTCCGATCGATCGCAGCAGCAACGGGTACACGAGCGCGTACCGGAACGGCTTGATCGCGGCCATGTACGCCTTGCCAAACCGTCCGTTCGGCTTCACCAGCACGGCCATCTGCGCGTGGTAGCCACTACCCGAGTCGTTCGGCACCCAGCCGATGTGCATCACCGCGTGCACGGTCTTGTTGGAAAGCTCGGCCACCCACTCGTCGTGCGTCTGGTAGACCGAGCTGAAAATCGGGGGCCCGTCCACCTCTGTCCGCCCCGGAACCGCGCGCAGATCCGGGCCACGGGGCGCTTCGAGCAGATCTGCGGGCAACCGCTCACGCAGCGAGCGGACGCGTTCCCCGACGCCGGACCCAGGTTTGTCCCAGCCGAACAGCTCCCCGAGCTTCCAGCGGAGGGCGAAGAGGGCGCGGAGGACAAGCGGGTCCCCGCCGGCGCTGGTGAACTGCTGCACCAGTCGGGCGAGGTCGTCCGGCCCGCCTGGTGTGGGCAGTTCCCACACGTCCTCGAGCTCGAAATCCTCGGTGAGCTCGTGAACCCGCCACGGCCGGGAAGTGTGCGTGGTCTTCGGGAGCCTCATTGGTGGACGTCCGTTCGTCTCGCGTCGGAAGATGGAACGCCGAGGCTTCTGTCCGCTTCGGCGCGCCGAGCTATGGCTCGGAGTAGGTCGTGACGGATGAGGCCGCCGCCGATGCGAACGACGACCCAGTACGCCCCGAAGACGCAGCGGGTGCGCGCGTCGGCTGCGAGCACGCGAGCCTGGGTGGAGAGACGCGTGCCACCGCGTTCTGGCTCGAGTCGAAGGTCGGTCGTCACCTTCGCCCGGCCCGGGTCCCCGAAGCTCGAGAATGCTGTCGGGCCGTCGACAAGCGCTCGCTCGGCGTCACCCAGCTCCAGTCCCGGCCGATCGAGCCGACCCCGAGCTCGCGGCCAGGCTTTCCGGAGACGCGCCACCGATGCAGGCACCGTAGCGCTCTGCGTCGCAGCGCCCCGATCGGGCGGCCGCGCTCCTCGTTGGGATTCCCTCGAGTCAGTAGCGGAGTGGTCGCTCCAACGCCTCCAATGCACGCGGCCTCACCACCATCGATGCCGTAAGCGAGCCTGCGTTGAGTAAAGCTCGTCCTCGGCAAGTAGATCCTGATCGAAAAGGAGTGGTAGACCGAACAATCCCCCGACCGGAGGGAGTTCCCCGAATCCACACCCTGTCACCTCCCGAAGCTCGTCACGGCTACCGAGGCGTACGTCGACGTGCATTAAGCACTCGCCTGACACGTTGGAGGTCCGCGCGCTTGTGAGCCTGCAGCGCGAGGATCGCGAAGCCCTTCCGGGCCTTGCCCTGGTGGCGGAGGAAGATCGCCTTCGGCATCTGCTCGTACCGCGTGCCGAGGATGGCGTGGTATTCGTCAGCCGAGGCGGCCGCCTCATGCGCGATGATCCGGTACCCGACCCCATGATCGTCGAAGTATTCGCGCAGCTGCTCGGCGACTGA
>WNGB01003027.1_pt1 | contig 26708 bp, 23 predicted proteins | sample 5400681 | NCBI WGS metagenome assembly WNGB01 (sample SAMN13153367, study PRJNA577476) | soil metagenome | isolation source: 115 cm soil or saprolite under grassland replicate 2 | place: USA:California | collected 2016-06-15
GCAGACCTTCGAAGCCGAACTCAGCCCACTACAGCAGCAGATCCTCGACCTGCTCGGCGTCCCGGACGCCGCCTACACCACGAGTTGAACGAGCCACGTGGGGGGCCATATCGCCTCTCAGACGTGCGGAACGTCAGGTCCAGGGCAAGCCGCAGGCGCTTATCGGAGCCAGCCAGCGACTCCGCCCTCGCGCGCTCGTCCGAGGAAAGCTGGTCGTCGATCTCGATGACGGTCGCCAGCCGAAGCAGCTCGCGGTCCGCCGTATGACGGTCGTCGGAGCCTGCCTCGCGCGGCGTTATCCGCTCGTCGTACTCCTCGGGCCACATCGTGCCTACCAGCACCACACCGGCGTGATGCAGACGGCGGACGATCGCGGCCGTCAGCGGACGCTCGTCCTGCAGCATTCGCTGAAGCTCGTCCAGCCACACGACCGCCCGGGCCGGCGGGACGGACGCCAAAATGCGGATCTCCTCCGCGGAGGCGGGATGCGCCAGCGACCAGTCAGGCATCATCGCCCGCACCGCCTCGAACAACGTCCGGGTCTTGCCCGACGATGAACGCCCCACAAGAAGCACGAAGACGCCGCGTCCATGGTCGGCGAGCAGGCGACGCAGATGTGGATCTACATCGCGGGGCACATAGGCCGGTAGTCCATCGGTCATGCCGTCGATTTGGATGGAGGCGTGGACCCCCAACATCCGCGGATCCGCCGCGTCCACCCGCATCGCAACCGGTGGTGACATGACGGAGCCGTCCGGGTCGCTGATCGAGTTGGCATCGGCGCGGCGGGCCGGCCGACCACCCCGGCGCACGCCCCGTTCAGCAACCGCTTGCTGGCGAAGATCCTCCCACCCGGCTTCCGGCCGAGGCGAGTAGCCGCTGCCGCGGATGGCGATCGGCCGTAGGTACTGGACCAGGAACCAAAGCGCCTTGGGGTTCTGCGGTATAGACCTGCCGTTGAGCCAGTCGCTGAGGGTGGAATCCGTCAGCCGGATCGGCGACGGTTGCTTCGCTGCCTGACGCACGAGGGTCGCCAATGTTGGACAGCCGGCCGCCGCATACAGGTCTCGCAGCTCGGACGCGAATGTCTCTGCCGCGCCTCCGGGTGCTGTCACGTCGCCCATCCAACACCACATCCCTTCCGAACCGGAAACCGTCCGGAACACCCGGAATCGCACGCTGACCTGGACAGGAACACCCCGCCGCCATGCGCGGTATCGCCGGAACCGGCCCCAGCCGGCACAACAGACGTGATAACCGGCCGTGCCGTCAACATCCGGAGGTTCCCCGTGACAGTCGATATCCCGCAACTCGTCGGACACAGCGGCCACGCGACGGCAATCATCGCTGCCGTCTACACCATCGCGATCGTCATCGCGGCGGTCACCGCCGTCGCCGCTCCGACCGACAAGCGCCGCCGCGCTGCCTTGAAGGTCCTTGAGATCTTGCTGCGGCGCCGCAATGGACGTTGAGAAACGCTTGTTCTGGCGAACCCGGTCCCTGGCTGCGCCAGTTCCGGCTAGCACGAGGATGGCGCGCACCGGGCCGCCGGGTACCGCTGCGTGGCGTCCTCGACCGCGTGGGTGGACAAGACCGCACATCTGGCCTATCGGCCTGGCGTTCTTGCCGGCGGCGAGCGGTGGCCTTGGAGGTGCGGCGACTCGGCGTCCGCGACATTTTCTACCTGGGTTCTGTCGCCCGGCGGGCCTTCTAACGAGGATTCCCGATTCGGTTGATGGTCCCGATCCTCGCCAACGCCTTGCGGCGTAAGAGCTGTCTGCGCCTGTCGAGCGTCAACGCATTCGGCAATCCTCGTTAGCCCCCAAGGAGACGGACCTGTGGTTGAACAGCTGTCTAGCCTCCGGTGAGCCACTCCGTCGGTCGCAGCGTGTCGATCATCGCCTTGGCCTCGTCGTCGAGGTCGTCGATCGTGGCGATACCGAGGGAGCGCAGGTGGTCCCCTAGGTCCTCCTCCAGCCGATCGAGCCGGTCTAGGATCCGCGCCAGCTGAGCAACTGCCTGTTGCTTCACCTCCTCGGATGCAGCCATGACGAAGTACTCCCGTAGAAAGTGGTGCGCGAGGTAGTTACGTGCCTGCGCCGCCCGCTCAAGCTCGTCGATCATGCCTGCCGGCCAGTGACTTTGGCTCTTGAGGCCACGCACGATGCTGCCGAACGTTGTCGCATCCCACTTCTCGATCTTGTCCATCGCCTGGTCGGTGGTCATGCCCGGCTTGATGCCCCGGGTCAAGACTTGCCACAAACTCAGCTCGAACACCTGGAACCGGTGCATGACCTCGCCGTACGCCCCGTACACGAGGAATTGGTCGACGCTCTCGGCGGGGACGTCGGCGGGTTCGATCACGAGCAAGATCCTAACGAATGCGCGTCGCCGACCAGACGACTCTGTCGCTGCCGGGCAGCCCAGCGAACCATCGCCGCGAAGACGGGGTACGCGCCCACGCCACGCCCGCGCTGTGCCGCTGGCGATGTCGTACCCGCGAGGTACGGTCAGGCACTGGTGTGGGCACGGGCGAACCGGGCACGGTAGGAGCATCGACGATGAACGGCACGATCCCGTGGGGCGACTACGCCCCCAGTCAGGTGGAGGCGTTGGCCTCCGCCTGGCTCACCCGTGTCGTAGCCGGAGCGCAGCGAATCGACGGGGCCGGCGGCGACGACGGCGCCGATGTCCGCGCCCCAGTCGACGGCGGCGTACACGTTTTCGAGATCAAGAGCTTCTACCGGCGGCTCACCCGGGGGAACAAGAGCCAGATCAGCCGCTCGCTGGCGACGGCGGTCCAGCGGCAGCCAGACATGGTCCGGTGGACGTTGGTACTGCCGTTGGACCTCAGCCCCGCCGAGATCAACTGGTTCGAGCAGACGCTGGCCGCATCGGCGCCAATAAACATCGACTACATCGGGCGAACTGCGCTGGAAACCGGGCTGAGCGAGCACCGTGACCTGCTCCGCGCGTTTGCGCCCGGATCGGTCGAGCGCCGCGCGATGGACCTGCTCGGCGAGTACCACGCCGAGCAGGCGGCGATGCCGCGCGGCGTGATCGACGGCGTCGAGCGGGCTCAGCAGCTGCGCAACCAGTTCGACTTGACCGACCCGGACTACGCCTTCGACCTCGCCGAGCTGCGTCCCAGGCACACCACGATCACCATCCGGCCGAAGGATCCGCACGCGGCCAGCCGCCGCCCCCTCGGGGGACTGCTATCTTTCCTGGTCACCGAGGGCTCGCCGGTGGAGAAGGCGGTCGACGACTTCCTGCGCTACGGCCGGCCGGTCACCATCCCGAGCGACAGCGTCGCCGGCGTCGAACTCGACCTTCCCGGTGGGCTCGGCGAGCTGATCCCACCCGGCGGCCAGCCGCAGGTGTCGATCGGACAGGCCGGTGGTGACCCGGGGTGGCGGCAGCTCGGACGGCTGGTCGCGGTGCGTCGCGGGCGGGTGCTGGCGACCCTGCCGGTTGAGTGGGACGACAGCACCCGTGGTCCGCTTGGTGGCGCCTGGCTGAGCGGCCGGGACCGCAGCGGTTTCCTGGAGATCGCTATGCAGGTCGACCCAGACCTGCGAGGCGGCTTCACGATGCGCGCCCCGTCCAGCGACGATGTCCTGCCCTCAGAGGTTCTCCCGGTCCTGCGGTTCCTGCAGGTGCTTAAGCAGGCCGACCGGGTACGGCTGGAGGCGCCCGGCCACCCGACCGTGGAAACGCGGGTCACTGGCGACATGATCGGTGGACCTGAGGTCCCGGACGGAGGGCTCGCCATCGCCGAGGCACTCGCCCGCATCCAGGACGCGACCGGCGTCACGTTTCCCCTACCGCACCGGTGGAACCGCAAGGACGCCGAGCTGGTGTACTTCTGCGACGAGATCCTGCGCACCGGATCCTTGAGCTGGTACTGGCCAGGCGCCCGGTTGAACGTCGCCGCAAGCTCCGCCGCCAGATTGCTCGCGCAGGGACCGCTACCCCGGCTGTCGGCATCCGGATCCAGCCCCCAAGGGCCGAACATCGAGCTGGTCGGGCACAGCGTGTCTCTGCCGGGGGTGATGCGCATGGACGTCAGCAACCTGCTGCTGTCCAACGTTCCCGCGCTGGCCACGCTGATCACTCAGGTGCCCGCGTGGGCACCGGTGACGATCGAAATGGTTGCCGACGAGTTCACCGCCTGCATCTTCACACTCAACGAGTCCGTCGACGTTTCGACCGACAGCGCGACGACGCCGGATGACATGGCATCGTGAGCCCGGCGCTCCGCCGTCAGGGCCCGGCGCGGTTCGCCCCGCGACGCAAGTCGGCAGGTGATCAGCTCCTGCCATGGCGGGTACGGCGGACCATCGCCAGCCATCCCGGCTCGGCGTGGCGGTGACCGGCCGAGTGCGAAGCACCCGTACATTGAGGGGCTGACCTGCTTCCCTAGCGATTTGATCAATGCGAGATGCCCGTGGATGACCTTGCGACGTCGGTACCGTTGTTCGACGACAACCCGGCCGAGGAGGATCTTCTCGGCTTCGATGCCGTGGCCGAGGTTGTCACCCGGGTTGTTACCTCCGGTGGTCTTGATCCGGTGACCGTGGGCATTCACAGCGCCTGGGGCGGCGGCAAATCGACCGCGCTGAATTTGATCGCCGCTCGGCTCGCGAAGGCGGGTCACGTGGTTGTCGTGCGGATCGACCCGTGGGAGTTCGAGAACACCGAAGACCTCCGGGGCACCCTGATCGCCCAGGTGCTCAACGAGCTCCAGGACCGCGTCGAGACGGATATCGTCGAGCCCAGCACTCGGGACAAGGCCGTCGCCAAGCTGAATGACCTGCGGCGGCGTATTGCGTGGGGCCGGGTAGCGCAGGTCTTGGTTACCAGCGCCGTGAAGCTGTCCCCGGACGTTCCTGCTCTCATCGAGGCGCTGACACCGAAGCCGAAGGAGGCCGCCAACGGCGAGGGCGAGGGCCCACAGGGTATGGCCGGCTTCCGCGAGCAGTTCGACGCCCTGATGACTGAGGTCGGCGGGATCACGAAGGTGGTCGTCCTGGTTGATGACCTCGACCGGTGTCTCCCGCCGACGATCATGGGGACGCTGGAGGCGATCAAGTTATTCCTGTCGGTGAAGAAGATGGCGTTTGTCATCGCCGCCGATGAAGACCTGATCCGTGCGGCGATCAACGTGCAGATGGAGGGTGCCGCGAAGGGCGGGTTCGCGAAGCTGTACACCGAGAAGATCGTGCAGCTGCCCGTCTCGCTGCCGCTGCTGTCGGTCGAGCAGGCCGAGGCGTACATCGCGCTGCTGCTGTGCCGCAACGCGGGCGAGCTGACGGGTGAAGGTCTCAGAGAGGTGGTCGCCGCGTCGAACGAGCGCCGGCAGGCGGGCACGGCACCGTATGTGGTGGCCGGCGACGGTGCCGCGCCGGGACCGCCGGCGAAGCATCTGGTCCTCGCGGCGAGCATCGCGAAGGGCCTGTCCGCCGATGTCTGGCGTAGCCCCCGAGCGATCAAGCGGTTCCTCAACGCCTTCGCGGTACGCAATCATCTTGCACACGCTGCCGGCGCGGGTCTGGCCGTGGACGTGCTGCTCAAGCTCTACCTGCTGGAGCTGCGCTACCTGGCGGAGTTTCAGCTGCTGACCCAACGGTCGAGCAGCGAGCGAACAGCGCTGGTCACCGCGTGGGAGGAATGGGCCCGCGGTGAACGCCCGGCGCCGCCTGAGGGAATCGGTGAGACCACCCGGCTGTGGGCGGCCACCGAGCCCTACCTCGACGGCCGAGGCCCGGAGATCGAACGGTACCTCAGCGTGGCGGCGACCTTGCACAGCGACGTGCGGTTCGGCGGCGCGATCAACGCCAAGCAGTTGGCCCTGATTGAGCAGCTGTCGCACCCGTCGGACGCGACCCGCGCGGCGGCCCGACAGGAGCTGGCAGCGCTGGAGCCCGACGAGCAGACCGTGATCCTCAGCGGCCTAGGCGAGCAGCTGACCCGCATGAACGACCCCGAGCACGCGATCGACTCGCTGACCGCGATCGCCGCGACGATACCCGGCCACGCGGACGCGATCAGCCGGGCGCTTCGCCACCCCGCCGTGGTCTCGGTCCTGCAGGTGCATCACGAGCCCTACCTCAAGTCGATGCCGGAGGTGCTCCAGCAGATCGTCGACACGCCGGGCTTGGATGCCGATCTGGTCAGTGCGGCTCGCGCCGATCTTGAGGAGTCAGCTGGGTAGTGGGCACCTCCGGCGCGTACGGCGGCAGCGGCTCCAGCTCATGGGACGCCGTCCACGACTCGTATGCCGACGCCGCCGGCGCGAGCGCGTCAGGCCCGTCACAGGCGCAGATCGAGAACTTCGTCAACAACTTCATGACGGCGCTGGCCAAGACCCCCGGACAGGCCAGCGGCCCAGGCTCGTTCTCACTCCCATCGCTTCGCCTGACACGATCGGCTGGCAGCGGCGGCGGCTCATCCAGCAGCGCCAGTTCCGGCGGCGGTGGACGCAACCTCGGCCGGCAGGCCGCCCGCGGCGCGGCGGCGGTCGCGGGCGCCCACGCCCTGCGTACCGGCAACACCGCCATCCTCACCGAACTCGGACTCGACGTCGAGCACATCAAGTCCCTGCCACCCGGCCGCGAGCAGTGCACCTACATCGTCAACACGCTGCTTGGCGCGCCTAGCCACCCCGACGAGGTGGCCCTCGCGGCAGCGACGCTGCGAACCATGGTCGAGGTACAGAAAGCCAAGGACGATATGAGCCCGGAACAGACCATGGAGATGTTCCTGCAGAACCTCGCCTACGAACAGGTACTCGTCGAACTGACCTCGCAGCGACGCAGCGACAGCGTCACCCCGCAGCGCGCCAAACAGATCGAGGACAAGGCCAAGAAGTACCTGCGTGCCAGCGTGACCGCCCTACGACTGAAGGACAAAGCCAAGATCAGCGCTCAGGGTTTCGTGGACTACGCCGCGAACCTCGCCAGCAAGGTCGTCAAGGTCTTCCGAATGCGAGGCCGCGCATGAGCGCTGTCGAACTGCTACCGCAAGGAACGACACCGCAGCGACCGGCAGCAACCGTCTACGAATGGCCCACCACGCCCGGCGCCTCCGACACAATGCGCGCAGACCTCTGCTGGAGCCTGGCTGAGCTGGGCGCACCGACCAGCACCGCCAAAGATTTGTTGCGCGTAGTGACCGCCGCGTATGTCGCCGACTGCACCACCTCGCGCCCAGCCCAGGCCCTGCACCGAGATCTCCAACTCAGCGTCCACCTGGAAACCCCGGACGCGTGGACCCAGGCGGCCTTGGACGGCGCAGTGGATTTGCTGCACTGGCTGACCGGCGACACCTGGACGCTGGAGGTACTGACCGCACAGCCCACCGCCGACCAGGCACAGCCCGCCGCGAACGCCGACCCCGCGCACACGGTGAGCCTGCTGTCTGGCGGCCTGGATTCCCTCTGCGGTGCGCTGCTGCGCCTCGACCAGGCCGAGTCGACCCTGTTTCTGGGACACGTGGACCGCGCGAACGCCGTCAGCAAGGCCCAGCGCCTCGTCCACGAACAGCTGCTAGCGCGTCACCCAGGGCTGCGCTACCAGCGTTACGCCCTGCGACCCACCGCCGAAGTACGGGAGTCCACGCCCCGCACGAGGTCACTGCTGTTCATGGCCATGGCCGTTGCCGCCGCATCCGGCCATGGCGCACGTCAGGTCCTGGTTCCCGAGAACGGATTCACCAGCATCAACCCTCCCCTTGAACCATCCCGCGGCGGCCCGCTCACCACCCGCTCGACCCATCCCTGGACGTTCCACGCACTGGACGGACTGCTGCACGAACTGTCCCTCGACGCGATCACGGTGTCCAACCCGCACGGGCACCTGACCAAAGGCGAACTGGTCGCCGAGGCGCTGCGCCCGAGATCGGCGGAGGACCGGCACCTCGCGGCGGTCACCCTGTCGTGCGCCAAGCCGAACGCCGGACGCCCCAAGGGCGGCAACCCCAACCTCAACTGCGGCCTGTGCATCGCCTGCCTGGTACGGCGCGGCGCGTTCATCGCCGCGAACCGGCAGGACGAGACCACCTATCTCATCGACACCCTCACCGGCGACGCCAAGCAGGCACTCCTGCACCATCGCCGCCACGACATCGCCGCCTGGCGGTACGCGACCGAAGCCGGCTTCGACGACATCCGCGTCCTCGCGTCCGGCCTGTGGCCTCCCAACACCGACTTCGACAACGTGCTCGCCATCTGCCATCGAGGGCTGAAGGAACTCCGACGTGTCCACATCTCCTAGCCTGCCCAGACTGGACTGCCACGCCCACATCGCCCCCGACGTCACCGCTCCCCAGATCGCCGCGCTCAACGGCGCCATCATCTTCGCCATGACCCGCAGCCCCGGCGAGGCTGCCGCAGCCGCCCGCCGCCGCGACGAGACAATCCTCTGGGGATACGGTGCACACCCAGGTCTGAAGACCGCCGCAACCCAGGTCACCGCGGAACAAGTCCGCCGCGCTATCGATGATCACCTGGTTATCGGCGAGATCGGGCTGGACCGGGGATCGGCCCTCGGCCCCCAGCAGACGACTCTCGACACGATCCTTGAGACCTGCACCGGTCAGCCCGTCCTGCTGTCCATTCACAGCACCGGCCGAACCCGCGAGGTCCTCGCCGCCCTCGCACGTCGTCCACAGCCAGGAGCAATCCTGCACTGGTTCAACGGCACCGCGCAGGAGGTTCGCGAGGCCGTCGAGTTGGGCTGCTACTTCTCGGTCAACGCGGCCATGACAGACCAGCGAATCGGTTGGATGCCCCGCGACCGGCTGCTCCCCGAGACTGATTTCCCCAGCAGCCGGCGATCGACCAAGGCCAGACTTCCCGGCGACATCGACCACCTCGAAGAGCGGATGGCCACGCTGATGGGCGAGCCAGCCGACCAGATCCGATGCTTGTGGTACCGAAACCTCGGCAACCTGCTCCGTATCGCCCAAGTCGAAGCCAGACTGCCCCGCAGGATCACCGACGTACTCCACGCGGTGTAGCCCCGCGACAGCCTGCTGGGTTCCACCGGTCCCGTGCGATCCAGACCCGGCCGTGACGTAGGCGTCGGACACTGGAAGTTCGGACCGTCGGCCCACGTGCACGTCGGGTCCGGGAACGCGCCTGCTTGAGTGGCTGCAGATGCTTGATAGTCGCGGCAAACGGAGAGGACAACGTGCGGCAACGTCGACTGGCCATGTGGGGCGCGATCTTTCTTCTGGTGGCCCCGCCGGTCCCGGCATACGTGGCGGCGAACGAACTGGGCACGGTCGATCCGAGCCCACGGCTCAACGCGGGCGAGGTCGTCGTGCTGGAACAATTTGGCGACGCAATCGGCAACCACCAAGTTCTGTTGTCCATGGATGCGGATCCCTTACCCGCTGGCGGGGGTCCGCCCCGCGTGCTTTACACGGTGGCAGTATGTGGTTCCGGGCGGTTCACCGGCCTGTTGTACCTCTCGGGCAGCGCGACGCTGCGAACATACGACGCACGTAGCCCACAGCTGCAGCCCGTCACAGCGGTTGCCGTCCCAGCATGGACTTTCACGCTGGGCCCGCAACCAGTCGGCGGCAGCGGCCAGGCGTTTCCGGTGGAGATCTCCTCACCGCCGGCCTGCACCAGCGACGCTGCCTCGCTCGACGCGCCCGGTTCGTTCAGCGGCGCAGCCTTCACCGTGTCCGGACGGCTCACTGCTCCCATCACCGAGCACTACGACTGGGGCCACGGCATTGTCGGAGCGCGGCAATGGCAGAGCTGGCCCTCCGTCGGCGGATTCCGCACCGTGCCGCCCGGGCTGTCAGGCGCCTTCACACGGCGCACGGACGACACCACATGGATCCGCCCCGCACTGCTGGCGGTACAAGTCACAAGTGCCCTGCCAGCCGGTCAGACCGTGGCATCGGCAGCACCACCCTCAGCAGTCAGCAGCGGGCTGTCCTGGCGATCGCGCCGGACGATCACTCCGACCGCCCGACTTGTCGACGTGGACAGAGTCGTGCTTTGGCAGCGGGTTTCGCTGTACCTGGGGCTGTGGATCGCGGTCGGGCTGTCGGTCCTGGCGACCGCCGCGCTCGACTGGCTACGCCGTTGGGGCAGCTCAGAGACGACCGAGACCACCCGTGCACAGCCGGCTCAGCACACCACTATTTCCCCGCCGGTCACCGCGGCCTCACCCTCTCCGCCGTCGATTCCTGAGCCGACGGCGACGCCGATTATCAACGACTCAGCGCCGTCGGCACGCCGCGACTTTCACACCTTGCGTTGGGCTGCCATGGTCGTGGCCATCGCAGCAACCTGGGCGGCAATCCGCCACGCTCGGCGTCGTTCCGTGTCGGAGCGCTCGTGACCCGGCGAGGCCGCCGGCCAAAGGGGGAGGGCAGGCCGCCGGGTGGTCGGCTGCCGTATGGAGTTGGCGGACGGGTAACGCGTCGGCGAACTGCCGGCGGCGTCTGTCGACCGGTCGATCCCTTCGTCCACCCTATTCATGATCAGTCAGAGCTGCGACGAGGTCGGCGACCATAATGCCGTCGTATCGCACGAGGATGTTGCGCAGTCCTCCCGCGGCCGTTACGACCTCACCATCGTCGTGGCTCAACCCGACGGCCGACAGTGCATCCCGCCACCGGTGGTCGTCAGCCGCGGCGGCGGCGAGGATCTGCAGGCCCGACCTGCCGTGGACGCGGCGGTCGAGGTGCGGGACCAGCACAGGCCAGCGGACGCCAAGTTCGACTGCAATGACGAGTTGGGTCAGGTGCGCCGTATGGATGTTGCCGTCCCGCGCGGTGTGCATGGCGTCGTACCGACGCCGGTAGAGCTGCCACGTATGGACGAAACGACACGCCAGTCGCGGTGTGTTGTTCGGCTGCTCTATCAGGCGCTCAACCATGATGCCGCACACCTCCTCGGGAAGGCCCTGACGATCACCTGGGACGTCCGACACCGCTTCTCTCTGCCCAGCCGCGTCGACCCATCGTCGGCAGTCTTCAACTGTAGGGTGCGGAACCTTGACCTCCACCTGCACTAACTTGTCGAGGAAAAGCCGACCCCGCCGGGACGGATCCACCATCGCCGCTCCCGACCCGTGCAACCTGGTGAGGATCTCATCCAAGTTCCCGGCGAGCGCGTCCGGGTCGAACCCGAGCACGAACCGGAAATGTTCGTCGGCAGGCTTCCCGGTCACGGTCCTCACGACGTTGAGGGCTTCGAACATGGTCTCAGCGAGGCAACGATCCAGGTCGTCCATGAAGATGACCATCGTGCGGCCTGAACGCTGAAGACCGGCTGCTACCTCACCGATGACCTGCTCCGGAGTGCGATCACTGCGGCCTTCGGCGCGATCTGTGGGCGCGCGGTGTCCGGCCGACGCGCGCTGCCTCCGATGTCGCGGGGCTTCGCTTCGGTCCAACATAGGCGCGGCTGCTTTCATCATCGCGGCCGCGACTCCGGCCGCAACCGACTCGTCCGGAGACAGGTACCACGGATTGAACCACGCCGTGATCGCCCCAGGCATGTCGGCGACTGTCTGCCGGGATTGGCCGGCTGGCCAACGCCTCCGGAACGGGCGGCATCGTCGAAGAAGGCCGGTTCGTCGTGGCCTCGTCAACATCGACGAGGCCAAATCAGCTTCAAATTGCTTCTGGAGCAAGCTCATTGCCGCCGTCTTGCCGGAACCCCAGGGTCCCGTGATGCCGATGACGGCCGCACTCGGATCAGAGCCGGACTGTCGATTGATGAGGTCCACGACTGGCCGTAGCCAATTCGGGCTTTCGTCCGGCGGGGCCGACAGGTGCTCCCGATCGTTAGGGTCGGCTCCACCTGGATCCCGCAGGTCACCGAGTGCCGCCGACACTGCACGGGCGGACCTCAGTAGGCCGAGCGCGTACGTTGTCGCCCGGACGAGTCGGGTGATCGGCAAACCCTGGGTCTCGCGCGCAATGAACTCCAGCTCGGGAAGCCACTCGTCTTCGTAGATGGCGTCACGATGCTCGGGTGCGAGCCGACGCCGCGCCAGACGCAATACCGCGAGCGGCAGCCGCTCCAGCCGGGTCTTCGCCTCGTCGACGACCGCGCCCTTGACCAGCTCGGTAAGCAAGCCAAGAAGGAGCACACCGGCGATACTGAGGCTGACCAGTAACGCGCTCACGCGGGGTTCACTTCCGGTCGGCCGAACGGCGCCGGCGACCCGTCACCGAAAGCCGCCCGTAGCTGGGCCAGCGCATTCCGCGCGGCGACGGCCCCGTCAGGGGTGAGTCGGTAGTACCGGCGAGGTCGCCGTCCGGCCGCCTCCGGGTCGATGTCCTCCTGATGCCCCACGATCCAGCCGGCTTTCTCCAGCCGAGCGAGGATCGGGTACAGGTTGCCGGATGGCAGGCCGGTAGCCCTCATGAGCGCGTAGCCATAGTGATCGCCGTCAACCTTCGCAAGCAGGGCTCTTAGCACCTTGCCGACATTGGTCGTGACCCGCACTTCGGCCCCCATGTACGAATCATACATAGATCGTGACGCAGGAACCGGCGGCATCCGCCCGCCACTGCTCACGACGCTAGGGCGCGCTGGGATCGGCGCCGGCTAGTTGCGTGGGTCGGCCCGAGTCCGGTCAGCCGTCTAGTCCGGCGTTCCCGCGCGGTACAGCAGCCAGCGTGGCCGACCGTCAGCAGAGCGGAATCCAGTTGCGTTCACCCAGCTGCGCCAGACGTTCGCCCTGGTAGCCACCTGGAGCAGGTTCTGGCAGGCCAGCTCCAGTTCCGTCCACGTTCCCACCGAGCCGCATCTGCCGGACCCGCTGCACGAGGGCGCCGAATCGGAGGTTCGCGGTGGCCCAGGTGCGCCGCGGCGTGCTCGCCGAGGCGGTGTACCAGGCGACCAGGAAGTCCGCTGACGCGGTGAACAGCACGCTGTGCTGCCACCCGTGCCGGTCGCGGATCCCCCACGGGCAGGTGTTGTCGTCGGCGTCGGCGTGCATGCCGCTGACCTTGCCTGTCCCGCGCGGCGCGGCGGAAGACCGGGGTCGGCACTGTGGATGGCGGCTGTGGATAACCCATGGGTGCGGGTGGCTGTGAATGCCCCGGCGCGCCGGATCCACGCGGCGCCCACGATGGTCATAGTATCGGTGGCCGGCTTGCCGCGTTTTGGCACCCTTCTCGCGCTACGGGTCTCAAGCTGATCAGCCTGGAGGCCATCGCCAGTCGTCAAAGACATACCGGCTTGTCCGTGTCGCCGGCCAACAGACGTCTAGCCGTCATGAGCAGCTCGGCGAGTTTCACGGCTGGCAATGGTGGCGGCAGTCCTCGCGTGCCGCGCGACCCGTCCCTGCCAGAGGGGACGCGCCGGTGAAAGCTATTCGGCGACGATTTCGGCCGGCGTGGCTCGCAGGTGGGTGCCATCTCGCAAGACGACCTCGGTTTCGCCGTCCGGACGGACTGGTCCAGTTGCGTGTACTGGCCTGCCGGCCAGCGCCCGAATATGTTTGGGTCGTGTCGCTGCGGGTCGAAAGATCCAGATCAGCTCCGCTGCGAGGCGTTGATCCGCCACCGTTACCTCCACATATGTTAACGTTGCCATGATCCGAGTTCGACGCCGAGACCAGTGCGGCAGCTAACTGCCGGTCGGCGGTCCGCGCTCGTCTCCGCGACCGCTTGGCGGTCGTCGCCGTCACGATGACGGCAACGCCCATCCTCGTACACTAGTACGAAGATGTGTGGCTCGGCGGCGACCTTCCCCTCGACGCGCCGACCCGGTTGGACGTAGGGCGGAAATAGAGGGGGTGCGCGGCGATGACCGTGGCACCAGCCCTTGCGGCGGGCGGCGATCCTGCCGGCTCGGGAGCCGGCGAGTCCCAGCTTCGGTCGCGGCTGCGCGCGTTGCGCGATGATGCCACGCGGAAGGAGATCGCCGACGGGGTGCTTGGTCTGCTTGATGCCGGCCGGCTGCGGCGGGCTGACGGGCTGGCCGACCTGGTTGACCGGGCTTCAGAGCGGGCGGGTCCGGGCGGGCGTCGACCGGGTCATCGAGATGCCGCCACCGCTGCGCGACCTGCTGCCGGGGCGGGGCCTGCGACGTGGCTCGACGGTGACAGTGCGGGGCTTGACCTCAATGCTCTTCGCGATGCTGGCCGCCGCCACCCGGGCCGGCTGCTGGTGCGCCGTCGTCGGGATGTCGGACCTGGCCTGGTCGCCGCTGACGAACTGGATGTGGATCTGGAGCGGCTGGCCCTGGTCCCCAACCCAGGCCCGGATTGGCCCGAAGTGGTCGCAGTGCTGCTCGACGGCGTCGATCTCGTGGTCGTGGCGGCACCGACGGCAACGGCGCCAGCGCCAGCACGTCGTCTGCCGGCCCGCGCCCGGCAGCGCGGGTCCGTACTGGTTGGCGTCGGTGACTGGCCAAGGGCCGAGCTGACCATCGAGACCGATCATGGTGTCTGGCATGGCCTCGAAGCAGGGCGGGGTCGGTTGCGCTGCCGGTCCCTGACCGTCACCGTCTGGGGCCGTGGGGCGGCCGGGCGGGCACGCCAGGCTCACATGTGGCTGCCCGCCCTGACCAGCCCGTTGCCCATGATCACCGGACAAGCGGTGGTCGAACCAAGATACGACCGAGACCGATCCGGCGGCCGTGGTGGCGGTCGGTGCATGAGGTGGCAATGAACCGGGCCGCTGAGCAAGAGCGATTGGTGTTTCGAGCCGTGTAGCGCAGGCGACGTACCGCCCCACGAACGCCGAGAGCAACCGGCGGTCGCGTGCCAGTAGGAGACCGTGAGGTGGGTCCACCGCTTGTTGATGGCCTGCCTCGGCCGGAGTTCGTCGTCGCGCGTGTTGGCCAAGTAGACGGTGATGACAGGTCGCGCGGTCCGGGCTTCCTGCACGTTGGCCGGGCACCGGTCCTCACGGACTGTGTCCTCGCACGGGCGCTCTGCCTGAGGAGATCGCCTTGCTCTGTATTACGCCGGCATCACACTCACCCGCCTGGCCATGCGCACCCACACCCGTCGCCAACCCGGTCGCAAGGAGAAGCGATGAGACTCGAAGGCCCGGCCGTGCGGCTGACCATCTTCATCGGCGAAGACGACCAGTGGCACCACAAGCCGCTCTACCACGAGATCGTCCACCGGGCACACAAGGCCGGGCTGGCCGGCGCGTCCGTGCTGCGCGGCGTGGAAGGCTTCGGCGCCTCCTCCCGCATCCACACCACCCGGCTGCTGTCCCTGACCGAAGACCTTCCCCTCGCGGTCATCATCATCGACGCCGAAGAGCGAATCCGCGCCTTCCTGCCCCAACTCGACGAACTGGTCAGCGAAGGGCTCGTCATCATCGACCCGGTCGAGGTGATCCGCTACGTCGGCCGGCCCCGCGAAACCGCCCCATGAGCGGGTTGATCAGCCGGCACCGTGTGTCGCTGCCTCATCGCCGCGGCGAGCCAAGCCAGGCGCGGCGATGAGCGAGCGAATTATCAGGCACAGCGCGGTTGAGCCTCGTCGGGCCGCCGAGCGTAGCGAGGTGGTCCGACGAGCGTCCTGCTCGTCGCGCTCGGCGCCGCCGTCGGCGCGCCGCTGCGCTACCTGGTCGACCGGACCGTGCAGGCCCGCCATGACTCGGTCTTCCCGTGGGGGGACGTTCGCCGTCAACGTCACCGGCTTTCCGTCGATGGTTCACGCATTGTTCAACAGATATCGTCAGGGCGTGATCGATGGACCACTGCCTAGTGGAGACAGCTACCAGCAAGATCGCACGCTGGATAGCTGGACACCGACGCTGCTGGCCCCCGAAGATCTCACGCCCCTGCCCGTGATCGATCAAGCACTACCGATCATCGGCCTGTTCGCGCGTTTGGTAGGGCAGGGGAGGCTTGCGCGGTATCGGGTCGCGATCTTGCGCGAACTGGCGACGCAGCCCCGCTCTCGGCTATCGATCCGAGCGATACAGGAGTCGATTTCCTGGATGGAACCATCCTCAGTGTCGAGACTGGTTCAAGATCTCCGAAGCGGCGAACTTCTGGCATACGACGCCCGTAACGGTATCTATCAACTGACCCGTGAGGCGCGGGTTGTGGCGGCCGTCTGCGGTGCCTTGACGACCACTGGCGTTGATTACGCACGGATCATCAAGGTTCTGTCAGCCACGATGCGGCTTGCTGAAGCAATGAATGCACCATCGGAGGCGGCGTATGCCACCTTCCTTTCTGCCATCGCGATCCTTGAGTTCGACTATGAAGAGCTGCGCCGCCGATTGGACGACTTTTCGGAGGAGGCGCTGCTTGAGGCCGCGAGAATGGCCGACGGGCATGTTGAGGACATGCGCACGCTGCTCGAAGAGCAGGCGGACATGTTCGCCCGGTTTCACGGTGACGCCCACTTTCTGGAGCATGATCAGCGTGCACATCACATGATCGCCAGTGTCGGTCATCTCGCTGCCGAGGTCGACACGCAACTGTCTCGGCGGGCCGACCTGCGCCTTCGCGGTGCACTGCGTGTCGATCGTCAGGATCTGCGCAACCTCATCGCAGATACGCCTTTGGGGGAACTCGCGGACCTACTGGGCGACAGCGCGCGGCCTCCCGTGTTCTTGTCGGCCGTCAACACGGTCGCTGCCTTTACCGCCCTGGACGACTATCTTGGCAGGATTTGCCAGCGTCCCCTCCCGCCCCCGGAGCCGACGGCGTTGCAGATCCATAGCCCGGCCACTGGTGGCGCGGACGCCGTCGCTCTGGCCGTGAGAGCTCTTGAGCGGCTCGCGGCAGCAGGGAACGCGCTGCTGTCCGACTGGGTCGTTGGAGACACCTGGGATGGTGCGCTCAAACGCAACGTCCATGCTGTCGAAGCGTGGTCGAGGCATGGGCCGAGCGGTGACGGTAGCAGCGGTCTACCACTGGCGGCCATACCGGGCACGCACCGCCGACGGTCGCCGAGACGAGGTACGTCATGCTCTGGGCAAGCTTGATCCAGACCACGCTCGGCACACGCTGCTCACGGCGATCGCCTCGGTCGCCGAGCTGTCAGACGAACGCGACATGCTCGCCGCCGGACCCAACGGCAGTCCCCTACGCGTACCCGACGAGTCTCGTGCTCAGACGACCACATGGTCCGTCTACGACGCGGCCCTTCGCGCAGCCGCCGGCTGGTACCGCTCATCCGGGAGAGGCGAGCGGCTCTCCGCCCGCGAACTCGCCGCGAAGGAACTCGGCTGGTCGAAAGCCTGGACAGACGCCCGGATCGCCGCATTCGAGCGTGTCATCAACATGACCTTTGATCAGGCCGTAGAGACGACAGAGCCCGAAGTTCGGCTCCGCGGGCCACTGCGGTGGACTGCCGATACCACCATCGTCGACGCTTCGACAGCCAAGCCCTGGGTGGCGATCCCGGCCCGCAGTGCTCAAACGTTCGGCATCCTGGATCATTCAGATACCCATGGGGTTCTGATCGTCGAGAATCTCGACACCTTCGAAGCCATCTGCCGCCACTCCGAAGTGCCGAACACGTGGCTTTGTCTTTGGGGACACGGATACGTCAATAACAGCTTGGTTAGCCTCGTGAGGCTCATCAACAAGCCCACGGCCTGCTGGTCCGACCTCGATGCGCACGGTGTTGCGATTGTCGGGGATCTGCAAAGGCGTTCCGGCATAGCGATTACCCCGATCTTCATGAGCGTCGAACTCCATGCTGACTCGGCATTCTTAGACCAGGACGAACAACAGTGCCGTTTGGCTTCGGACCTCGCCGCAAAAGGTCACCCGGAGCTAAGGGGTTTGGCATCCCAGATAGCCGCGACCGGGGTCGGTCGAGAGCAGGAGACAATGCACTACCTGATTCCCAAACTTGCATCCCAGCTCGCCCAGATCACAGCACCAACGACGATTTGATAGGAGCGAGCCCCCGCTGGTATCTCGATGTCCGGCACATAGCGCCCTCCTGGAGGCTACGACAGCCCACAGGGCCGCTGATCGCCTCGGCGGGGTCAAGACGGGGCAGCCGCCGGCCGCCGGCCAGAACCTCACGCCGGCCAAGCTCGGTACCGCTCGGGCTACCTGCACACCCTCAACCCGGTACCAATCCTCACCGTCGTAGCGGACCGGGTTGGCCCGGTCGATCCACTCCACGCGTATCTGGATCGGGCTGCGAGGCGGCGCTGGGCGCGCCCGTCTCCAGCACGTGAGTCCACCCGAAATACGGGCATTACTCGGAATGGCTCAATGAGTATTCGCAGCTCGTGGCGGCTGATGGCGTCGGCGATGTGGTGAATGCCGGAGTACGGCGATCTGGCCAGCTCTAACAGTGCCAAGGCCAAGTCTGTGACGTGTACCGGGCATCGCACATCATCGGTGAACAGGGCACCAGTCTTGGCGCCGGACGCGAGTGCGTGCACGTATGCCTCATGTTGCGAGCTGCTGTCTCCAATGATCAACGAGGTGCGCGCGATGATGGCGGTCGGATCAAGACCCTTGATCGCGGTCTCGGCCGCGGCTTTGGCGGCGCCGTAGGGCGTCGTGGGGTCGGGGACGCACGTTTCGTCGTACCGGAGGGCCCGGCCGGAGAAGACGGCATCGCTGGACACGTGCACGAGCCGGGTTCCTCGGGCCGCTGCTGCCGCTGCGACGTGCACGCCGCCGTCGGCGGCGGTTGTCCAGTCCGCTTGCTGAAACGCGGCATTGATGATCACGGCGGGTCGGATGTCCTCGACCAGCACGGCGACCTTGTCGCGGCGTCTGATGTCGAGGGCCCGCCAGTCCACTCCAGCGGTGAGCGGGGCGTGGCTGTGGAAGGTCGCCACGACACGATCGCCGGCAAGCCGCGCCTGACGTGTGATCTCTTGGCCGAGGAAGCCGCTGCCGCCCACTACCAGAAGATCCACATGGTCACGGTGAGGGTTTGAAGCTATCCGGGGCTCGCCGCGGCTTGTGGTGTTGCCGGGTCCGGCGCGGCAAGCGTCCCGTGGCGTTGTGACCTCGGGGCCCCGGCACGATGGCCAACGCCGCTGAGGCCGGGTTGTCTCCCGCCGCCGGGCAGGCCCTACCCAGCGCTAGCCCGCCCGAGTGGCACCCAGTCGAACGTTGAGCGCCGTCCGGTTGGCTGGAATTGCCGGCGCCGCGCATGCCGCGACCATGTGCTTGACGCTGGACAGCACCGCGATCGCGTCGCTGAGGTTCACGGCGGTGCTGCACCGCACGATGCAGAGGTCGGCTCGGTCGTCGCGGGCGGGGGCAGCTCCTGGCAGCGCAGCCAGACGAGTGTTGACCAGCCCGGTCGGTTCGGCGCTCACCGTGGACTGAGCCTCCGAGCGCACCTCGCCCACCCGCGCAGCGGCTGGGACCGGGGTACGCAGGCAGGTCACGCAAACACGAACCGCGCACAGAAGCCGGCTGATGGGGCGGCTGTCCCGCTCGGCCAGAGCGTCGCGGAGTTCGCCGGCCCAGATCCGGTAGGCGTCGCGGCGCCGGCTCCTTGGCACCCGCAGGCAGACCAGACGCAGGACCAGGTTCGGGAGCAGGTCAACCCAGCCCTCAACCTCCCTGACCAGGACGTTCACCAGCGCGGTCCCGGCAGCTCCCGCGGCTATCATGACCGCCCATCCCACCCAGTTCATCGGCCGACCGTCTGCACCGCATACGCGCCGATGCGGGAGTTCGGAGACGGCAGCTCGTCCTCCTCCTTGGTGAAGAAGGAGGCCCGTGGCATGGCCGTTGCGTCGTGCGTCACGAATCGACGGTATCGCTTTGCGTCACCTGGGCTCGGTCGGTCACTCGCGGGTCGCGCGTTCGCGGCCGGTCGATGGCCTTCCCAGGCACATCGGAGCGCTTCTGGCAGCACGCAAGGTCCACGAATACGCCCTGGTCCGAATATCGCCACTGCGCCAGTCCGCCGCGGCCTCGTCCGGTGAGCCACTGAGGAGCTAAGTGTGGGAAGGACGACTCGGCGAGTCCGGCCTATCGCCCGCGTCCGCTCCGAGTGCCTGAACGGGCTGGTACGGGCCGCCATCGGCCCGGTTGTTCCTCCAGTAGGTCGGCGAACGCGGGCACAACATGCAGCCGATCACTAACGGCTTCCCGGCTGGTGCCCACGCGCCGCCCTCACCGCAGCACACGGCAGCGGTCGCCGCCGGCGCGGGAGCCGTTGGTGGGACAGGGCTGGACATGTACCCAGTGTGCTACGCCTGGCCGAACTACGAGAGCGAGTCGACGACCCCGTCGGGACCGAAGCCCTCGCGGTATTGGCCGCCGGCCACAGCGACACCGCCGCTTCGGTGCCTGCCCTGATGCGGAACGGGCGGGGCCGGCGGCACCGCAGAGGCGCTGCACCGGCAGGCCGCAGACCGGGAGACCCGCTCGCTGCGGTCACTGGCCGAAGTGCGGGAGCGAACTGGTGACGACGTCGGCGCCGGCGCCCTCGCGGTAGAGGCCGCCGGCCGTGGCAACACCCCGCGTGTTCTGGCGGCCGGCCGAAACTGAACTGGGACGCCCGACCGAGACGACCAGTCATCTGCACGAGTGCTGGCGGAGTTCGACGCGCCTGACCCGCCGCTGGATGCGGCGATGGCACTCAGCGGCCTCGGAGAGACGTACGGGCGCAGCAGCGACCGTGAGAAGGCGATGCGTACCACGACCAGACACGTATGTCCTTCTTCCGGTTGCCCGGCCGCGCGGTGCGCAGGTGAACGTCAGGCGTTTCCACGTACCGTCGGGATCATGGCCACCATCGCGTCGTGGCGCACTGCAGACAACCGGTGGCTCGTTGACCAGGTCCGCGACGAGCCGGGCGTGTCGTGGCGCGTTTTGGGACGAACGCGAGCTGGCCGCGGAACTCGATGGCGACCGGGACGCGCTGGCCGGGTGGCTGGCCGGGGTGGGTGTGGACGTGGACCAGCTGGAGCCGGCGCCGGAGAGCTACGACCCCGACTGTGAGTAGGCGGCACCTTCGCCGCCATGGACACCGACCGCTGCGGACAGGGCTGGTCGGATCTGCCGCCGGGCGACGCGTGGCGGCTGGGCCTTGCTCCGCCGGCGCCATATCGTGGCGGCATGGCTTCTGGCAACGGCAGCGTCCCTGGCCGGCAGCGCATGGTGGAGGTGAGGATCCGCGCCGTGGTCGCTGTCACCGATGAGGCCGCGGTGCTGACCGCGGCACGGACTGGCCAGGCCGGGGTAACGCCGTGCCCGAACCTGGCGCCGCGGGCGCCGGTGCCCGCGGCGGTGGCTGCGGTGCTGGACCCTGCAGCCGGATTGTTGCCCGGGCTGCGGCTGGTCGACCGGTCGGTGACGGTCCACACCGTGGGTGAAGTGGATGGGGTGGCGTTTGTCGAGTTGTTCCCGCCCGAACGGGATGAACAGCTGGGGTGGTGCCTGAGTGCACGCACGGCGGCCGTGCTGCATACCGCGCTGACGCTGCTGGCTGACCACGCCTACGACGACGTCGGTCGGCACGGCGACAAGCCCGTCACCGCCAGAAGCCGCGTCCCGTGGATGGTGTTCGACCGGCTGCCCCGGCTCAGTTGGCGCTGCGACGCGTCCTGGCGGCGACGGATGGCCCGCGCGTTCGATGACCTCCGCGCCGACCTGGGCAGCGGTCAGTGGCCGATCCCGCGCTGCAACGCCGAGGAACTCGCGCTGCACCTGGCTATCGAGGACGCGCCGATCCTGTTGCACGACCAGGACGAGTTCATGGCCGACATCGTCGCGGACCTGCCCACGGATCCGGGCGACTACGACTGGGGGCAGTGTTCGGAGATGCTCTTCCAGGATCACGACATCCTGCTGCTCGCCAACGCCAACGTCGACGGCATCGGCGACCCCACCGACCCGGTCAACCAGATGGTCGGACTCGGCGACCTACGCCCGGACAACTGGTTCACCGAGTTTCGCAACGTCGACCCGCGCGACCCCCGCCGAGGTTTCCGGCGCTGAGTCTTGGCCAACAGTCTCGGGCAGCCAGGATCGGCGCTGCCTTTCGGCTCCCGACGGACTTCGTGTCGGGCGCCCAAGAGCACCGTCACTGGGCCCCGTCAGGAGGGACGATGTCGTCCGATCTACTCGGTGTCCGGCAATAACGGCAGAAGGTATGCGATGTTGCCGGCGTATTCGCAGCTCCAGTCGCGGAAGTCCGCGTCGCTGAGGTATGGCGAGAGCAGGATGGTGGAAGCGAAGTTCGCTGACGAGTCGGCGTATTTGACGGCGACCGCCATCGGGTGCACCGCGACACGCGCCAGATAGTGCGGGTGAGTTTCATTCTTCCTCTCGGTGAGGGCTTCCACGGCCGCGACCACGTCGGCCGGTATGCCCTGGTCAATTAGGTCAAGCTCGGTGACCGGGGTGTCTTCCACGACGTCATGAAGCCAGGCGGCGGCGACGTAGAGGTCGCTGTAGCCAAGACGCGCGACGATGGCCGCGACCTGAGCGACGTGAGCTTCGATGTAGTCCCTGTCGCCGTACTTCTGGCCTCGATGGGCTTTCCTAGCGAGGGGCTTCCGGGTTCTCCGTGGGTGGCTGTTGCCCATGATCACCGCTCGATGGTCGGGTTCGCCTCTGCTCGGTCTGCCGCGCTCGAAGGCCGATTCCGTTGCGGCGCAAGCTTGCGGGACCGCCCCTCCGGGGTCAAGGGCGCTTCGCGTCGCTGCACGACGGCCCGTTCGGGCCGCCCTGGACCCCGGAGCCTCTGCGGTCCCTGGGGCCAGGCTTGCGGGCAGGACGATGCCCTGCCCCGGCCAAGCGCCGCAACGGAATCGGCGGAGTCACGTCGCTTCGCGCCCGATTTGCCCAATCTACAGCCACCCACGGAAATCCCGGATGAGCCCCTAGCGATAGCTTCGGCTCGTTCGGCCACGTCCCTCACGCAGATCTCCCTTGGCCGCTCAGATGCTCACGAACGTAGGCGTCGAACTCGGTAATCGCCGGGTGCTTGCTGCCGTCATAGCGTCGGCGGAGTTGACGCAGTGTCCGCAGCGTATGACCCGATCCGGTTTCCACGGCGAGCGCGGCGGCTGCGCGAGCGGTGCTGAACGCCTCGGGCACGTTCCCGACCACGCCGTGCGCGAGGGCTTGCTGGGCAAGGTAGCGTCCACGGTCACGGCGAAGCTCGGCCGGCAGCGTGGTGATCGCCTGGGTGAGCAGATCTACGGCCTCCTCGGCGCGGTCGATCTCGGTGTATGCGATCGCGCGCTGCCCCACGAGGCGTTCCAGGGACGCGAAATAGATCCACGGCGGCTCGTCTTCGGCGTGCTGTTTGGCTATGGCGGTCGCCTCGATGGCGTCGTCGAGGCGGGCGTCGACCAGGTCGGCGGTGCCGACCATGGCGTGGCCGCGGGCCTCCTGCTGCAAGGCGAGCGCCATCACACCCGGTGTGATCTTCTGCGGCTCGCGGGTTGCCGCGCAGGCAAGATCGATGACGGCCATGCCGTTCCCCGATGCCCAGGCAAGGTGGCTCTTCAGCGACAGGACAGACGCGATCATGTTGTGGTTTCCGGCGCGCTGGGCCCACTCCATGGCTTGGTCGTACGCCGCGTTGGCCTTGATGGGCTCGCCGACGTCGCTGAGCATCCAGCCCAGCAGCTCGGCCTGCTCGGCGGCCACGTTGAGGAGCTGCTTGCGAATGGGTTCCTTGGCGTGCCTGCCGACGTTCTCGGTCAGTTCGAGCTGCGCGCGGACTGGCTCCACCAGCGGTCCGGCACCGATGAGGTCTTCGGTGTGTCGGAGGCTACTCAGCATGCTCGTCAGGTGGCCGACCACCTGGGCGTCCGCCCTGCGTGGATCGCGGACAACGGTGAGCAGCCGGTCCCAGTCGTCGTCGGTGAGACCGTCGCTTCCTGGCACTGTGAGGCCCAGTCGGGTGAGCGGGCGTTTGGCCTTGGCGACCGCCTCCTGGCGTTGCGCAGCGACGAGGGCCTGGTACTCCTCATAGGCGGCCACGAGCGCACTGTCGGCGTGAAGTACCTGGTCACAGAGCGTCCAGAAGTCGCGGGTTCCGGCGTGGTGTCCGGTTTCGATGTTGGCTACCGTGCTGCGGCTGCAGAAGACTTGGGGGGCCAACGTCTTCTGGGTGTAGCCCGCAGCGTCGCGTAGCACCGCGAGCCGGGCGCCGAGCGCACGCCGCGCCGCCGTGAGGTCCTGCGGGTCGATCAAGGTCAGCCTCCGGTCGCCGACGCCCACGCGATAGGTCGATTGAACGCGTAGGTAGCCGATGTCTCAAGCAGCCGCAGTGCCTCAGCGACCCGGGCCGTCGTCAAATCGCAGGAGCGGCACGTTGTAGAGACCGGAGTCGCGTTCGCGTCGCATCGTGGGTGCGGCGACCTCGATGAGCAGCATTTCGGTCAGGAACTGGATTTTGGCTGATAGGAGGTGGCTGGTGTGCGCGGTGGCGCTGTGCTCCTTGAGCCCGACGGTGACGTGGATGTGCGGCAGGATCGCCTGTTCGGCCTCGTCGTAGGCGATGGTGCCGCCGCCGAGCGCTTCGATGTTGGTCAGGTGCACGCTGGACCAGACCGGCGCTTGCGGGTCGTCGAGCTTGGTGCAGGTGCCGACGATCTCGGCTTCGGCGAAGCCGGCGATGAACACCGGAATGTAGCCGTGCTGGACCCCGTTGGCGCGGCAGAACTGGTCGAGGGCGGTGAAGAACTCCTCGCCGTGGTCGAAGGCCACGCCGAAGGATCGGCCCAGGGTCAGTTCCTGGCTACGCATGCGCGGCTCCCTCAGCGGTGGTGGCGGTGGCCGGCCATGGCCAGGTGTCGGGATCGGCGTACCCGCCAGCGGCACCGAACGCCGCGGCGATCATCTTCCGGTCCGCGCCGGCGCCGGCAAGGGCGTGGAGCAGTATCCGGGCCTTGTACGGGTCGAGGAAGCCCGCCGAGACGAGGCCACGGCCCAGCAGGTCGCGTTCGGAGCCGGGGAAGCCGTAGGTGTGGGCGAGCACCGATCCGGCGCCGGTGCGGGAGGCGAGCACGACCGGGACCCGGGAGGCGAGGTCCTCCAGCGGCGCCACGAGCTGCTGCGGCACGTGGCCGACGCCGAACGCGGCGACCACCACACCGTCGACCCGCTCGGCGAGCCCATCGAGCAGCACACCGTCGTCGCCCAGGGCGACCGTGACCAGGGCGATCCGCGGTTGGTGGCCGGCGATCGGTTCGGGGACGACGGTGCGGTGGGTCAACCTGTTGAGCAGGCGTGGCTGGCCTTCGACCAGGTAGCCGAGCGGGCCGCCGTTGGGGGATTGGAAGGTGGCGCCGGCGGTGGAGTGGGTCTTGCGGACGCGCCGCGCTGCGTGGATCTCGTCGGCGAGCACGACCAGGGCACCCAGGCCGCGGGCCTGGTCGCTGGCGGCGGTCTGGACGGCGGCGAGCAGGTTGGCCGGGCCGTCGGCGCCGGCGAGGGTGGGGTTGCGCATCGCACCGGTGACCACGACCGGGTGCGGCCCCGCATGGTAGAGATCCAGGAGGTAGGCGGTCTCTTCGATGGTGTCGGTGCCCTGCACGACGACGATGCCATCGGCGCCGTCGGCGAACCGGTCACGGATGACGCTTACCAGTGCGGTCAGGTCGTCGAAGCCGAGCGAGGCGCCCGGCAGCTGCCGGAAGTCGTGGGTCTGCACGGCGATGTCGGATTCGGCGAGGCCGGGCACGGCGGCCAGTAGCTGGTCGGCCGATAGCGCCGGGGCCACGCCGCCGGCTGCGGCGGCGGTCATCGCGATGGTGCCGCCGAGGCTGATGACCAGGACCTGGCGGGGTTTGACGTCGGGCACGGCGTGTTCCTTACCTCAGGTTTGGGTCTTCCTTACCTCAGGTTGGGCAGGAGGCGGGCGATCGGCAGCCTAGCCGCCCGGGGTGTCCAGCTCGCCGAGGTACCGGCAGGCGCGGTCCAGGCCCGTGATTGACAGTAACCGGCTGCGGGGTTCGGCGAGGCCGGCGCAGCCGTGCTCGCCAAGTTCGGCGCACCGGCGCGCCAGCCACGGCCAGTCCAGCTCCAGGTAGGCGGCCAGTGCCCGCATCCGCTGCGTTGGGCTGTCGCCGGCGATGGTGGAGTGGGCGCGGGCATGCCCGGTGATGTCGTCGTAGCCGCGGACCGCGGGCCGGTCGGTGGTCACGCCGACGTGCCAGATGCTGTCCGCGTCGACCCAGTTGGCCACGATCGCTCGCCGTCTGGGGTCGAGGACGAAGCCCTCCACGGCGGCGTACTCCGGGTCGGCGCAGACCTCGATACGGATCGCGAAGGACTCCATCAACGCGGCGGCGAGCAGCATCAGTATCCGCTCGGGGCGGGACGAGGCGGCGACCGTTTCCGGCGGGATGCAGAACCCCCTGCTTAGCGAGGTGCCACCGAACCGGTTCGCCATCGCCTGCAGGTAGTCGTACTTGTGCGCAAACAGCAGCCAGGTGCTGGCCTCCTCACCGCGCTGCTCGCGGGTCCAGAACACCGGAACGTCGCTGACCTCGGCTAGGTGGCGCAGGATGTGCCGGGCGCAGAAGTCGCTGCCCAGCCACAGCTGTGACACCGTCGTCAGGTCCGCCGCCAGGTCCCGGCCGGCCGCCGACTGCGGCAGGGCCTCGTAGCGTACGAGCCGTTGCTGGAGGTCGGCCAGCAGCCCGTCGTCGTTGAGGAGCGCCTCGTCGAGGTTCGCAACGGCCCACAGGATCCCCAGGGTCAGGTCGTCCAGGACGTATGCGTGGGGGATCAGCAGCCGAGCCCCCGGCCCGGCTCTCGTCAGGCGTCGGCGGGCCTGCCGGCT
>WNGB01010518.1_pt1 | contig 26706 bp, 38 predicted proteins | sample 5400681 | NCBI WGS metagenome assembly WNGB01 (sample SAMN13153367, study PRJNA577476) | soil metagenome | isolation source: 115 cm soil or saprolite under grassland replicate 2 | place: USA:California | collected 2016-06-15
ACAAGGCCACCAACCTCGACGCCGAGGTCGGCAAGCTGAAGGGGGCCAACCCCGACATCCTGCTGCCCTCGTCGTACACCAACGACGCGATTCTCTTCGTGAAGACGGCCAAGAACCTCGACTACAGCCCCAAGCTGCTGGTGGCGCAGAACGCGGGCTGGACGGACCCCACCTTCGTGCGGGAGATGGGCAAGGACGTGGAAGGGCATATCACCCGGGCGCCCTTCGCGCTGGACATGGCGGCGAAGAAGCCGATGGTCCGGCAGGTCAACGAGCTGTTCAAGAAGCTGAAGGACAACTCCTCCGGCCGCGACATCTCGGACGCGCCCGCGCGCGCCTTCACCGGCTTCCTCACTCTGGCCGACGCCATCAACCGGGCGAAGTCCGTGAACCCGGAGGAGATCCGCAAGGCCCTCGTGGCCACCAATATCCCGCCCGACCAGCTCATCATGCCGTGGAGCAGCGTCAAGTTCGACGAGAAGGGCCAGAACACGGGCGTCCGCGCCATCCTCCTGCAGGTCCAGAAGGGCGCCTACGCCACCATCTACCCGTTCGAGCTGGCGGCAGCCGACGTGATCTACCCGATGCCGGCGTGGAAGGAGCGGAAGTAGCCTGACCTTCGAGGTCCTGCTCCAGGGCGTCATCGGCGGATTGCTGATGGGCTTCGTCTCGAGCAGAACGTCGAGCTGGCGCTCAAGCTCGCCCACCGGGGCTACGTGCTGGAGTCGGGACGGACCCTGCTGGAAGGATCCTCGGCCTCGCTCCTGGCGTCTTCGGAGGTGAGGCGGATCTTCCTGGGAGCCTGAGAGCACGCCAGTTTTCCTGGCACACTGATTGCCTGACAAGATTTGGGGGGATCCGAGCGCCCGGATGATAACATCGCAGCTGTCGCTGCCACATATGACGTCAATCGAAGACGTCGGTTCAGGGAGGCAATGCGGTCGGTGAGCTTCGCGACGCTTCTGGAACGAACCTGGAGCGGCATCACCGGCATGGTGCGGAAGCCTTCCACGCCTGCCGCCCTTTTCCGCCAGGCCGACCGGTACCGGAACGAAGGTCGCTATGACGAGGCCGCCCGGCTGGTGGCCCAGGGGCTCCGGCAGGCTCCGGACAGCCGCGTCGGGCGGCTCCTGTCGGCCTACCTCTACGTGGCCGCTCGCCGGACGGATCGGGCGAAGATCGCGTTTCACCGCGTGCTGGATCTCGATCCCTACCATCCCCGCGCCCTGCTCGGCCTGGCGAGGATCTGCATCGAGGAGCGAGACCTCGAGGGCTCGAAGGTCCTGCTGGACCGGGCCCTCCAGTACTACGCCGACTTCCCCGAGGCGCAGGCCCTCCGCGAGATGGTGGTGAGCTGGTCGAGCGCGCCGGCTCCGGTCGCCGAGGCTTCGCCGTCAACCCTCCCGGGGGAGCTGAAAACGGCGGCGCCCGCGCGCGACCTGGTCATGACGCGCACGGATGGAACCCTGGTCTTCGCCAGGACGGACGCGGAGCGCGGGAACCAGCTGGCCCAGCACCTGACCCAGGTCTATCGCATGGCGTCGGCCACGCTCTCGCGGGCCGGGCTCGGGGCGCTCCGCCGGGGCGCCATCGACTCGGGATCTCACATGACCTTCCTCGTGAGCGACGCCAACCTGATCCTCTCGGCCACCCTGGACGGCAATGTCGAGGTCGGCGCGGGACTCGCTCAGGTCGGACGGCTCTGGACGGAGATCGGCGTCAAGGCGTAGCCCACCCATGGCGGACCAGGAGAGATCGATGGGGCAGGACGCGCGGAGTGGCGGACCCGCCGCCGCGGCACCGAGGCCGTCACGGGCCCGCGTGTTCAAGGAGATTCTCGCCAGCCTGTCGAAGGTCGCGAGCATACGGGGCGGGCTTCTCGTGACGCCGGACGGGCTGGTGATCACTGCGCATCTGCCGCCCCGGTCTCAGGTGGAGGCCCTGGCCGCGCTGGGCGCGACGCTCGGACGTGAGCTGGAGCTGGGATCGGCCCGCCTCGAGCGAGGCGCGTTCAGGATGGCCCTCTTCGCGGCAGACAACGGGACGCTCTTCGTCGGCGGCAGCCGCGTCGGGTTTCTGATCCTGCTCGGAGAGCGAAACGCCGACATGGCCTCCGTCCGGATGGCGCTCGGCCGCGCCCTCGACCATCTGTAGGCCCGTTCAGCCGAGGGTCACGCGGAGCACTTCGTCCACGGTGGTGACGCCCTCGAGGACCTTCTGCAGCGCGTTCTGCCGCAAGCTTCGCATCCCCTGGGACTGGGCGACTTCCCGGATCTCTGCGGTGGGGGCGTTGCGCAGGATGAGGTCGCGAACCTCCTGGCTGACGGGCATCACCTCGTAGATCGCCACCCGGCCCTTCATTCCGGTGAAGCTGCAGGTCTGGCACCCCTTGCCCCGGTAGAACGCCACCTTGCCGAGCCCCTCGGGCACGTGGCCGTAAGGCAGCAGACTCTCCTCATCGCCCTCGTAGGGCTCCTTGCAGTCACTGCAGACCCGGCGGGCGAGGCGCTGAGCCAGGATGAGCAGCAGCGCGGAGGAGACCAGAAAGGGTGGAATGCCCATGTCCAGGAGCCGCGCCACGGTGGACGGGCAGTCGTTGGTGTGCACGGTGGTGAGGACCAGGTGACCCGTCAACGCGGCCCTGATCGCGATCTGCGCCGTCTCCAGGTCTCGCGTCTCGCCGACGAGGACGACGTCGGGGTCCTGCCGGAGAAAGCTCCGCAGGGCGGCGGCGAAGGTGCGTCCGATCTCGTCGTTGACCTGGAGCTGGTTGACGCCCTTGAGGTTGTACTCCACCGGGTCCTCGGCCGTCATGATGTTGATGTCCGGGGAGTTGATGGTGTTGATGGCCGAGTAGAGGGTCGTGGTCTTGCCCGACCCGGTGGGCCCCGTGATCATGATCATCCCGTAGGGGCAGCGGATGGCCCGGTTGAACTGCTCCAGGCTCCACGGGTCGAAGCCGAGCTTGGTGAGGTCCAGCTGCAGCGACTCCTTGTCCAGGATGCGCATGACCGTCTTCTCGCCGAAGATGGTCGGCAGCGTCGAGACGCGGAAGTCGATCTCGCGCTGGTGATAGCGAAGCTTGATGCGCCCGTCCTGGGGCAGCCGCCGCTCGGCGATGTCGAGGTTGGCCATGATCTTCACGCGCGAGGTGAGCGCCGCCTCGAGCCGCTTGGGCGGCCCCATGATCTCGTGGAGCACGCCGTCGATCCGGAAACGGACCCGGAACATCTTCTCGTAGGGCTCCAGATGGATGTCCGAGGCTCCCCGACGAATGGCGTCCACCAGGACCATGTTCATCAGCCGGACCACCGGGGCCTCGTCGGCCGACTCCTTCAGCTCGAAGACGTCGGTCTTGCCGAGGAACTCGTCCTCGCCCCCCAACACCTGGACGTCGCCCTCGGCCTCCTCGAGCTCCGACATCATGTCGGCCACTCTGTCGCCCTGGTTGCCGTAGAGGTGGTCGATGGCCTGCCTGATCGACGCTTCGGAGGCGACCACGGGCTGGATCTGGAGATTGGTGAAGAACGCCACGTCGTCCAGCGCCAGGACATTGGTGGGATCGGCCATGGCCAGGGTCAGCGCGTTGCCGTTCCGCTTGACGGGCAGGACCTGGAGCCGCTCGGCGAGCTGCCCCGGGACCAGCTTGATCACCTCGGGGTCGATGTCGAGCTGCGAGAGCGTGATGGAGGGCACGCTGTACTGGCGGGACAGGAAGCCGAGGAGCTTGTCCTCGGTGAGGTAGCTCATCCGGACGAGAAGGCTGCCCAGCTTGTCGCGCGTACCCTTCTGCGCGACCAGCGCCCGCTGGAGCTGCTCCTCCGTGACCAGCCCCTCGGCCACCAGGCGGTCTCCCAGCCGCCACATCGCGCCCGGCCGCCGTTCGGGTGGAGCGTTCCCGGGGGCGGTCGCCCCGGGCGCGCCGCGGGCCGACGGCGGCGGGCGCGACGCGATCGATGCGCCGGCGGCCGCGGGGCGACCTCCGGCCAGGCTGGCCAGGCGCCCGACCACCTGCCCCAGCCGCTCTCGATCGCCGAGCTTGGTGTAGGTCTCCTTGAGGGTCTCGAGGGCGCCAGTGTCGGACGGATTGGCCTCGACGATCATCTCGCACAGCCGGGCCGACTCCACGAGCGACCGCCGCTCCTCGTCGGAAAGGGACGCCTTGCCGCTCGCCTGTGCCATCTGGTGCGTTGTCTACGAGGATTGCTCGTGGAACATCGGACGGCCCCCGTCGATCTGCAGCGGACCCGCCAGCGCCCCGGCGCGGCGGGGTCGCCCGCGCCCCTCGGCCAGGACGACGCCGATGGCGGCGCTGGCTTCCTTCGCGAACAGGCGCACCATGCCGACCGTGGTGCGGCCGTCGAAGATCGCCAGCAGGATGGCCTCCTCGTCGACGGCCGTGACGTGGATGTTCTCCTTGATCCCCTGGTGGAAGAGCATGGTGAACTCGGGCTCGCCGATGAGGCGCGCCATCGCCGCCGTCGAGCTGAAGGCTCCCGCCGCGAGGGCGGACAGCGAGACGGTATCGAGCGAGCCATCGGGACCACCCTGGGCGAGGAGCTGGCCGCTCCGGTCGATGAGCAGCGCGTCCACCGCGGCCGACTCCGCCAGGAAGTTCTGGAGAACCGCGCTGATCCGCCGAGCGGCGTCCTCGTGGATGGCGACCTCATGCGTGCTCATTCCGTGCCCCCTCCTCTCGCGCGAACCCGCTGACCAGCACCATGCGAGACACCGTGTTTAGGGTGTCGAACACGCCCTGCCCGCCGACGGCGACGGCCCCCATGGACGGCACCCGCCGCGCTCGGCGGTTCAACAGGAAGTCGAGGTACTCCACCGGGGCGACGTTCGGCAGGTCCCGCTTGTTGTACTGGATGACGTACGGAAGCTCGTCCAGGTTGTAATCGTACTCCTTGAGGTTTTCCTGCAGGTTGCGGAAGCTCTCCACGTTTTCACGGAGCCGGTCCCACTGCGAATCGGCGACGAAGACGACCCCGTCCACGCCGCGCAGCACCAGCTTGCGCGTCATGTTGTAGTACACCTGACCCGGCACCGTGTAGAGCTGGAACTTGGCCGTGAAGTTTCGCACCGACACCGCCGACACGGGCAGGAAGTCGAAGAAGAGCGTCCGCTCGTCCCCGGTGGCGAGCGAGATCAGGTTGCCGCGGTTCGCGTCGGGCAGGCGGCGGTGGATGTATTGCAGGTTCGCCGTCTTGCCGACGACGCCCGCGCCGTAGTAGACGATCTTGAAGCTGATCTCCCGCTTCGCGTAGTTGATGATGGACATGGCGTCGTCTCAGCGCCCGCCCAGGATGAGGGCGGCGGCCTCCACTTGGCGGTAGGCGAGTCCGGGGCGCTCCATCTCGCCGCCGGCGACGACGATGCGCGAGCGCTCCGTCGCGGCGTCGTCCCGCCGGATTATGAGGCGGCGCTTTCCGCAGCGCAGCACCGCCGTGTGGAACAGGTGGCCCGAGTCGGCCGCCTGGCGCATCGCCCGGTCGAGCTCGGCGGCGAAGCTGCCCACCATGCGGACATCGGTCCCCGCGGGCAGGAACAGGTAGAGGTCACGCTCACCCTCCCCGTCGCGGAGCGCGCCGGCCATCACCGGGCCGATCGCGCCGAGGGTCGCCGCGATCTGGTGGACCCGCGTGGACGGCTCCGAATCGAGGAGATCGGGCTCCTGGCGCTCCACGGCCGGTTCCGGGCCGACCCTGGGCGACACGTCACTCACGCAGCCGGCCGCGGCGCGAAGGCACAGGATCTCGAGCAGTGCGAGAGCCCCCCCGGGCGGGATCGCGGACACCAGAACGGACCCGCTCTGACCGATCGGGCCCAGCGGGGTGAGGACCACCGCGGCGTCCGGGCCTCGCAACGTCATCTGCTCGACCCCCCACGGCGCGTGGCCCTCGGCCAGGAGCGGCAGGACCAGCCGGGCGGCGGCGATGGCTCGCCCTGCGCACGGCCCGAGCGAGGACACCGTGAAGAGCTTCACCCCGTCCACCGATTCCACGCCGACGTCGAGCGCATTGAGCGGCGCCAGGAGGGCAGCGACCTTGCGCAGCGTCGCGATCTCGTCCGGGCTCTGTTCGCGGTCGGTCACGATGGGCTGCGGCAGCGACGCCGGCGGCGGTGTCGTGGCGACGACGCGTTCCCACCCCGGCGCAACGTGGTCGCTCGCGTCGTCAGGCTCGAGCCCGACCATGCCCATCAAGGCCGGGTCGAGCTCGATGTCTTCCAGCTCCGGGATCTCCGGTTGTTCGCGCGCGGTCTCCGGCTCCTCGTCGAGCGACCACCCGGCCCTCGCTGGCATGGCTATCCATGGGCCGTGCGTCCAGCGGCCGGAGCTCGGTCTCGACCGTCGGGGTCGACTCGGGCTCGAGCTCGACCGTGCCCGTCAAGGCCGGGTCGAGCGCGACGTCTTCCAGCTCCGGGAGCTCCGGAAGCTCGCGCGGCGTCTCCGCCTCCTCGTCGAGCGACCCGGCTCGCGGCGCTGACGGCCCGCTTGCAATCTGCGCTTCCGCGACCCGTGGAGGGTCGAGCGCGGCCGCCGGCTCCTCCACATCCTCCTCGGGCGAGGCCGGCTGGAACGGCGCGGGGAAGCTCTCGATCCCCTCGATGGCGACAACCGGGCCGGCAGGGACGAAGAGCTCGAGCGGGAGTTGCGGCACCAGCTCGTCCAGCGGCAACACGAGCTGTCCGTCGGGAAGCTGGCGGGTGAGCTCCTCATCGGTCATGGCCAGCACGTGCCGCGGGAACTGCTCGCCGACGACTTCCCATCCCGCGCGCACCAGCCCTTCAGCCAGCTGAGCCAGGACCAGGCGCTGGGGAATCAGCAGATACCCCGGTTCCGGCAGGCTCGCCGCCAGCCGGTCGAGCGGCAGATGAAACGCTCCGGCCGGGAGCTGCCCCGCGATCCGATCAAAGGAGACACGCACGACTGCCGTCGAGGTCTCGCTGGCCAGCATCTCGTCGAGTAACCGATGAGGGGGCGGCTCGGCCGCCGTTCTGATACCGACGGCGTCGGGCGCGGCGTGCTTGGGCGCCGCACGCTCGGCGGCGGCGCCACCTCGATCGAGCGTGACCGGGCGCGCGCCCGTCTCGCGCAGCTCCCGAGGGGTAGCCCCGGCGCCGGTCATCACCGCCGCCGACGACCGGGCTCCCGCCGGTGCCGCCGCCACCGCCGCCGGGCCCGTCGCTCGGACAGGGGCTGGCCGAGCGGGCACCGTCGCCAGGGGCCGGCCGTCGTGCCCCACGCCGCGCTCGGCATCTCTCCCCTGGAGTCCCCGGCGCATTCGGGCGCCCCCGCCGATGGAATCGCGAAGCGGGACCAGAAGCAGCGGCACCCAGAAGAGTTCGGGAAGCGGCGGCGGCGGAAACGCCCCGGCCCCGCCGAGGTCGACGGCCGACGAACCGAAGCGCGCCACCGCGGCGCCCGTCAGCACACCCAGGACGACGTGGACCGCCCAGAGGAACAGCGTGGCCCCTATCCAGCGCGATGCGGACACACGGCGCACACAGAGGCGAACGAGGATGCCGTACACGATCGGCGGCACTGCCTGGGCGACCCACCAGGGCAGGGGCAGGCTCGGCCAGGCGCCGGCCACGACGAGGGCGAATACGAGCGCACCGTAGAGCGCCAAGCCTCCGCCGGCGATCAGCCAGGCAGACGGCTGCCTGACGCTCGAGACGGGGCGGCGGGGTCGCATCATCGAGACCGGGTCACCGGCGCATCTCACACGCGCGCAGCAGCGCCGGCGCGACCTGCTGCGCGCGGCGGCGGGCCGCTTCCAGCGCGGTGGGATCGCGAAGGACCACGGCGAGCCTGGATGCGGAGTCCATGCCCATGAGGAGCACGAGCCCCTCGTCGTACTCGCAGATCATGTTCTGCAGCGCTCCCTGACCGAGCTCGCGCCCGACTGCCCCGGAAGAGTCCATCATGGAGGACGCCAGGGCCGCCACCACCTCGGCATCCAGCGCCATCTCGCCCGCCCGCTCGATCACGAAGCCTTCGCGATCCATCAGGGCGACGAAGGACACTCCCGGCAGCGCGGCGAGCGCGGCAAGGAGAGCCTGCGGGTCCGCTGTGGTGTCCAGGCCCGGCGCCACATCCGGAGGCTCGAGGGCCGGCCCGCCGAGCGCCTCCGTCAGGAAGCCCTCGATCCGGCTCAGCAGTTCGTCGGCCGGAGAGGGCTTGCGCGCGACGTCGCCGGAGCCCACCCGGGCCGCGCGCGCCAGGACCGCGCGGTCGACGATGTCGGCCATGAGGAGGACCGGCGTCGCCCGCAGGGCCGGATGCGCTCTCACGAAGTCGCAGATCCGGTAGCCATCCATGTCGGGCAGGTAGACGTCGCACACCACGAGGGCCGGCCGGTCGCGCTCGATCCGCTCGACGGCTTGCGCGCCCGAGGTCGCTGCGATGACCTCGATCCGCCTCCGCCCGAGCGCCTCTGCCACGAGTGCCCTGACACCCGGGGTCTCGTCCACCACCAAGACCTTGGGCATCGCGGGGCTCGAACGTCGATCGTCTGGCACGAGAACCTCTCCGGGAACGCCTTAGTCGTCGGCGCGGTGCGCGGGCGACGTGTCTTCCCAGGGCGCGGCCCCCGGCTCGGCCTCGTCGATCCCGACCGCGATGCTCAGGAGCAGCTGCTCCACGTTGCGCGAAATGGTTCTCGGCCCGTTGGCCACCTCGCCGCGGTCGATCCGGCTGAAGCGGAACCGGGCCTCTGCCTCCCGCTGGGAAGCCGAGATGACGGCCGCGAATGCCTGCTCTCCCGTTCGCCCACCGAAGGCCGCGTGGACGACGCGTCCGTTCTCGAAGAGGATCGCGCCCTCACCCGCCGCCAGCGAGACGATCAAACGCCCCGTCTTCCCGCCGAGGGCGACGGCCTGGGTGACCTCCGCCAGGTCCATGACGTCGAGCGAGCCCTGGAAGTCGGCGCCGGTCGCTGCTTCCGACCGTCTGGCGGCAACGCTCTCGAGCGCGGTCCAGAGTGGCTCTGCCGATCTCCTCGCACCGTTTCCCTCGAGGGCGCCCGCCCGCCGAGACTGGTCCGCGCCCGTCCCTGGCTTCAGGACATCCGCCACGCGGCCCACGACCATCTCGACCGTGAAGTCTCCGGTCATGGTCATGTCGACCCCGGCCTCGGCGGCAGCCAGGGCCACGGGACGGTCTCGACCGGCGAGCAGGAGAAAGGGCGTGTCCATCGTCGTCGGATCCTTCCGGACGAGGGTGAACAGCTCGTAGCCGTCCATGTCCTGGACCTGAGCGTAGCTCACGACGACGTCCGGGCGCTCCGACTCCAGCGCGCCCGCGGCAGACGAGCCGCTAGGGGCGGTCGCCACCTCATAGCCGGCGCCGACGAGCGCCCTCGAGAGCGACGCCCGCCTATCTTGATTCGCATCCACGAGGAGCACTTTCGCCATTCGCATGGTCGGACCCCAGCCGCGCAGTCCCCGGGGAACTGGATGCAAACCCCCTACCAGCCCGGCCGGCCATCGCGGCATGCTGCCTGCCATCGTCTGCCGGCTCCTGGTGCAGTCTATCTAGCTGTTTGACCGAACCGTCTCGGCTTTTGCGAGATCGTCGCGAAAATGGTGGACACGGCATGCTGTTGCCCAGGTGACGCCATCCGTCAGGGCAGGTGCCCACTGACGGCTGCACCGTAGAATGGGGGACCCCGGTTCTGTGTCCCCTTGCGAGCCGGACGAGACACGACCCTTCGTCCTCGAGCCCGGCAGAGCCTTCATCGCCCGGGTCGCGGCGTTTCTTCCCAGCTTGTTGGGCGCTCTTCTGATCCTCCTGTTCGGATGGCTCCTCGCCCGGTTCGCCCGGCTCCTGGTCTTTCGGCTTCTCCTCGCCGTCCGGTTCGACCTGGCCTCGGACAGGGCCGGCATCGATGAGGTGCTGCTGCGGGCCGACATCCGACAGGGTCCGGCCGAGCTCGTGGCGCTGCTGGTCCAGTGGCTGGTGGCACTCATCGCGATCATGACCGCGGTGAACGCGGTGGGGTTGTCATCGGTGTCGGACCTGCTGAACCAGATCCTGCTGTATGTGCCCAAGGTCATCGCCGCCGTCGTCGTGCTGATCCTGGGATTGTTCTTCGCGAGCTTCCTCGGCGGCCTGATCAAGGCCGCCGCCGCCAATGTCGGCCTCGGCGAGGCCGACGTGCTGGCTTCGCTCGCCCGCTACGCCATCGTGGCCTTCACGGCGGCGGTGACCCTCGAAGAACTGGGGATCGCGCCCGACTTGGTGCGATCGGCGTTCGTCATCCTCTTCGGCGCCGTGGCGCTCGGCCTCGCGCTGGCGTTCGGCCTCGGCTGCCAGGATCTCGCGCGCGACTGGCTCACCCGCTATCTGGACAGTGCGCGGACCCGCAAGAAGTCCCACTAGGAGCGTGTCGGAGAACAAGGCTGACCACAAGGAGAATCTGAATTCATGGCTGACACCGCGTTACACTTGACCGAGGCGACGTTCGACGCCGAGCTGGGCAAGCACAAGGAAGTCATCATGGTGGACTTCTGGGCCGAATGGTGCGCTCCGTGCCGCGCCATCGCTCCCGCGCTCGAAGAGCTGGCGCGGGAGTCGGGCGGCAAGGTGAGTCTGGCCAAGGTGAACGTGGACGAGCACCCGGGCCTCGCCGCCCGCTACGGCGTCCGCTCCATCCCCACGATCCTGTTCATGAGGGACGGGACGGTGGTGGATCAGGTCATCGGCGCCGTGCCCAAGGCCCAGCTCAAGAAGAAGCTCGACTCCATCGCGTGAGAAAGAGGGGCGGAGCCCCCCGCCGAATTTCGATCCCGTGACGGCGAGCCTTCGTCAGCTGGGCGAGCTGGGGATGATCCGCCGGATCCGGGATGCCGCGGGCGGGAACGCGCCCCCCGGGGTCAGGACCGGCATCGGCGACGACGCGGCGGTGCTCGCCGTCAGCGTGGGCGCCGTGCTGCTGGCGACCACGGATCTGGTCATCGAGGACGTGCACTTCCGCCGTGCCTCGGCCTCCCCTCGCGATATCGGCTGGAAGGCGATGGCAGTGAACCTGTCGGACATCGCGGCCATGGGCGGCGTCCCGCGCTGGGCGCTCGTGGCGCTGGCGTTGCCGGCCTCGACCGAGCCGGCCGAGGTCGACGCGCTCTACGCCGGCATGCAGGAGGTCGCGGCTCCCCACGGTGTCGTCATCGTCGGGGGGGACACCTCGGCGTCCCCGGACGGGTGGATGATCAACGTGACCGTGCTCGGTGAGCACATGGGAGCGCCGAAGCTGCGGTCGGCGGCCAGGCTCGGCGATGCCGTCGCCGTTACCGGGGCGCTCGGTCGCGCCGCGGCCGGCCTCGCCTTGCTGGAGATGGGCGGGGCGACGGCTCATGGGCTCGACGCCCGGGCGCGGGAAGAGCTGACGGGCGCGCACCTGAGGCCGACGGCGCGAGTGGCCGAGGGGCGCTGGCTCGCCGGCCAGCCGGGTGTCCACGCCATGATGGATCTCTCCGACGGGCTCACGACCGATCTCGGCCACGTGTGCCGGGAGAGCGGGGTCGGCGCGCGAGTCATGCTCGACCTGCTGCCGGTGGCGCCGGCCGCGCGCGAGGCGGCGCGGGCTCTCGGGAAGGATCCGCTCGAGTGGGCCACGGGCGGAGGTGAGGACTACGAGCTCCTGCTCACCTGCGAGCCGGGCACAGCCGACTCCCTGGCCCGGGGCCTGATCGGCGCCACCGGCACCACGCTCACCGTGATCGGACGGATCGAGCGGCCCGAGGCGAGAGTGACCTACGTGGACGCCCGCGGGGAGCCGGTCGCCCTCCCGGCCGGCTACCAGCACTTCGATGGATAGCCTGATGGTCCTCGAGCTGGGCTGGCTCGGCATGCTGCTCCTCTGCTCGGCGCTCCTCACCGGGGCCGAGGCCGCCTTCTTCTCTCTCGGACGCCGGCGGCTCAAGGAGCTCGCGCGCGAGGAGAGCGAGGAGCCCGGCCCGCTCCGACCCCTGCTCCGCCAGCCCAACGAGCTACTCGTCACCTTGCTGGTGGGCATCACGGTGGTGAACATCGCCGCCTCCGCGCTGGCCACCTCCGTGGCTCGCAAGATCTTCGGCTCCGCCGGCCTCGCCGTGGCCATCTTCGGGATGATCTTCCTCCTGCCGGTGTTCGGCGAGGTCCTGCCGATGACCCTGGCCGTGGAGCATCCCCGGAGGTTCTCGGCCTGGGTGAGCCGACCGGTCGCCTGGCTGTCGGTGCTGCTGTGGCCGATCCGCGTCCTCCTCGGCGGCCTCACCGCGCTCACGCTCCGCCTCGTCGGGTCGGAGCGGCGACCCGGCGAGCCGGAGATCTCGGAGGAAGAGCTGCGCACCTTGGTGGACGTCGGGGCCCGCGAGGGCGTGGTCGACCGCACCGAGCGGGAGATGATCCACAAGGTGTTCGAGCTGGAGGACACCCTCGTCCGCACCGTGATGGTGCCGCGCCCCGACATGTTCTGCCTGGATGTGCGGACGCCGCCCGCCGAGCTGCTCGATCGGCTCCGCGAGCAGCTCCACTCCCGGGTGCCGGTGTTCGAGGAGAGCATCGATCAGATCATCGGCGTGCTCTACACCAAGGACCTGTTGCCCTACCTCCGCGGCCTCCCGCCCGGCTTCGACCTGCGCGCGCATCTCCACCCGCCGTACTTCGTGCCCGAGTCCAAGCGCGCGGACGCCCTGCTGAGGGAGTTCCAGGCCAAGAAGATCCACCTCGCGATCGTGGTGGACGAGTACGGCGGCACCGCGGGCCTCGTGACCCTGGAGGACTTGCTGGAGGAGCTGGTGGGGGAGATCCGCGACGAGTTCGACGAGGAGGAGCGGTTGATCCAGAGGATCGACCCGAGGACCTTCCGCGTCTCGGGCAAGCTCCCCATCGACGAGCTGAACGCCGTGGCGGGCCTGAAGATCGCCAACGAGTCTTTCGACACCGTGGGCGGCTGGGTGCTCGACCTCTTCGGCCGGGTCCCGCACAAGGGCGAGAAGAAGGACGCCGACGGCGTGACGGTGGCGGTGGAGAAGGTCCAGCGCACGCGCGTGGTGGAGGTGCTGGTGACGATCCGTGACGGTGGCCGCGGCGGGGGTCCGGCGTGATCTACGTCTGGATCATCGTGCTGGCGTCGCTCCTCCTGACCGCCCTCTTCTCGGCGGCGGAGATGTCGTTCATCGCCGCCAACCGGTTGCGCCTGCGCCACCTGGCGGAGGCGGGCAACCGCAACGCCGCCCGCTATCTCGAATCGTTCAAGCAGCCGGAGCGGCTCCTGTCCACCGCCATGATGGGGGTGACCATCGCCCACATCACGGCCTCGGCGGTGGCCACCTGGTGGCTGGTGGAGGAGGTCGGCCAGGCGGCGGCGCTCGTGGCGACCCTGGTGCTCACGCCGCTCATGCTGGTCTTCGGCGAGGTGATCCCCAAGGCGGTGGCGCGCGAGTGGGCGACCTCCCTCATCCTGCGGCTGTTCCCCCTGATCGAGCTGGCCAGCAAGATCCTCGCGCCACTCAGCGGGAGCGCCAATGCCCTCGTCGGCGGGGTGCTGGCCCTCTTCGGGTACCGTCGGACCACCACCCGCGCGTTCGTGTCGCGCGAGGAGCTGAAGCTGCTGCTCCAGATGGAGCCCGCGGAAGCCGACGTGACCAGCTCCGAGGCCGAGATGATCGACAAGATCTTCGAGCTCGGGGAGACGGCGGTCCGCGAGGTGATGGTGCCGATGGTCGACGTGGCGGCGCTGCCCGAGACCGCGACCCCCGATGAGTGCGTGCGTCTCATCGCCGAGCGCGGCTTCTCCCGTATCCCGATCTACGCCGACCAGATCTTCAATGTCGTGGGCGTGGTCACCGCCATGGACCTCTGGCGCCACGGCGCGACGGCGCCGGATGCGCGCGCGCTCATGCGCCCGGCCACCTACGTCCCCGAGACCAAGCGCATCGACGACCTCCTGCGCGAGCTGCAGAAGGCCCGCGTGCAGCTCGCGGTGGTCGTCGACGAGTACGGCGCCGCGGTGGGCATCGTCACCGTGGAGGACATCGTCGAGCAGATCGTCGGGGAGATCCGGGACGAGCACGATCGGACGCCGGACACCGTCGAGCGCCTGCCCGACGGGAGCTACCGCGTCGCCGGCCGGGCGAACCTCGACGAGCTGAACGAGGCGCTCGACTGGGATCTGCCCAAGGGCGACTTCGAGACCGTCGCCGGCCTGGTGCTGGCGACCGTCCACCGCCTCCCGCTGGTGGGCGAGGTCCTCCACGTCGGCCGCTACACGATCACGGTGCTGGAGGCCGACGAGCGGCGCGTGCTCACGGTGCGCATCACCCCTCCCGCGAGGGGCGACGTAGCGAAGCGGGCGCCGCCGGCGTGACCGGCGCCGTCCGATCGACGCGAATCACGCTCAACCGAGACAGAAGACAGAAAGGAGCCGCAACATGGCCGGACGAATGGTGGAGTTTCCGAGCAACGGGCGGACGATCCACGGCTATCTCGCCACCCCCGCCCAGGGACGGGGACCCGGTGTTGTCGTCATCCAGGAGTGGTGGGGGCTGGTCGGCCACATCAAGCACGTCTGCGACCGCTTCGCGGCGGAGGGCTTCTCGGCGCTGGCGCCCGACCTGTACCACGGCAAGGTGGCCAGCGAGCCGGACGAGGCCAACAAGCTGTTCATGGCGCTGCACATCGGGGAAGCGGAGAAGGACCTGGCCGGCGCGGCCAAGTACCTGGCGGGGCATTCGTCCAGCAAGAAGCTGGGAGCGGTGGGCTTCTGCATGGGTGGCCAGCTCGCCCTCTTCGCCGGCTGCATCGAGCCGACCATCGGCGCCGTCGTCGACTTCTACGGCGTCCACCCCAACGTCAAGCCCGATTACAGTCGCCTCGGCGGACCGGTGCTCGGACTCTTCGCCGAGAAGGACGCCTTCGTGACGCCGCAGACGGCGCGCGAGGTCGAGGCGGCGATCAAGAAGGCGGGTAAGCCCGTGGAGATCCACATCTATCCCGGCGCGGACCACGCCTTCTTCAACGACGAGCGCGCGGACGTCTACGACAAAGCGGCGGCCGAGGATGCCTGGAAGCGCACCCTCGCCCATTTCCGCTCCCACCTGAAGTAGCCGGCGGTGACGGAACCCTCTGCCCGCGGGGAGTGGCGGCGTGAGCGAATGCGGGCGGCGAGCGCCGCTGCGTGAGTAGTGGGGACCGCGCGGTCGGATCCACGCTTCGAGCGCCGGCTTCGCCGGCGCAATCCCTGTCTTGGGGGGGAGGTTCGGAAGGGGGGCCAAGCCCCCCTCCGAGCTTAGCTCGCCGCCGCGGCCGCTTTCTTCTTTCGGCCCTTCGCGGCTCCGGTCGCCTGACCCTTGTCCTTCTTCTCGGCCTTGGCGTCCTTCTTGCCCTTCTCCCTCGGGACTTCGGGCCGATCCACCAGCTCGAGGATGGCCATGGGAGCCCGGTCACCGGGACGCGTTCCCGTCTTGAGGATGCGCGTATAGCCGCCGATGCGGTCACCCGATCGCGCCGCGATGGTGTCGAAGAGCTTCTTGACGACCACCGGGTCAGGAACCATGGCGAGCACCTGTCGCCGCGCGTGGAGATTGTCCCGCTTGGCCAGCGTCACCATGTGGTCGGCGAGCCCACGGATCGCCTTGGCCTTGGCCACCGTGGTGGTGATGCGCTCGTGGCGGAACAGCGCCACGAGCAGGTTGCGAAAGAGCGCCCACCGATGCGCGGTGACGCGCCCGAGCTTGAACCCCGCCCGGCCGTGCCTCATTTCGCGCCGCCGCGCCCGAGCGCGCCCAGGAGGTTCGGGTCGATGCGCATCCCGAGGGAGAGGCCGAGCGCGGCCAGCGCCGTCTTGATCTCCTCGATGGACTTGGACCCCAGGTTCTTCACGTTCTCCAGATCCTGGTCGGTCTTCTGCACGAGGTCCGCCACCACCATGATCTCGGCATTCTTCAGCGCGTTGATCGCCCGGGCCGGGAGCGGCAGCTCCTCGAGCGGCTTGGCGAGACTCTCCTGGAGGAAGCCCTCACCCGAGGCCTCGATCTCCTCCTCTTCCTCGTCGCGCCCCTCCGGGGCGAGCGGCGAGAAGTGGTCGCGCACGTGGGTGGCGGCCCGCGCCAGGGCCTCGTCGGGCGACACGGCGCCGTTGGTCCAGACTTCCAGAATGAGCTTCTCGTAGTCGGTGATCTTGCCGAGCCGCGCGTTCTCCACCGTGTAGGAGACCCGCTGGATCGGCGAGAACGCGGCGTCCATGGGAATCGCGTCGGGCGGAATGGCGCCGGCCGGATGGCTGCCGGCGGCGGTATACCCGCGCCCCACCCCGATGCCCAGCTGCACCGACAGGCTCGCCCCCTGCTCCAGGGTGGCGATGTGGAGCTCGGGGTTCAGCACCTCCACCCCGGTGGCCTCGGACACGTCGGCGCCCGTGACTTCCCTCGGGCCCACGGCCTCGAGCCGCGTCTCCATGGGCTCGCCGGAGGGCACGTTGACGGCCAGCTTCTTCAGGTTGAGGAGGACGTCCACCGTGTCCTCGTGCACCCCGGGGATGGGGGCCGCCGAGTCCTTCACGCCCACGATCCTGACCCACGCCACCGCGGCCCCTGGAATGATCGACAGGAGCGTCCGGCGGAGGGAGTGGCCCACGGTCTGGGCGTACCCCTTCTCGAACGGCTCGGCCACCAGGCGACCGTACCGATCCGAGAGGATCTCCCACTGGATCGCCCTCGGCTTCTGAAATGGAATTCGCGCCATGTTCCCCTTCTTCCCGCGTCGATTGCGCCTACTTCGAGAACAGCTCCACGATGAGCTGCTCCTGCACCGGGATCTGGATGTCCTCCCGGATCGGCAACCCCCGCACCGTTCCCTTCTTCTCGTTGACGTCCAGCTCGAGCCACGGTGGAACCGGAGAGCGGCCGGCGGTCAGATTGTCCGCGACGCGCTCCTGCATCTTGGAAGCGGCCCGGAGCTGGACGACCTCGCCCACCCTGACGATGTAGGAGGGAACGGACACCTTGCGCCCGCTGACCTGGATGTGGCCGTGAGCGACCATCTGGCGGCCCTCGCGTCGGGAGGCCGCCATGCCCAGCCGGAACACCACGTTGTCCAGTCGCCGCTCCAGCAGCTTCAGCAGGTTCTCGCCGGTGACCCCTTTCTCGGACTCGGCCCAGGCGAAGTAGCGCCGGAACTGCGATTCGAGCACGCCGTAGATCCGCTTGGCTTTCTGCTTTTCCCGCAGCTGCACGCCGTAGGGCGTGGGCTTGCTGCGGCGGAGTCCGTGCTGCCCCGGCGGGTAGTTGCGGCGCTCGATGGCGCACTTCTCGGTGAAGCAGCGCGCGCCCTTGAGAAAGAGCTTGATCCCCTCGCGCCGGCACTGCCGGCACACCGCGACGTGATATCGTGCCACCGCGTGTCTCCTTACACCCGACGCCGCTTGGGCGGCCGGCAACCGTTGTGCGGGATCGGGGTCACGTCGCGGATGGCCGTGATCTCCAGCCCCACCGCCTGCAGCGACCGGATGGCGGCCTCGCGCCCCGACCCCGGACCGCGGACGTACACCTCCACCTGCTTGAGCCCCAGCTCCATGGCCTTGCGGGCGGCATTCTCCGCCGCCGTCTGGGCGGCGAAGGGCGTGCTCTTCCGCGAGCCCTTGAAGCCCGCGCTGCCCGCGCTCGCCCAGGACACGACATTACCCATCTTGTCGGTCAGGGTGACGATCGTGTTGTTGAAGGTGGCCTGGACATGGGCGATGCCCACCCGGACCTCCTTGCGCTCTCGCCGGCGCCCGCCCTTCCGGGGGGTCGCGGCCGGTTTCTGCTCAGGGGCTTCCGCCATGCTCGCGGCTCCTTATCTCTTCGCGCCGGCGGCGGGGGCACCGGCGGCCGCCACCGGCCTCTTCTTGACCATGACGCCCTTGCTCCGTCCCTTGCGGGTGCGGGCGTTCGTGTGCGTGCGCTGGCCGCGGACGGGCAGGCCCTTGCGGTGGCGGATGCCGCGGTAGCTCCCGATGTCCATGAGGCGCTTGACGCTCATGGAGACCTCGCGACGCAGGTCGCCCTCCACCTTGTACTCGCGCTCGAGGATGTCGCGGACGCGGCCCGTCTCATCGTCGCTCCAGTCCTTGACGCGCTTGTTGGGGTCCACGCGGGCTTCGGCGAAGATCTTCTTGGACGACGGGATGCCGATCCCGTAGATGTACTGAATCGCGATCTCGCCCCGCTTGTCACGCGGCAGATCCACTCCGGCGATACGTGCCATACGTTTTCTCCTAACCTAGCCCTGACGTTGCTTGTGGCGCGGGTTCTTGCAGATGATGCGCACCGCGCCCTGCCGCCGCACGATCTTGCAGTGCTCGCACCGCACCTTGACCGATGGTCTGACTTTCATGGACTGGCGTGCCTCTACTTGAAGCGATAGGTGATGCGGCCGCGGGTCAGGTCGTAGGGCGACAGCTCGACCTTGACCTTGTCCCCGGGCAGGATCCGGATGAAGTGCATCCGCATCTTGCCCGAGACGTGGGCGAGCACCTTGTGGCCGTTGTCCAGCTCGACGCGGAACATCGCATTCGGCAGCGGCTCGACGACGGTTCCCTCCACTTCGATGGCGTCTTCCTTGGTCATGGTCTAGGCCGCCTGTTCCAGCCGCGTTAAGACGTCGGGGCCATTCGCGGTGATGGCGATGGTGTCCTCGAAGTGGGCCGCCAGGCTGCCGTCGGCCGTCACGGCCGTCCAGCGGTCCTCGAGTATGCGCACCTCCCACGAGCCCATGGTGACCATGGGCTCGATGGCCAGCACCATGCCGGCCTTGAGGACGGCGCCGCGCCCGGGATCGCCGAAGTTGGGCACCTGCGGGTCCTCGTGCAGCGCGCGACCGATCCCGTGCCCCACGAAGGCGCGGACCACGGCGAGCCCGTGACTCTCGCAGTGGGACTGGACGGCGTGGGAGATGTCGCCGAGCCGGTTGCCGACGCGGCACTGGACGATGGCCTTGTCCAGGCTTTCCCGCGTCACGTCGAGCAGCTCCTGCACCCGCGGCGCCACCCGGCCGACCGCCAGCGTGATCGCGCAGTCCGCGTAGTAGCCGTCGACGATGCACCCCAGATCGAGGCCGATGATGTCGCCCTCGCGGAGCTTCCGCTTCGGCGACGGGATCCCGTGGACGACCTCTTCGTTGATCGACGTACAGACGGTGGCCGGATAGCCGCGGTATCCCTTGAAGGCCGACTGCGCGCCCTCCGACAGGATGAAGGCCTCGACCTCCGCATCGATCGCCTGGGTGGAGATGCCCGGCCGCACCAGCGTCTTCAGGCGTTCCTTGACCTCGGCCAGGATCCTGCCGCCCGCGCGCATCCGCTCGATCTCTCGCGCCGACTTGAGCACGATCACGACGTCACCGCCAGGCCGAGGCCCCTCCGGATGGCCGCCGTCACCTGCTCCACCGTCCCCTCGCCCGGCACCTCGGTCAGGAGGTGCCGTCGCCGGTAGTAGTCGAGCAGGGGCGCCGTCTGGCTGGCGTAGACCTCGAGCCGGTGCGCCACCGCGGACTCGGCATCGTCCTCGCGCTGGTAGAGCTCGCCGCCGCACCGGTCGCAGCGGCCCGCCGTCGCGGGTGGGTTGAAGACGAGGTGAAAGGCCGTGCCGCACTCCCGGCAGAGGCGGCGTCCGGTCAGACGACGCCGCAGCTCATCGCGCGACACCTGGAGGAAGATCACGCGGTCCAGCTCGAGACCCCGGCCGTGGAGCAGGCGGTCGAGCGCCTCCGCCTGGGCGACCGTCCGCGGGAACCCGTCGAGCACCCAGCCCCGCGCCGCGTCGGCCTGCCCGAGGCGCTCGTCGACGAGGCCGATGACGACGTCGTCGGGCACCAGCGCGCCCCGGTCCATGTACCGCTTGGCTTCGAGCCCCAGGCGCGTCTCCTGCTGGGCCGCCTCGCGGAGCATCTCACCGGTGGCCACGTGGGGAACGGACCACTCCGCGGCGAGCCGCCTGGCCTGCGTGCCCTTGCCGGCGCCGGGCGGCCCCAGGAAGATGACGCGGACGCTCACGCGTGCACCTTCGCCCGCTTCTTGAGGAAGCCTTCGTAGTTGCGCATCAGCAGGTGCGACTCCATCTGGCGCACCGTGTCCAGGGCCACGCCGACCACGATCAGGAGGCTGGTGCCGCCGAAGTAGAAGGGCGTGTTGAACCATCGGATGAGGAAGTCGGGGAGCACCGAGATCAGCGCCAGGAAGACCGCCCCCGGCAGCGTGATGCGGGTCAGGGTCTTGTCGATGTACTCGGCCGTCTTCTTCCCGGGGCGCACGCCGGGGATGAAGCCCCCGTACTTCTTCATGTTGTCGGCGAGGTCGATGGGGTTGAAGACGATGGCCGTGTAGAAGTAGGTGAAGAAGATGATCAGCCCGCAGTAGAGGGCCGTGTAGGTGAACCGTCCCGGCGACAGCGCCTCGGAGATGTACTGCATCCACGGGTGCTGGATGAAGCGGGTCAGCGTGGCCGGGAAGAGGATCAGCGAGGAGGCGAAGATGACCGGGATGACGCCGGCGGTGTTGATGCGCAGCGGGATGTGGGTGGACTGGCCGCCGTACATGCGGCGCCCCACCACCCGCTTGGCGTACTGCACCGGGATCTTGCGCTGGCCCTCCTGCATGATGACCACCGCCGCCGTCACCAGGACCATCATGATCACGATGCCCAGGAAGACGAAGAGCTGCAGCTCGCCCGTGCTGATGAGCGTGTAGGACGAGACGATGGCCGAGGGCAGCCGCACCACGATGCCGGCGAAGATGATGAGCGAGATGCCGTTGCCGATCCCCTTCTCGGAGATCTGCTCCCCCAGCCACATGATGAGGGCGGTGCCCGTGGTGAGCGTCAGCATCGTCAGCAGGCGGAACCCCCAGCCCGGGTCGGGCACGAGCACGGCGCCGCTCTGGCTCCGCATGCTCTCCAGTCCCACCGCGATGCCGAAGGACTGGATCATCGAGAGCCCGATGGTGCCGTAGCGGGTGTACTGGGTGATCTTCTTCTTCCCGGCCTCGCCTTCCTTGGCGAGGCGCTCGAGGGCCGGGATCACCACGGTCAGGAGCTGCAGGATGATGGAGGCCGAGATGTAGGGCATGATCCCGAGCGCGAACACCGTCAACCGGCGCAGGTTGCCCCCGGAGAACAGGTCCACCATGCCCAGCAGCGTCCCCTGCATCTGGTTGAAGAACTCGGCCAGCGCGCTGCCGTCGATGCCCGGGGTCGGCACATGGGCGCCCAGCCGGTAGGCTGCCAGCAGCCCGAGCGTGATGAGCACCCGCCGCTTGAGCTCGGGGATCTTGAAGACGTTCTGGAAACTCTGCAGTCCCTCGATCATGACGGTAGGACCTCGATCCGGCCGCCGGCCGCCTCGAGCTTCTGGCGGGCGGACTCGCTGATCTTGTGGGTCTTGACGGTGAGGGCGTGGCCGATGGCCCCGTCGCCCAGCACCTTGACCGCGCCGCGGCCCGACTTCTTGATGAGCCCGGCCTCGACGAGCGCGTCCGGATCCACCACGCTGCCGGCGGGGAACCGGGCGGACAGATCCTTCACCTTCACGAGGGCGAACCTGATCCTGGTCCCGTGAGGCAGGAAGCCGCGCTTGGGGAGCCGCCGGTAGAGCGGCATCTGGCCACCTTCGAAGCCCGGGCGCGATCCCCCGCCCGAACGGGCCTTGAGCCCCTTGTGGCCGCGGCCGGAGGTCTTGCCGGTACCGGACGCGGGCCCGCGGCCCACCCGCTTGCGCTTGCGCGTGGAGCCGGCCGCCGGACGCAGGTCTTCCAGTCTCATCGTTCTTCCACCTTCAGGCAGAACGGCACGGCCCGGATCATCCCGCGGATGCTCGGCGTGTCGTCGTGCTCCACCACCTGCCTGATGTGGCGGAGTCCGAGTGCCTTCACGGTGGCCTCCTGCTTCGGGGACAGTCCGATGATGCTCTTGACCAGCGTCACCTTAAGCTTGCTTGCCACCGGCTGCCTCCTGGCCGTCGCTCTCGGCGGACTTGCGCCGGGTCGTGTAGGTGGCCTGCAGCTGCTTCATGCGGCGAAAGGCGTCCATGGTGGCCTTGAGCACGTTGTGCGGATTGTTGGTCCCGAGCGTCTTGGTGAGGACATCCTGGACGCCGGCCGCCTCGAGCACCGGGCGAACCGCGCCGCCGGCGATGACGCCCGTTCCCTGCGCGGCGGGCTTGAGATAGACGCGAGCGGCGCCGAAGTGGCCGATGATCTCGCAGGGGATGGTGGTGTCCCTGAGCCACCACCACGAGCGCCGTGAACGAGAACCGCCGCCCGCCCTTGACGACCTTGGCGACCCGGTTGATCGCCACCACCCGGTCCGTGAGATCCAGCGCACTGGAATCGATTCGCGCCTCAGCCACTCAGATCCTCCTGTCGAAGCACTTCAAAGCTCGCCTCATCCGGTTCCTCGCCTGCGGGTCGTCGGCCCGTCTCGGTCAGAACTTGAGCCCGGTGGCTCGCGCGGCTTCCGCGAGAGCCTTGACCCGCCCGTGGTACTGGTAGCCGCCCCGGTCGAAGACCACCTGGACGATCCCGCGCTCCTTGGCCTTCTGCGCCACCAGCTCACCGACGACCTTGGCGGCGGCGACATTGCCCCCGACGCCCAGCCGCTGACGGAACTCCGGAGACCGGCTGTCCACCGCCGCCATCGTCTGGCCGGCGGTGTCGTCGATGAGCTGAGCGTAGATGTGGTTGAGGCTCCGGAACACGGCCAGGCGCGGGCGTTCGGCCGACCCCCTGACCACCCGGCGGATCCGCCGATGCCGGATCGTCCGCCCCTCGACCTTGTGCCCCGTCAGCATTACTTCGCCCCTGCCTTCTTGCCGACCTTGCGCCGGATGTGCTCCTCGGCGTACTTGATGCCCTTGCCCTTGTACGGATCCGGCTTGCGCAGCCCCCGCAGCTTGGCGGCGAGCTGGCCCAGGAGCGCCTTGTCGGGGCCCTTGAGCGTGATGGAGACCTGTCTGTCCACCTCGGCCTGGACGCCGTCGGGCAGCGGGAAGATGACCGGGTGGGAATACCCGAGCGCGAGCTGGAGGTTCTTCCCCTGGACCTGCGCGCGGTACCCGATGCCCACGATCTCGAGCTTGCGCTCGAAGCCGTCCTTGACGCCGTGGACCATGTTCGCCAGGAGCGAGCGTATCAGGCCATGGAGCGCCCGCACGGTGCGGTGGTCCGAGCTGCGCCCCACGGTCAGGACATTTCCGTCCATCCTGACGGACAGGCCGGCCGGGATCGCCTGGGCGAGCTTGCCCTTGGGCCCCTCCACCCTGACCGTGCCGTCCTCCATGGCCACCTTGACCCCCGCCGGGACCGGGATGGGCTTCTTGCCTATTCGAGACATGGTCGCGTGCTCCCAGCAACTACCACACGTAGGCGAGGACTTCGCCGCCCAGCTGCTGCTTGCGGCTCTGCCGGTCGGTCATGACGCCGCGCGACGTGGACAGGATGGCGACGCCCATGCCGCCGAGGATGGACGGGATCTTGTCCTTGCCGACATAGACGCGCCGCCCCGGCCGCGACACGCGGACCAGGCCGGAGATCATCTTCTCGTTGCCGGCGCCGTACTTGAGATAGACGCGCAGGACCCCCTGCTTGTCGTCCTCGATGAGCCGGTAGTTCTTGATGAAGCCTTCATCCTTGAGGAGCTCGCTGATCTTCACCTTCAGCTTCGAGGCCGGGATGTCGACCTTCTCGTGCTCGGCGCGGCTCGCGTTGCGGATGCGGGTCAAGAGATCGGCGATCGGATCGCTCGTCATCGGTGGTCCTCCTACCAGCTCGCCTTGATCACGCCCGGCACCTCGCCCTTGAGGGCCAGCTCCCGGAAGCAGATCCGGCACAGTTGGAACTTCCGGAGGTACCCGCGCGGTCGCCCGCACAGCCGGCAGCGCTGATAGGCCCGCGCCTTGAACTTGGGCGGGCGCTGCTGCTTCATGATCAACGCGGTCTTCGCCATCCTTATGACTCCCGGAAAGGCACGCCCAGGTGCGTCAGCAACGCCCTCGCCTCCTCGTCGGTCCCGGCCGTGGTCACCATGACGACGTCCATCCCCCGCAGCTTGTCCACCTTGTCATAGGTGATCTCCGGGAAGATCACCTGCTCCTTGAGCCCGAGCGCATAGTTGCCGCGGCCGTCGAACGCCTTGGGCGGCACCCCCTTGAAGTCCCGCACGCGAGGGAGCGCCACGTTGACCAGCCGGTCCAGGAACTCGTACATGCGCGGCCCGCGCAGTGTCACCTTGCAGCCGATGGGAACGTTCTCCCGGAGCTTGAAGTTGGCGATGGACTTCTTGGCGCGCGTCACCACCGGCTTCTGGCCCGTGATGGCCGCGAGATCGGCGGTGGCGAAGTCGAGCACCTTGGCGTTCTCCTTGCCCTCGCCCACGCCCATGTTGATCACGATCTTCTCCAGGCGCGGCACCTGGAAGGGATTCGTGTAGCCCCGCTCCTTCATCAGGGCCGGAATCACCCCCGTCCGGAACCGGTCGCGCAATCGCGGCGGCACGTCGCCCGAGACGGAAGCGCGCTTGGCGGGCGCAGCCGGCTCCGCGGGCGCCCCCGGGGCGCCCTTGCCCCCCTTGGGCTTGCCGCCCGCCGGCTGGGGCTTGCCTGCCTGAGGGCTCTTCGGCTGTGGCTTGTCGGCTTTCTTCGTGTCAGCCATTGCGCGCTATCCCTTGTCGATGATTTCGCCGGACTTGCGGGCGACCCGCGCCTTCTTGCCGTCGCTCAGCGCGCGCATCCCGACCCGGGTTGGCTTGCCGCTCGTGGGATCCAGCAGCATGACGTTCGAGAGGTGGATGGGCCCTTCGCGCTCGATGATGCCGCCCTGGCGGACCCTCTGCGTCGGGCGCTGATGCTTCTTGATCATGTTGACGCGCTCGACGACGACCCGGTTCTTCTCGGGGATCACGCGCAGGACGCGGCCGCGCTTGCCGCGCTCCTTGCCCGCCACGACCATCACGGTGTCTCCCTTCCTGACGTGCGCGATCGCCATCGTCGCTCTACTCCACCCCGGCGCCCAGGGTGGGCCCCGCGCCCATTCCCGAAGAAGGGTGCAGGTCCGGAGACGACGCCGGTTCTGGCACCGTCACGTCGGTCGGCATCAGATGACCTCGGGCGCGAGCGATATGATCTTCGTGAACTGCTTGTCCCGCAGCTCCCGGGCCACGGGGCCGAAGATGCGGGTGCCGACCGGATTGTCGTCCGGCTTCAACAGTACCACGGCGTTCTTGTCGAAGCGGATGTAGGAGCCGTCCTTGCGGCCCACTTCCTTCACCGTTCGCACCACGACGGCCCGGGCCACCTCGCCCTTCTTGACCGTCCCGTCGGGCACCGCCTCCTTCACGGCGACGATGACCACGTCTCCGAGCGACGCATACCGCTTGTTGGCGCCGCCCATCACCCGGATGCACTGAGCCTTCTTGGCCCCGGAGTTGTCGGCGACGTCGAGCATGGTTCTCGGCTGGATCACGGCTCGCTCCCTCCGATCACTACGCCGACTGCTCGAGAACCTGCCGGATCCGCCAACGCTTCTCCTTGGACAAGGGCCGCGCCTCCTCGATCAGCACGCGGTCGCCGACCTTGCTCGCATTGGTCTCATCGTGAGCCTTGAGCTTCTTCGACCGCCGCACGACCCGTTCGTAGCGGGGGTGGCGGTAGACGCGCTCGATCAGGACCACGCGGGTCTTGGTCATCTTGTCGCTCACCACCACGCCCTCTCGCGTTTTCTTCATGTTCCCTGTGTTCTTTCGTCCCCGGGCACGGGCACCCGGGCGGTCGCCACGCCCGTGCCCCGCCGGATCCCCGCCCTCGCCGGCTCGTTCACTCCGCGCCCGCCGCCGGCTACCGGCTCCGGCCGATGTTCAGCTCACGCTCTCTCAGGACAGTCTTCGCGCGGGCCAGATCGCGACGCGCTTGGCCCACCCGCGCCGGATTCTTGGCGACTCCCATCGCGAGCTGGAGTCTCAGATTGAAGAGCTCCTCGGTCAGGTCCTTGACCTTCTGCTCGAGGTCGTCGGTCTCCATCTCGCGCCACGCGGTCGGCTTCATGCCCGCCTCAGAGCGCCCGCGTCCGCGTCACGAACTTGGTCTTGATGCCGAGCTTCTGCGCGGCCAGCCGGAACCCATCGCGCGCGGTGGCCTCGTCCACACCCTCCATCTCGTAGAGGATGCGCCCCGGCTTGACCACGGCCACCCAGAACTCCGGGTTCCCCTTGCCCTTGCCCATCCTGGTCTCGGCGGGCTTCTTGGTCACCGGCTTGTCGGGAAAGATCCGGATGAAGATCTTGCCGCCCCGCTTGACACTGCGCGCGAGGGACACCCGGGCCGCCTCGATCTGCCGGTTCGTCACCCACCCGGGCTCGAGCGCCTTCAGGCCAAAGTCGCCGAAGGCCAGGGTGGAGCCGCGCTGGGCCAGGCCCTTCATGCGGCCGCGCTGGGCCTTGCGATACTTGACGCGCTTGGGCATCAACATGGCTTAGCCTTCCGGAGAAACGCTCTGCCTAGAGCGATGAGAAGGGTCCAGCTGCGAGGCGGCGCCCGACGGTCGCACGCGAGGCGTACTCCCTGTACGTTCCGCTCGGCGGGGGGCTTCGCCCCCCTTCCGAAACCTCCCCCCAGGATTCGTTGCGCCGGCAAAGCCGGCGCTCGGAAGTGGAACACTCACGCGTCGGGAGACGAGCACAGGATCGGAAATCGCA